>Ga0193960_1000815_pt1 | contig 12703 bp, 9 predicted proteins | sample FB_3_MG_FD_140338 | JGI IMG/M metagenome (GOLD analysis project Ga0193960, IMG submission 140338) | Microbial mat bacterial communities from the Broadkill River, Lewes, Delaware, United States - FB_3_MG | ecosystem: Environmental > Aquatic > Freshwater > River > Microbial mats | place: USA... | reverse complement strand
CTTTTAGCGGCAAGTATTTTTTCTTTAATTCCACCAACTGGTAGCACTTTACCTCGCAAAGTAATCTCACCAGTCATGGCTAAGTTCTTCTTCACTTTTCGCTGAGTAAATATTGAAGCCATAGCGGTTACCATAGTTACACCTGCCGATGGACCATCCTTCGGAATTGCACCTTCAGGTACGTGAACATGAAGATTCCACTCATCGAATGTTTGTTTTTTGATTCCCAAATCGTCACAGTGAGCTCTCAAATATTCCTGAGCCAACAATGCCGATTCTTTCATCACATCTCCTAAGTTACCCGTTAAAGTCAATTTTCCTTTTCCTGCTGATAAACTCGATTCAATAAACAGAATTTCTCCTCCTACCGAAGTCCAGGCTAAACCTGTTACAACACCAGCATACTCATTCCCCTGATACTTCTCACGATTGAACATTTCAGCACCTAAGAACTCTTTTAAATCTTCAATTTTTAGATTGATATCGTACTCCTCATCCATGGCTACCTTACGAGCTACTCTTCGCATAATTTTTGCGATTCGCTGATCCAATGCACGAACTCCAGATTCTCTGGTATATTTATCAATTACCTCACCAATAACTTCTTTCGATATCTTGATATTCTTAGTGGTAATACCATGATTCTCCATTTGCTTTGGAAGCAAGTGACGCTTGGCTATCTCTATTTTCTCTTCCTGAATGTATCCGCTAACATCGATCATTTCCATACGATCGCGAAGTGGAGCCGAAATTGACCCTACATTATTTGCTGTAGCTACGAACATCACTTTAGATAAATCGTAATCAACCTCCAAGAAGTTATCATGGAAAGTACTGTTTTGCTCAGGATCCAAAACTTCAAGCAATGCCGATGATGGATCTCCTCTAAAATCACTACCTACTTTATCAATCTCATCTAAAATAAAAACCGGATTCGATGAACCAGCCTTTTTCATTCCTTGAATGATACGACCTGGCATCGCGCCAATATATGTTTTACGGTGACCACGAATCTCTGACTCATCGTGCAATCCACCTAAGGACATTCTGACATACTTACGATTCAATGCGCCAGCGATAGATTTTCCCAATGATGTTTTACCAACTCCCGGAGGTCCGTACAAACATAAAATAGGAGATTTTAAATCACCTTTTAGTTTCAAGACTGCTAAATGCTCTATGATACGATCTTTGACTTTCTCCAAGCCAAAATGATCCTTATCCAATACTTCCTGAGCATTTTTCAAATCAAAATTATCCTCGGTAAAATCACTCCAAGGTAAATCCAATAATTCTTGCAAATAGTTCAGTTGTACCGAGTATTCTGCTGCTGCAGGATTCAATCGCTGAAGTTTTTTCAACTCTTTTTTGAAAGTCTCCCCAACTTCTTCGGTCCATTTTTTATCCTTGGCTTTCTCTTCCAATTCAATCACATCCTGATCGTTAGGGCTTCCACCTAATTCATCTTGAATGGTTTTCATTTGCTGGTGCAACAAATACTCTCTCTGTTGCTGATCCATATCGGTTTTCACCTTCGACTGGATGTCATCTTTCAATTCCAGCACCTGAACCTCGCGAACCAATAATTCCAAAAGTTTCATAGCACGGTCACGAATATTATCGTACTCCAGTAACTTTTGCTTTTGATTGTGCTTCACCTCTGAATTACTCGAAATAAAATTGATTAAAAAAGATGAACCTTCAATATTCTTTATTGCGAACGAAGCCTCGCTAGGAATATGCGGAGATAGCTTAATTACCTTAATCGCCATATCCTTAACAGAAGAAACCAAAGCTTTATACTCGTTGTCTTCTACTTCAGGACGATTATCTTTTAATGTCTTGATTTTACCAATATGAAATGGATCCTCGCTGATGATTTCCTCTAACTCGAATCGCTTTTTCCCCTGAAGAATAACTGTTGTTGATCCATCAGGCATCTCCAAAATCTTGATAATCTGAGCTACAGTACCAATTTTATTGATATCCTCAAAATGTGGATCTTCAACACTTAAATCAATCTGTGAAGCAGCACCCAACATTCCCTTGTTATTGTAAACCTCACGTACCAATTTCAAAGATTTCTCACGTCCAACAGATATTGGAATTACTACTCCTGGGAATAATACTGTATTTCTTAAAGGTAATATTGGTAAAGTTTCTGGCACTTGTAATTCGTCCAGAGCACTTTCATCTTCATCTGTTATAATCGGAATAAAATCCGAATCTTCGTCCATCATATTTGACAAAGCTATATCGCTAATATTGAATTCTATCTTACTACTCATTATCTCGTTTCTCTTATTCTTTGATTGTATCTATAAAGGAAACAACTTTTATTGAAAATGAATGACAAATTGTCGTATCCTTGCAAAAAATTTTAGTCTACTACTAGTTGGCAATAGCTATGCCAAAATAAAAAAGAGCTCAAACAATTTAATGCTCGAGCTCTTTTCTTTCAATATCTTATTAATTAAAATGATTTCCGATAATCTTTAGTCATATCAAAAATATGAGATAAGATGTTTTTTTCAATCTCGTTAAATTCTATTCCTCGTCGTTGCATTACCAAGTCGGCAACCTCGAATGTGGCTTTTAATCTATACTCTTTAAACCCATGATTTCCACCCATAGAGAATGACGGAATAAAGTTACGTGGAAAGCCAGCACCAAAAACATTAGCACTAACTCCAATAACAGTTCCGGTATTTAGCATGGTGTTGATACCAAGCTTAGAATGATCTCCCATAATGGTACCACAAAACTGTAATCCAGTTCTGGCAAAACTTTGAGTGGTATAACTCCATAACTTCACCGGAGAATAATTGTTCTTTAGGTTAGAATTGTTGGTATCAGCACCAATATTACACCATTCTCCTAGTACCGCATTACCCAGGAATCCATCATGCGCTTTGTTGGAATAACCAAACATCACCACATTATTCAATTCACCTCCACATTTGCAATACGGACCTAAAGTGGTAGCTCCATAAACTTTCGCACCTAAATTCAGAACCGAATGCTCGCACATTGCTAGTGGTCCACGAACCAAAACACCTTCCATTATTTCGGCATCTTTTCCAATATAAATTGGACCTTTTTGTGCATTCAATGTAGCAAATTCAACTTTGGCTCCTTCTTCAAGAAAAATATTTTCTTTACCCAAAACATTTACTGTACCACTAATTTCTTGAGATTTTCGTCCTGCAGTTAGCAGTTCAAAGTCATCACGAAGAGCCTGATCGTTTAATTCAAAAATTTGATATGGTTTATCTACTCGAATAAATTCACCAGAATATTCTACAGTTTGCTTTCCTAAAATCTCTTCTTCTGTTACCAGATTAACATCTTCTGATTTAAAATTAGCTGCTAAAATAACTTCACCCGCCGTCAAGAACTCATCAAGCTTTAAGTTGTTTATGGCATCAATCAATTTCGGATTTGGCAAAATAGATCCATTTACCAAAAGATTCTCATCTTGCAAACGAATTGGAAATTTTTCGGATAGATATTCTTTGGTTAAAAAGCTAAGCTTTGAAGCAAGAACTCGTTCCCATTTCTCACGAATGGTTAGAATCCCAACACGCATTTCGGCAACCGGACGAGTAAAACTTAATGGACGCATTTCATTCCATGCTCCATCATCAAAAAGTATATAGTTCATTATAGTAGTAATGTAAACCCAAGGGGCTATTAGTAGTGTTCTTCGATCAAAATTACATAAAAAAAGATTTATTTCAATTATTCACACGTAGAATCACACATATTCAAAAACATAGAACTTTTTGAGCAAAAAAAAAGCTCCGAAAAACGGAGCTTTTTAATATCATATGACCAAGAATTACTTTTTGAATTTCTTGTATCTGTTTCTGAACTTGTCCACACGTCCAGCTGTATCTACTAATGTCATCTTACCTGTATAGAAAGGGTGAGAAGTATTAGAGATCTCTAACTTGATTAATGGGTACTCAACACCTTCGAATTCAATAGTTTCTTTAGTGTTAGCAGTCGACTTAGCAATAAAAACAGTTTCGTTTGACATGTCTTTAAATGCAACAAGACGATAGTTTTCCGGATGTATTCCCTTTTTCATTTTAAATATCCTTTAAATTTCTTATAATCTTCTTCCAATGGAGTGCAAAGGTAGATATTGTAATTTATTTTGCAAAAAATTCAAGAAATTATTCTGCACTTTCCTTTACATTTTTTTTCTTTGCCTTATCTCCTCTGTTTTCCAGAGGGATAATAGGTGTCCTTTTGAATGGCTTATTGCGATCAAAAAGGTATCTATAAGTGTAATGTGTCTTCATTCTAACACCACCAACCGACTCATAAATGGAGATCATTTTCGGATTAAAATCACCTACCCACGACAATTCCATTTCTGTATACTGTGGCTTCAGCTTCATTTTTCTATCCATATGCCAGAAAATACCCGACTCAACGCCAAAACGTTGGTATTTAGGCACAACTCCCATTATGGTTATACGTCCACGAGTAATCGTTTTTCTTTTTAAGTGATATAGAAACTTTAGTTTGTTCCACAAATTAAACTTCCCGTTCATCTTTGTTAAAATCTGATTGATATCAGGCATTGCCACAAAGAAAGCTACCGGTTTCCCCTCATGATAAGCAAACCAAATAAAATCTTCTTCGATTACACCTTTACCCTCTCTGGCAATCTTACGAATATCATCAGGATCGATCGGAGAAAAGTTATCATGAAATTTCCAGGCTTCGTTATAAACTGAAATAATATCCTGAATGTACTTCTCTTGATTATCGTAACTGAAGTGCTCAAAAGTAAATCCTGGCTTCTTAGCAATCCACTCAGCAATTTTCCAAAATCTCTCAGGAAAAGGCTTTGTTCTATCCAAGTGATAACTGTATTGTTCAAAAAATACTTTGAACCCATAGGATTCAAAAAACTCCTTGTAATATTTTTGATGATACGGCATTCCATATCCTTGCGGTATAAAGCCATCTACTAAAAGACCCCAATGGTTATCATTTTCTCCAAAATTGATTGGACCATCCATGGCTTCCATTCCTCTTTCCTGTAACCAGGTTTTTGCAGTATCAAATAAAAGATAAGCTGCCTTTTTGTCATTTACGCACTCAAAAAAGCCACATCCACCTGTTGGCTGATCAAAAGAGAAAGCTTTGTTTGAGTTTATAAATGCAGCAATTCTTCCTAGGGTTTTGCCGTTACTATCCTGCAAAATCCATCGGATGGCTTCTCCATGCTTGAAGAATGAGTTCTCATTAGGATCAAAAATCCCTTCAATTTCTCCATCTAACGGACGTGCGTAATTGGAATCATTTTTATAGATGAATCCAGCTAAATCTAAAAATTCTTTTCGATGCTTTTTGTTTGAAACTTCAATTATATTCACCCGAAACGTATTAAATTTTAAACGGAAAGTTATTAATCTCGACTTGCCAATTTAGACAACAATCTTAACAATTCTATATATAACCAAATTAAGGTAACCATTAAACCAAAGGCTCCATACCATTCCATATATTTTGGTGCTCCCGATTTCGCTCCTTTTTCAATAAAATCAAAATCTAAAACTAAGTTCAATGCAGCAATAACCACCACAAACAAACTAATCCCAATACTAAGCAAACTCGAACCATAATAAAGTCCATTCCCTAATCCAAACATACCCAAAATCCAAGTTACCATATAAAACAACATGATACCACCAGTAGCAGCAATAATTCCTGATCTAAATTTTTGAGTTACTTTTATCAATCCTGTTTTGTAAGCAAACAACATTGCAAATAAAGTTCCGAATGTTAAACCTACGGCTTGCATTACGATTCCTGGGTACGAGGCGTTCATTAAAGCGGAAATACCACCCAAAAACAATCCTTCGAACAATGCATAAAAGGGAGCAGTATAAGGAGATAATTTAGGTTTAAATACTGTAACTAATGCAAGAATAAATCCGCCAATTGCACCTCCAATCATCCATGGATAAACCGATGAGGTTATTTGACCTGTGCCTGAAACATCTGAAACCATTCCCCAGGTAAAGCTTGCTGCAGCAACAACAAAGAATAACAAAAGGGCAATTTTATTAACCGTTCCATTAACGGTCATTGCTTCATCGTATGATTGTGTTCGTGATCCGTAAAATATTTTTTCGCTTAATACCGGATTAGAACTTTTTGTTAATGCCATATGAATCAATACTTAATCTTAATAATTTACTTTTCTTATCTTAATTTATATGCTTCAAATTTACTCCGTTTAATTTTCTTTTCCTAGATTTTTAGATCAATCCAGTCATAAATTATCTTAAAAGTACTGTCTATAATTCAAGTTCATATTGTAAATCATTCCATACATCCTGCCAATTTTCATCTTTGCTTTTTAAATTCTGCACTTTGGTACTTATTCTATCCGCCAGATTAGTATTTAAACGAACCAATTTTCCTAAACTCCTTTTCACCTGATTTCTAAGATAGTTCTCGTCAATATTGTTTGGAATTAGTTCAATATGCTTTGCCAGCCAATGAATATCCTCATTTCGTTTTAGCAAAGCCATTCTTCCCAAAACCAAAATGGCACATATAACTTTTCGGAAATTACCGGATTGCAACCAAGCCGGAAGCAACTCATGAATATCAGGTAAATTGACAAAAAGATTCATACTTGCCTGTTCGAGCATTTCATTCGACTCCATTTCTTCAAACCAACGTGACAATTGTTCGGGGCTTACCTCTTGAGGATTTTCAAGAAGAGTAGCAAGAATTCTGGTTTCTCTATACTCTTTCGTCCATAGTTTGTGAGCCAACAAGTGGTTTGCTTTGTATCCAGCAGCCAATTCTCGTAAATTAACAATGGTTGCTCCAAGGGATTTTTGATAATTCAATCCAAATTTTTTCATCTCGTGATGAGTTTCACCATTTCTCAAAACCTGTGTTTTTTTGAAAATTTCCTGAAACTGATCCTCTATCTGCTTATCGTCAATAAAAAATTCCATTTTTTTTAATTTGTTAACTGTCTGCAAAGGTAGAGTTTATAATCTTTTCGGAATATTTTTTTAATTTTTTTTCAATTTTTATTTGGAGAATAAATAAGGTTTTCTCTATATTTGCACCGCAATAGAGCAGAAATGGTGATTGTAGCTCAGTTGGTTAGAGCGCTGGATTGTGGTTCCAGAGGTCGCCGGTTCGAAACCGGTCTTTCACCCTATTTAGAAAAGCTATTGAAAATGCGCCTTTGGCGCATTTTTTTATGGCTGAAATTTTAAAGATACTACAAAGCGAATACAACGGCGAATACAAAAGCGAATACAATTTGAAAAAGTATAGCACACCCCGTATTTATCCAAAAATTGTTACTTCAAAACCAATTTCCGCATTCACAGATGCAGAAAAAAAAGCCATATTAAGTAAATACAAAAGATGGTATATCTACTATAGTTTTGATCATCCAACAAATAAAACAAAAACAGGTTTACCCCAGAAGATAAAGCAAGCCCCTATCTATTTTAATATAAACAGGGATTATCCTGACTTTGACGAAAGATTAAAGCATTTTAAAATCGTAAGAAACAGTGTAGAAAGACTACTTAAAGATGGTCATTCTCCTTACGAATCTGAAAATAATACAAATGAGTATTCCGTTATAAATGCTTTAGATTACGCTTTAGAGATCAAGAAAAAAGAAGTAAAAGAAACCACGTATTCGGGTTATGAAACCAGAATAAACACGTTTAAGAAGTTTCTAAACCGTAAAAGATATACTCACCTTTCAATAAAGGAGATCAATAAAAGTATAGTTTCCGAGTTCCTTAGAGGCATTAAAGAACCCGTTAACCGCAATAACTCAAAAGCTGCACTAAGTTCTATCTTTACAGAGCTATCTAGTGAAGGACTTATAGATGTGAACTTTATAAAAGAGATTCGCAACTCAAAACAGGTGCAAAAACCCGTAAAAATATACACGGAAAACGATGTATCCGAGATATCCGCTTTACTTGCCCAAAATGACCCAATGCTGCTTATGTTTGTGAAGCTGGTTTCTTATATGTTTTGGCGACCAATTGAAATCTTAAGACTCACACACGAAAGCGTTGATTTTGTTGCCAATACAATGACCGTTCAAACCAAAACAAAAGAGGCAAAAACTAAAATAATACCAGCGATTCTTCTTGAAGAAGTAAAAGAATTTTGCAACAATAAGACGGGTTTCCTATTTAAGCCTTCAAAAGTGGATAATTGGGAACTTTCGGAAGAAGATAAAAGAAAGTATTTTACCAGAAGGTTTGCGAGGTTCAGAACAAAGCACAATATCAGTAGTGAATTCAAACTTTATTCATTCCGACATACCTATATTACAAAGATTTACCTAGAACTAAGAAAGACTTATTCCAAGTATGAAAGTGTTCAAAAACTTAGTTTGATTACAGGTCATGAAAGTAAGGCAATCTACAATTACATTCAGGTGAATGACATTGAATTACCAGAAGATTACAGCGATTTTTTATTGTACTCTGACAACAAGCCACATTCTGCAACAACTTGAAACAATTTGTAACATTTTCCAATTGCCTTTTACTCTAACTTTACCCCAGATAAACTACTTAGACTTTTTAAGTAGTTAAGAGTAAAGAAAATAATCAAATTAAATAGTATGGAATGTTTAGAATGCGGAAGCCCAATTATTGGGCGTAGATCAGATAGCAAGTATTGCTCTAAAACCTGCTCAGGTAGGGCAAAGAACAGAAGAGCTGATCAAAGATTAATTAGTAAGGCTACCCAGCAATACCCAGCTGCACCACATATTGCACCGATGGTATCAGAAAGTTCTTTATATGGATTTACCGAGATAAGAGAACTTGAAAAAGATAAGTTTGCAACTGTTCTGGATCTTAAAGAAAAATATGAGAATCAAATAAGAACACTGGAAACAAACAACTTGAATAAAGATTTTGAGATTCAACGATTGAAAGATCAAAAGGATGATTTAATTCGAAATCATGAAAAAGAATTGCAAAATGCCACCACCAATACGGTAAAAGAGACTGTAAATGCAATTTCTATGATGCCCGCGGTTCAAGGAGCTTTGGGTTCATTAGCCAGCAATCTAATTTCTAGTAAAAATGATTCTTTAGGTGGTCTTGAAAACACTATGAGTGAAACTGAAAAGCAAATCATTCAATCAGTTAGAAAAATGCAGCCTGATGCTCAGAACTACCTAGTACAGATGTTGTACTTCCTATTTACAAAGAAGCATGAAGAACAAATGGAAATTTTTACAACTTTAACTTCTTACTTACAATCAGGTACAAATGAAAATGAGGAAAATGATTTGCCGTAGTCTGGATGCAATTATTATTTAAAAGGGTGGTCAATATGATCACCCTTTTTTTATGCCCTAAAATCACATTCTATCTGGTTTAAAATCTCGTTTAACCACCTACCACTCCCCTATTAAGTTTCAATATGTTTCAGCATGTTTCAATACGTTACAATAACTAGGATTATAGCTAGTTAGCCTATATGTTTGATGTATGAAAACATCACATATAGTACTAATCGGTAGTGCTATTGGGGCTTTTGTCTTTAAAGATGATATCAAAACGTTCTTTGATAAAAACACTGAAAAAATTGCAAAATCTGTTAAGGAGTATGCAGGGGAAAAGGTTAGCATAACACCCTATAAGATTCCAAAGGTTGGCTTTGACATTCTAAAACAGGAAATAAAACTTTCGGGTTCTATTCTGGTTGAGAATAAAACCATAGCCAACGCGACTTTGGAAACTTATCAAATTGAGGTTATTCTCGAAAAAGAGGGAAAAGTCATGCCATTAGGGAAAACACCACTTTTACAGCCCTACACAAATTTAGCAGCCAATGCAAAAAGTAAAATTGATTACAAATTCAGATTGCCATTAGACAACCTTTCCAAGGTATTAAATGACAATAAGGATTTAGTCAATTATCAAATGTTTGTTTTGGTATCAAACTTAAGCGTAAGCGGCTTTAAACTACCGAATCAAAAAATCAGGATTGCTGGAAAATGGCAAGAGATTGTAAGAGTCTTGCAAAATCCATCCAAAGCAATTAGTAATCTTTTAAACATTTGACCACATGGAAATTGTAAAATCAAAAATTCTAAATGATGAAAAGGTTTTCATTTCAAATGCTGGAAAGATTATTAAACAAGGTAGAAGACCAATAAAACAGGGTGTTCGATTCAATAAGCTGGTTAATACTTCAGATGTTCGATTTACAAGTTCTTTGACATACGGGAATGTTGATGATACAGTCAAAATAATGACTGATATCATTAAAAAATATCACTATCAAGTGAAAGATTTAGCTATGTATCTTAAGTGTGATACAAAGCTAAAAACCTGTAAAAATGTGTGGGAATTTGTTTTTAATCACATTCAATACAAGCGGGATAAGCCAGGAATTGAACAACTCAGCACACCTGCCCGAATTTGGTTAAATCGATCTACTGAAGGTACGCCGAGTGATTGCGACGATCATAGTATTTTCGTTGGCTCTCTCCTTTATTGCCTTGGTATTCCCTTCAAAATTCGTATCGCTGGATACGATGGGAATAATTTTTCACATGTCTACATAATTGCCGAGGGCGATATATGTATAGATACAGTTTTATACGCCTTCAATACGGAGGCTAGTTATTCATCTAAAAAAGATAGTAAAATGATGCAAATTGAAACGCTTCAGGGCTTTAACGGTCTTGGAGAGTTAAGCACATTGGGTGAGCTTGGAAATTTAGGCGCGCTATCTGCATTAGCCAGTAGTGCTTTAAAGTATGAGAATACGGCAAAGCAATTACTTCCTAGTGAAAGTTATCTGGATAACTTCCAAGAAGATGAAAGTATCAACGGTTTTGACGATGTAATGCAAAGTCAAATTGAAGCCGCTAAACTTTTAGGAAGAGAGCAGTTACAAATCACATATGCAGATTACCTTAAAGAGCCTGAACTGTACCACGCGAAAGGCTTTAGCCCTCAGTATTGGGAGCTAATGAAAAAAGCTCTGGATTCTTTTAAGACTGAAAACTTAGAAGGAATCGTCGTAAATCTAACAAATGGAGCTGATTGGGAGAAGAAAAACCTTTCACCTTTAAATGGAGTTGAAAACGAAGACGGACAAGTAACAGGCTTAATGGGATTTCTTGAAGGTTGGTTCAAAAAGGTAAGGAAGTGGGGAAAAAAGACCGTTAAAAAGGGCTTCAAATGGGCAAAAAAAGCCGTAAAGAATGCCACGAAATGGGTAGGCGGATTCCTTAAAAAAGTCGGTCGTTTCCTAATGAAAATTAACCCTATAATGATTGCCGTAAGAGCTATTTTAAGAGCTAAAATAAACGCCAATAAAGATGATTTGGCGTTAACTCTTGGTTTAGGTCTTCTGAATTCTCAACAAGCTACTGCAATTGGTGCTTCTACTGATGAACATGCAAAAGCAAAAAGAGCCTTTGCGAAGTTCCTGAAGAAATACCGATTCTTAGGCGGTAAAACTTCCAAGTTGAAATCTGTAATTGCAAAAGCTTACAGGAAGCATGCTAAAGAAGCTAACCTTCCAAATGTAAGTTTGCAAGGTTACGAAGATTTATCAGCATTGGAAGGTCGTCGAAGACGAAGAAGAAAGCGAAGACGAAAAGCGAGAAGAGCCAAAGAAAAGGCGGCAAACTTGGTAAAAGAGCGTAAGAAATTTAACTCTGAGAAAACGAAGCTATTGAATAAGAAAATGTCAAAATTCAAGCGTGAGCAATTGGATTTTCTTAAGGTAGCTTTTAAGAGTGAAGCTAAACGCCACGGACTAGCCGAACCTGTAACCGCTGGAAGTTCTGCCGCTGCCATTCCAATTTCTCAAAAAATCATCCAATGGTTTTTAAAGATGCTTGGAAAGCTTGGCTTGAAAAAAGTAATTACCAAGCTGAAGGAAAAGAGAATTAAAAACCTAGCTAAAAAAGCTGAAGAAGCTGCAAAAAATGGTGCTACCGATTTAGCCAATAAATACTTGGCTAAAAAGGAAAAAGCTGAAAACAACCTTGTCGTTTTCAATCAGGATAGCCCCAGACCAAGTTCAGGCGACCCAAGAAAAACCAATGATATTACGGCGGATAGTTCGAGTAGTTCGAGCTCTCCTATTGTTGTGCCTGATTCTTCCAACCCAATTTTTGAAAGTAAAAGCAAACAGGCTGGAATGAATAAATGGTTAATTGGCGGCTTGGTGCTTATTGGCGGTGGGATGTTGTACGGTTCTAAAGACAACAAAAAGAAAAAAGAACCAAAAAGTAAAAAATAGTAATCACAATTAATATTCATTAATAAAATGAGTGGACAAATTAAAACTATTGCGGTAGAAGTTGCAAAATCAACCGCTGGATTTGTTGCTGGTAGAGCACTTGTTGTACAAGCTGAAAAAATGTTGAAAGTTCCTGAAGAGGCAGATCCAAAGAAAAAGAAGTTGAAAGAAATCGGTGTAGGTGCTGGCGTTGGTGCAATTGGTACGATTGCAGCACTTAAAGCCCCTAAAAAGTACGCAAGCTTTGCGGGTGGAGTTGCTACTGCTGGGGTAATTGCTGCAATCTCTCCTTTTGGAAAGGAAGACAAAGGTTTTATTCCTGTTTTACATGGTCCAGATGAAGAGTATCAAGTTATCGATTTGAATTCAGAAGTTAATTCTTTGGAATCTGCTG
>Ga0193960_1000814_pt1 | contig 12703 bp, 10 predicted proteins | sample FB_3_MG_FD_140338 | JGI IMG/M metagenome (GOLD analysis project Ga0193960, IMG submission 140338) | Microbial mat bacterial communities from the Broadkill River, Lewes, Delaware, United States - FB_3_MG | ecosystem: Environmental > Aquatic > Freshwater > River > Microbial mats | place: USA... | reverse complement strand
GCGTTCTGGTTCGGATTGCGTTCTGACGAGCTGGTGCGCTTGCGGGTGTGTGATGTGTCGTTTCACGACGGTCAGGAAACGCCTTGTATGGAGCTGTACCTGAGCCAGTCAAAGACTGATCGGGAAGGGCGGGGCCAACGTCGCACCTTGAATGCGCTGGCGGCATTGTGTCCGATGGCGGCGTTGCAGGCGTGGCTGGCGGCGCGTTTTCAGGGATTGGAGCTGGCCGGTCAGCCTGACAGTACCATGCCACTGTTGGCCAAGGTGTCACGCTGGGGCAAGGTGTCGGATCAACCGATTCACATCAATTCCATCAACAAGCTACTGAAAACCTTGTTGGCCAGCGCCGGGGTTGATCCTGAAGACTACAGCAGCCACAGCATGCGCCGTGGTATCGCCAACTGGATCATGGACTCCGGTGCGTCGGTGGCCGAACTGACCGAATGGATTGGCTGGCGCGACACCCGCACGGCGATGCGCTATCTCGATGGCAAGTCGTCCCTGCCAAGCAAGATCATCGAACGTCATATGGCCGCTCAGGCTTGGCTTGAAAATGACGCCTCGGCTTCAGGAAATCGCTAACCTGATTTGTCAGCGGCGTTGTTGGCTGTGTACCCCTCCCGGCCTCCCCCTTGGCAAGGTTTTGCTCCTTTTGACCCCCTCCCAGCCTCCCCCTTGGCAGGGGGAGGGTCGGGGTGGGGTTGCTCTTACGAACAATGATAGGCCTGGAGTCATAACTGTATATTTTCTCCCTCCCCTGGGAAGGGGAGGGCCGGGGTGGGGTTGTTCTTACCGTACAATGACAGGTCTGGAGTCATAACTGTGTATTTTCTCCCTCCCCTGGCAAGGGGAGGGTCGGGGTGGGGTTGCTTTTTCCAGACAAAGGGAAGGCCCGTTAAACCCGCTTCGCCAGCTCTGTAATGGCGGCCCAGTCCTGCGCTGCAACCAAAGATGCGGGTGCCAGCCAGGTGCCGCCAACACACATCACATTGGCCAGAGACCGATATTCATCAACATTGCTGGCCCGGATGCCGCCCGTCGGGCAAAAGCGAATATCGGCAAATGGCCCGGCCAGTGCTTTCAGGGTATTGGTGCCACCAGCGGCTTCTGCCGGAAAGAACTTGAAACGCTGATAGCCGAGCTGGATGCCTTCCATCATTTCTGAAACAGTCTGGATGCCGGGCAAGAAAGGGCTGTCCGACTGACAGCCGTGTTGCAACAGCGCCTGAGTGCTACCCGGTGACACAATAAACTGGCTACCGGCGTTCACGGCTCGGTCAAAACCCTCCGGGTTTAATACCGTGCCTGCGCCGACCTTAACTTGGGGCAATGTCTGGGCGATGGCTTCAATGGCTTGCAGGGCAACGGCGCTGCGTAAAGTGACTTCCAATACCGTCAGGCCACCCTCGGCCAGTGCTTCTGCCAGCGGTATGGCGTCTTCCAGTCGTTGTATGGTCAGTACCGGGATCACGTTGACCGGGGCAGCCAATGCGTCCAGTTGATGCGTCAGGTGAGCTGGGTAAAGAGAGGTCGTCATAATGGCATCCTGTTGTACGGGCGTTCAGCACGGGAGTGTCTCAGGTTCAGAATCCATTATCCCAGATAAATGCGTTTTGGCTGTCGGATTTCACCGGGCGTGAAACCATGGTGACGTTTGAATACCGCAATAAAGTGGCTGACGTTGTCGTAGCCGACCTCTTCTGCCGTTTCTGACACACTCAGTCCCTGTTGGGTCAACGCTTCCAATGCCAGCCTCATTCGATGATGAGTCAAGGTTTGCAGAATGGTGCGGTTGTAACGCAGTCGGAAACCTTTTTTGAGCTTGTCCTGATTCACGCCCATGCGTTTGGCCAGTTGGGGAATGGTGGGAGGCTTGCGGTAATTGGCCAGCAGGTGTTTGTGAGCCTGTTCAAGCAGAGCGATTTCCATGTCATTCAGGCCATCGGGGCAACGATTCTGGCACAGGCTTTCAAGGCAGCTCAAAAGCAGGCTCTGCATGTGGGTTTCAAATCGGAGCTTGCCCAGCACGCCGCCATAAATTGGCTGCCGCAGTTGTGTGACCAACTGACATTGTTGCGGGCTGAGAACGGCACTGTGAATCATACAACTGCAGTCCTGTTCTTGCAGTGCCAGAGACAAGTCCTGCCGCCCCAGTTCAGCCAGGTACTGGTCGATTGCAGCATGAGAAAAACAGAATGACAGTGAATGAATGCGAGTCGTTTTCTGAATGTCGGTTTTAAAGGTGTCGCCAGTGACTGCCTTGCCCAAATAGACGGTATTGGGGTGAATCACCATGGCACGTTTACCATCGACGTTAAAACTGACCGGACTGCCAATGTTGATGTTCAAAAAACACATATCACCGGGTGAATGTTCAAATAATCGCAAGTCGCGGTAGAAACGAAAATTCAATTCTGAGATCAGACTGTCGCCGATATGGCTCAGGCGGATGCCGCCAGTGCCAATCTGATCGGGAATTCCAAGATTGACCTGTGGGTGAGACTGATCCCGGTTCAGAAATTGATGATTGAAGGCCTGGGTAAATTGTTCGAGCGTGTATTGGGAAAGCTCGCGCAGATTGTCGCTGCTGATCTGATAAACCATAAGTGCCTGCTCGTTTGTGTTCTGACATGCCGACAAGAGGGCACAGACTTCCGAATTCCGTATTATTTCTTCCGATTCCATTAACAGGTAACAATATCATCTTGGTAATTTCTTGGCCACAAATGAAAAGCATTCTCGTATAGGGCTGCTGTTTGACTGGTTGAGAAAAGGGTGAGTTGTGAACAAGCTGGGTTCGTCAGTATGTTTGATGCTGTGTGTGGGAATGGGAGGCACCGGAACTGCTGTGGCAGACGACCGGAATGCCGAGGACTTTGGCACCATTCAGGTAGAAGGCAAAGATGAAAAGCAGCAACTGGAGCGCTCACCGTTTCCGGTGTCTGTGATTGATGCGTCGCGCTTTCATGGTCGCAGCATCAGCCTGAACGATGTTCTGAAACGCGTTGCCGGGGTGCGCGTTACCCAGCAAGGTGGCCTGGGAAGTCGTTCAACCATTGCCATTCAGGGTCTGGAAGGCAAGCGCATCAAAATCTTTATTGATGGCGACCCTCTGAATTCACCGGATGGCTCTTTTGGTATTAACGACATTCCGATCCAGTTAATCGACCGTATTGAAATCTATAAGGGTGTGGTTCCTGCACGCTTTGGTGGCGATGCCATGGGTGGCGCAGTGAATGTGGTGACGCGTGAGTTTGATGGTGACTGGCTGGATGTGTCAGGCACGTTCAGCTCGTACAATACCCAGCGCCTGACGGGTGTTGTGACCAAGAAGTTTGATGATCTTGGTATCGAAATCGGTGCTGGTGGTTTTTATAACCATTCTGATAACGATTACACCATGGAGTCACCGCATGTGGATGGTCTGAAGATCAAGCGTGATCATGACGCCTTCACCTCTTATGCGGCTGCGGTTGCGGCCAAAATTGAAGATCGCTACTTCGATGAAATCGAAATCGAACTGGTGAACTATCAATCTGAAAAAGAAATTCAGGGTATCGAATACGCAATACGCGATGCCAAACAGCAAAGTACTGCCAACATTGCCGGTGTGGCATTGGAGAAATCCGATTTCCTGACGCGTAATCTGACACTGGATTATTCGCTTGCCTTGGTAAAGCTCGCCACGCGTTTTATTGATAAGGCCACAACCTGCTACGACTTTTCCGGTGGGCAGCGCCCGTGTTCCGGTTCCGGGGGAGAGATCGGCGACTATCCACGCGATTCTGATGACAAACAGGATGAGCTGCGTCACGACCTGGATTTAAGATACGCCATTAACGCCAATCACCTGCTGACATTGCATTACAACCAGCGTTCGGCGGAATATCGCCCGAAGGATGATTTGGCCGAACAGCACGATATTGAAGGGTTGTCGTCCGATCTGGATACATCCGTGACCTCGTTCAGTTATGAAGCAGCGATACTGGATCGCACACTGGTGAACGATGCCGGTGTCAAACGTTATCAATACCGTTATAACATTCCCCATGATGACCTGGGACAGTCGGGTAACAGAGTATCGAATAACAATTCGGATACCTATTTTGGTTATTACGAATCCATTCGTTACTCGCCGCTTAATGGTTTGTTTCTGAAAGTGTCGATGGAAAAAGCCTATCGCTTGCCAAATACCGAAGAAGCATTTGGAAACGGTATTAATATTGTTTCATCAGCGGATATCAAACCAGAGAAGAGTGACAACTTTAATGTTGGATTCCTGTTTGATCAATACGATATAGCCGGACTTTCCTGGCTAAAAGTGGAAGCCAATTACTTCTATCGTGATGTACGCGACATGATCAAGCTGGGACCGACGGGTCGCAGTAATAAATCATCGTATAGAAATCTCGGCGAAATCGAGGTGAAAGGTTATGAGGTTGAGTTCAAAACAGATATCAACGATGCCTGGTATGTCTATGGTGCCTATACCAACCAGGAACTGAAAAACCAGCAAAAATATGCAGAAGGTACGATCTCATCGCCGAATCCTCTCTACGGCCTGGATGTTCCAAATATCGCCAAGCAATACCTCAGTGCCGGTGTGGAATACAAACACTTTGGCTTGTTTGTGCCGGATTCCATGCTGAAACTCTTCTGGGAAACCAACTGGGTTGATGAATATTATTACGGTTGGAAAATGACGCGTCATCAAAGTCGCAAGATTGATGCCCAGATCGAACACGCGGCCGGTTTCCTGTATTCCTTTCATGATGATGAAGTGCATATCGGATTTGATATTAAAAACATTACCGATGAAAAACTGAACGATGTTTATAGCTACCCTCTGATGGGGCGAAGTTACAACCTGACACTTCGATATAGCTGGTTTGAGTAACATCTGGCTATAACTCTGTTGTTTGAATTTATCTCGTATTAACAGCGTGGTGCTGTTTTGGAAATGGGAATTCCGATGCGGAATTGGTATTAATATTCAGGAAAACCTTGTATGAAAATGAAAACGCATCTGTTGGCTGCGGCGGTGATCGGCAGCGTTGGCTTGTCGGGTTGTGGCAGTGATTCGGACAGCAGTCCTTCTGCCGGGTCTGGCAGTCAGAATATTGACACCATTGTGATTAACCGTGTCGATAGTAAAACCGGTTTTATGGTCGGTATGGACTCAACCACCGATACCGCGGTTGGCAATGGTAACGGGGTTGAGCTGCTATCCCCATCGGCTGGGGTCTTTGTGTATAACAAGAAAGTTTTTGTCACCGACTCCCTGAGTGGCGATAACATCACTCGTTATGCCGTCAAGGACGGTTCCTTCATCAAGGAAGCCAAGCTTTCGACCGGACAAAATGTACAGCCTGGCTCCATCATCTGGGTCAACGACACCAAGGCGTACGTCACCACGTATCAGACGGGTGAGCTTCTGGTCATCAATCCTCAGGACATGACCATCACCAAGCGTATGGACTTGTCGGATTACGCTCTGGGTGAGGGGGATACCAACCCGGAGCCATCCAGCGGTGTGATTCGTGATGGCAAGCTGTTTCTCGGCTTGTTCCAGGTCGATAACTTCACCAGCGTCAAATGTCAGGGCGGAGCCTCTGTTTTGATCATCGACGCTGCCACTGACGAAGTTGAAAAACACCTGCAAGACGACCGCACCTGTTCCAGTGGCATGCTGGAGCCGAACAAGGGTCTGTATCTCGACGAAGTGGGTGATATTTACGTCCCGAACATCGCCGGTTATGGCTATTATCCGGGCACCAACTCCGGTTTTCTGCGCATTCGTAATGGTGCAGAAGAGTTTGATCCTGACTACTATTTCTCCGTTTCTGATCTGACCATTACCGGTGTGCCGGGCGAGAAAGCCAGCTATCCGTATCAGGGCATTTACGCTGCGGATGGCATCCTGTACAGCAACCTGTATTTGCCCGGCCTGTCGAGCAATCCACCGGATTACGTCAAGGATAAGAACTACAAACTGTTCAAACTGGATCTGCACAACCAGACCGCAACGGCCATCGACGTTCCCAATACCGCCGGTTGGGCGGCGGACATGAGCATCAAGGATGGCAAATTGCTTCTGGGCCGTCTGGCCAACGCAGGGCAGGGGCTGTTCTGGTATGACCCATCTGACGGCACCCTGAAAGGCGACCAGACCCCAAGCATCACCACCGCTGGCAGTCCGCACGTTGTTGTGGACTTCTGAGTGGTGGCTTTCTGATCCTTCCTGCCGGGCCTGGCCCGGCGTTTTCTGTTTTCCGGGGCATCCCATGCATTGCATTCACCAGCCTGGCCAGTGGCTACGCCATAGCGCCATGGTGCTGATGACGTGTCTGATTCCGTCAGTGAGTCTGGCCGCCGACAGCAGCTATCAGCAGGCACGCCAGTCCGTCGCCAACACCAATACCACGCTTCGTAACAGCCAACAGAAAATCAACACGCTGGACGATACCCGTCAGCAACTGGAAGACGAATATCGGGCCGTGTTGGCCGAAGCCGATACCTACCGGATTCATAACGAGCAGTTGCAGAACATTGTCGATTCCCAGAACGCCGAGCTGGCATCCTTGCAGCAGCAGATTGTGGACATCGATAATACCGCGCGAGACGTGATGCCGATGATGGCGAGGATGATTGATGCTCTGAATCGGTTTGTCGAACTGGACGTACCTTTCCTGCCGCAAGAACGTGAGCGCCGAGTCCGTAATCTGGAACAGCTGATGGGGCAGGCGGATGTTGCCTTGGCTGAAAAATACCGTCGGATTCTGGAAGCCTTCCAGATCGAAATGGACTACGGCACCACACTGGAAGCCTACGAAGGCGAACAGGATGGTTTGCAGGTCGAGTTTGTGCGCGTCGGGCGGCTGGCACTGTATTACCAGACCCCGGACGGCCAGAGCATGAATGCCTGGAACCAGACCGAACGCCAATGGCAGGCCGTGACGGATTCGGCGCTGCAGCACGCGGTGCAACAGGCGGCCCGTATGGCCCGCAAGCAACAGTCCCCAGAATTGCTGATGGTGCTGGCACCAGCCGGAGGTGAATCATGAACACGACTATCTGGCCATGCCGACTGCAGCGGTTATTGATGGCCTGTGCGGTCATTGGAGTGCTGGGCAATTCCATATCCAGTCAGGCGGAAACCAATCCGTTTGACCAGCTATTACAGCAAGTACGGGCACAACATGCTCAGGAACTGGCGCAGAACGACGAACGAGTGCAGAGTTTCAAACGCAACGTGGCCGCACAACAGCAGCAACTGACGGACGCAAAACGCCGATTGGCGCAGCTGAAAAAAAACAACCGGCGCTTGTCAGATAGCCTCGACAGCAATGAACTCAAGCTGGCTGGAACCGAAGAACAACTGCGCCTGAAATCGGGCGATCTGGGCGAAATGTTCGGAGTGGTGCGTCAGGTCGCCGGGGAAGTTCAGGCGACGCTGAAACAGTCGTTAATTTCAGCCCAGTACCCCGAACGGGCCGGACAATTGACCGAACTGGCCAACAGCAAGGCGCTACCGAACGTCGATCAGTTGGAAGACTTCTGGCACCTGATGTTGCAGGAAAGCGGTGAAACCGGCCAGACCCGTCGTTTTACTGCTCAGGTGGTGCAACCGGATGGCAGGCTGGAAGATCAGGCCGTGATCCGCGTCGGTGCATTCACTGCTCTGGCGGCACAGCAATATCTGGTCTTTGAATCCGATAGCCGCCGGTTAAAAGTCTTGCCGGTACAACCGCCACGGCGTTTTGTGCAGGTGGCCAGCGAATTTACCCAGGCCCCATCGGGTTTGATACCTGTGATGGTTGATCCAACCCGAGGACAATTGCTGCAACTGTTGAGCCTGACCCCCAACCTGTCGCAGCGGCTGCAACAGGGCGGTGTGATCGGTTATTGCATTCTGGCGTTGGGCGCGATTGGTCTGCTGCTGGCGCTGGTGCGTTATCTGGTTTTGTCTGGCATTAACCGACGGATTGGCAAACAGTTAGCCAATATGACCGAGCCGCTCCCGGATAATCCACTGGGCCGCATTGTGCTGGCGTTTGAAAATCGTCGTCACCCCGATTTCAAGGCCCGCGAAGCGGCGTTGGAAGAAGCCGTGGCGGCAGAAGTGCCTGTGTTGGAACGCTGGAATGGGTTGATCAAATTACTGGCGGCGGTAGCGCCCTTGTTGGGACTGCTGGGCACCGTCATCGGCATGATTCTGACCTTCCAGTCCATCACCCTGTTTGGCACCAGTGATCCCAAATTGATGGCTGGTGGTATTTCCACCGCGTTGGTGACAACGGTACTGGGTCTGACGGTGGCCATTCCGTTGTTGTTCGCTCATGCACTGGTGAGCGCGCGTTCCCGATGGCTGTTCGATGTGGTCGAGCATCAAAGCCTGGGGCTGATTGTGCGGGAACAGTCGGGGGCCGGCGCATGATGCTGTTGTGGCTGGAACTTCAGGCCTTTCTGGATCAGGGCGGTATCGCCCTGTATCTGATTGCGTTACTGGCGCTGGCGTTACTGATTCTGGTGGTCGAGCGCATCTTGTATTTGCTTGTGTTTGCCCCCGCTGACATGCGGCGTCAGATCACTGAACTGGTGAGCTATCGTCGCCATCCACAGTGGGCTGCCGTGTTGGAGCAAACCCGTTCGTTGTGTCAGCAGCAGCTCAACGCCGGTGTGTATCGAGTGCGGGTACTGGTGCAAATCAGTCCGATGCTGGGCTTGTTTGGCACGGTCTACGGCATGATTGAAATTTTCGATGTAATTGCCCGCCAGGGAACTGGCGATGCCCGTGCCATGGCCAACGGTATTTCCACGGCGACTCTGCCCACCATGACGGGTATGGCTGTCGCTATTATGGGGCTGTTCTGCCTGCGGTTGCTGGATGCACTGGTGGCGCGTCGAATGGCTGCGCTGAGTCAGGCGGCAGAGGGGGCGACGCCATGAAACGCGCCTTGCGTGCCTCCGATGAGTCGGATCTGGATCTGACACCGATGCTGGATGTGGTCTTTATTCTGCTGATTTTCTTTATTGTCACCACGTCCTTTATTAAGGAGACCGGGATCTCGGTCAATCGCCCCAGCGCGGCCACCGCTGAAAAACAGGCCAAGGGCAATATTCTGGTGGCCATTCGTCCGAATGGCGAAATTTGGATGGATAACCGCCATATTGATGTCCGGGCGGTACGCGCCAACGTTCAGAGATTGCGGGCGCAGTTCCCGGAAAGCAGCGTGATCGTACAATCTGACCGGGAAGCCAAAACCGATGTGCTGATTCAGGTGATGGATCAGATTCGTCTGGCGGGTGTGAGCAATATTTCCATCGCTGCTGCCAAGGGGAGTGCGCGGTGAGTGCGCTCATGCGTTTTGGTGCGGCTTCCGGCATCGGTTTGCTGCTGACAGCAGCGGTGTTTTTGCTACTGGAGCGTCTGGTCAACCCGGATCATCACTCGCTGACAAGTAGCCCCAGCTTGCCTCTGGTTGAGTTGGTGCGGGTTCGGGAAGAACCGCAATTGCAACGCAAGGAACGCGTCAAACCGAAAAAGCCCAAACCGGAAAAACAGCCGCCCAAGCCCAAAATTCGCATTCCGGCTCCCAAGGTCAAGGCGATGCCACAGCAAATCCAGACCCCTAAGCTGGATTTTCCGCTCGATTTGTCCGCCACTAACGGCCTGAACGACGCATTGGTGAGTGCTGGTGGCGATGGCCGGGTAGTGAACGCCAATGTGATGCCGCTGGTACACATCGAACCCGTGTATCCGAAGCGGGCCAAGATGCTGCACAAGGAAGGCTATGTGATTCTGGAATACCGCATCACGCGTCAGGGCACGGTGGCGGATATCGAAGTCATGGAGTCTGAACCCGAAGGTCTGTTCGAATCGGCCGCCCGCAAGGCCCTGAGCAAGTGGAAATTTCGTCCGAAGATGGACGCGGGCCGGGCTGTCGAGCAATGGGCCAGAGTGCGTATCAACTTTGATCTGGAGCGATAGTCATGCAGGGTCTTAAATATTGGGCCGCTACCTGTCTGGTGGCAGGGGCCAGTGTGTGCTGGTCGGCTTCGGATAAACAACCGAGCCTGTCGATGTCGGTGTTTAATCGCCTGACGGTGGTGGAGCGATTGGTGGCGCAGGAGCAATACGGGCAGGCCGCCAAACGACTGGACGCCCTGCTTGGCAAGCTGCCGGATCGTGCTGTGGATAAAGCGTATCTGTTTCAGAGTGCGGGCAATCTGGCTCTGATTCAACAGCGTTTTGACGATGCCCGGCGCTATTTTCGTCAGTGCGATCAGCAGCAGGCATTACCCGATGTGGCTGCTGCTCAGGTTCTGTATACCCTGGCCAACCTGTCGTTGCAGATCGAGGACTATCGGGCCGCCGCTGGCTATCTGGATCGCTATATGAATACGGTCAAGACTGAGCAGATTCGTCTGTCGGTATATCAGGCCATGGGTACGGCCCAGTTTCAGCTCAAACGTTATGACCAGGCGGTGTTCTGGCTGCAAACCGCACAAACACGTTTTCCTCCGAACAAAAGCATCAGCTCACTGTTGTTTGCCAGCTATTACGAAAATCAGCAGAAAACGCGGGCGCTGAGTGTGATGGAAAGCATGGTGAAGCACTGGCCGGACGTCAGCCGTTACTGGCTGCAACTGGCCAATCTGTATCTGGAGCAATCGCGTTTGTCAGATGCACTGCAAATGCTGGAGCTGGCCTGGTATCACGGTTATGAAGGGGATGCCGAGACAGATACGAAGCAAATTCTGCAATTCGTCCATGTCCTGTACGACTACGATGTGCCCGACAAGGCGGCAGCGGTGCTCGAACAAGCGATAGAGAAACAGCGAGTGGCGAAGAGTTACGCGCATATGTCGCTGTTGGCGGCGTTGTACTCGGATGCTCGCAACGCCGGGGACGCAATCGAAGCGCTGTCGATTGCAGCGGAGATGTCCGATAGCGGCCAGGATCATTTGTATCTGGCGCAGCTTCAGGCCGATCAGGATCAGCCGGAGCTGGCTTTGCAGCACGCTCGCAAGGCACTTGAACGGGGGCTTGATCATCCGGGGCAGGCGCATTTGCTGATGGCGGGTATCTATCATGAGCGTGATGACAAACCGCGCTTGAAAGCGGCTTTGCAGGCGGCTTCCGGTGATCGCAAAACAGCCTCCAGTGCGCGTGCCTGGTTAACGGTTGTTGAATAGATTTATGATAATGATTTGCATTTAGAATATCGTTTGGGATAATGCGCCAATCAATCGGTTGGAGTATGTGTCTTGCGAGTTTTGCCCCCTGTTGTCCTGCTGGTGTGTTCGTCTTTATCTCACAGTGTTTCTTCCGAAGTGGTGGCTTCTGAAGCGGCTTCTTCTGCGTATCTCGATACCATCGTGGTGACGGCTTCCCGAACTGAGGAAACCCTGGCAGATACACCCGCTCGTATGCAGGTACTGGACGCGACGACGATTGCGTCGCTGAACCCACGGGATGTCAAAGATGCTCTGCAGGTAGTGCCAGGGCTGCAGTTACGCCCGATCCACGGCAAGCACGGCACCGAAGTTTTTCTGCAGGGCATGGATGGCAATCGGGTGTTGGTGCTGGTCGATGGCTTGCCCATTTCCCCAACCACCGGCTCCACTGCCGATGTGACCCAGCTTGCAACGCTGGATATCCAGCAGATTGAAATCTTGCCCGGTGCCGCCTCGGCGCTGTACGGCAGTGCCGCCATGGGCGGGGTGGTGAATGTCATCACCCGACCGCTGGATGCCGAACCTCGAGTCACGTTAAGTGCCGATGCGGGTGTCTTTCCCGGCAAGGAAGTACACAACAAGCGATTACCGCAGCGCCATTATCAGGCCGTAGCGTCCACCGGGCTGGACTCAATCGGTCTGGGTGATCATCGACTGCAGCTCAGTATCGACCATCGAGAATCTTCCGACTTTGACCTCAACCGCGACAGCTACGCAACCAACCATTTTGATGGCCGTCGCTCCAATATCGTGCTGCGCCTGGACTCCGAATGGGAGACCGATATGGGAGAGCGGGGCGGCAGTCGTTTTTTGGTCGAACACTTCCGGGAATCGCTGAAGAACCGTCAACTGACTCTGGCCGATAAAGAGGGGCGCAAGGAAGAGGATTTAAAACGCTGGCGCTTTGTGGGCGGTGGCGATCAGGAAATCGATTTTGGGTTGCTGTCCTGGGTCGCCATGTGGGAGCGCCAAACCGATCATACCGCCCAGCTAGATAATCGCTCTGATGCGATTGCCGGGAATATCTGGCGCAATCCGCATTACCAGCAGGGGCAAGTGGGGTTGCAGTGGAACTGGTTCGATCGCCTCAGTGATCAATGGGATATGGAGCTGGTGGCGGGGGCCGACCTGTTTGGTGAAAGCCTTGATCAGCCCAAACGCCAGATTGTGCTGGCACTGCCCAATCCACTGCCGGAAAACACCGTCAGCACCCGTGCCCTGACATCAAATGTTTACGAGATTCTGACGGATGAAGTGACTTTCAAACGCCGTCGCGCGCTGGAACTGTTCACTCAGGCAACGCTGGATTTGTACGCCAGCGATGCGTTTGAACTGGATTTGTCACCCGGTGTGCGTTGGCAGAATGACAGCGATTTCGGCAATGTGACTACTCCGTCAGTGGGGTTCCGACAAAGCATCGTGCTGGCCAATGACTGGAGTCTGCAAACCCGGCAATCGATAG
>Ga0193960_1000812_pt1 | contig 12726 bp, 29 predicted proteins | sample FB_3_MG_FD_140338 | JGI IMG/M metagenome (GOLD analysis project Ga0193960, IMG submission 140338) | Microbial mat bacterial communities from the Broadkill River, Lewes, Delaware, United States - FB_3_MG | ecosystem: Environmental > Aquatic > Freshwater > River > Microbial mats | place: USA... | reverse complement strand
GTGTTTTTCACTTTCACCGTTTACTTTCATCATACCCCCTCCTGTAACGCCATATAAAGCTCTGTGTGGCTCTGCTTTATGAACTTAGTATCATTCATAGGCCTTACCCTCTTCCTCGCTCATGATGCGTATAAACTTGCCGTGATACCTTTCCAACTTTACAGCCCTTCTGTACATATTATCATAGACTATATTATTTTTTAGTAGTGCCGCGTGATAGCTCATATCCTCAAGCTTAATAAGCCATACGTCACCGCCTATCTGTCGTCTAAGAGTAAAAGCGAAATCTTCACAGTCACCAGCGAAAGGATTAGATATAGAATCATATATTCTAAACTCATTGTATTTATCCTCTTCATATCTAAAGTTCCATAGGGCGAGCCTGTGCGCCTCTGCATCTGGATTAGAGACACAGGACGCACATAAGGCAAGGCTAAATATTAGTATCAGGCGCATTGAGATTTAAGCACTCTCTAGCTTCTGTTAGTGATAACGTAAGCAACTGATGACTACAGGTCGTCACATAACGTATGAGCCAACCAGTAACGCCTTTATAAGTCACCAACTCGCCAACGTGATTGGGTCGTAGTTCGCACTCGTTGCCAGTTTCACACGATACTATCGAGTGTGTTTTGGGTTCTGGTATTTCTTCTATATTGTACCTGCCTTCCATTATGCCGTCCTTAGTAGTTGTTTCATAGATGGCTTGCTGATTGTTGCGAAAACCACTCCATCTTGGCGCTTATACTGCTGTCTAGTGTGACTTGATATGTCAATGTCAAAACTGTAAGCGCCAGAGGTGCTTATTAACACTGTTGCAGTGTTATCCTGAACAGCAGTAAGGCCAGTCCCTGATCCAGTAACACTTAAAGCTTCTCCGTATATCCTAAATATGTCAGGGGTTTCAGGGATGGTTAAGAGATTGAGAGTGCTACTTGACCCATCGCCTGCAAGCGTCCATTGATCATTAGAGAATGACCACTGGGATTCAACAAAGGCAGGATTCTCCCACACCTGCTGAGTAATCAACTCCTGACCCAACCACTCACCTGTTGCCTGCTCAGTAAACAAACCCCAGTCGTCAGCGTTACCGTTTATTACTGTGCCGTAGCCGGCAGCTTGGCGGATTGAGATATTTACAACACCCTCAAAGCTGGCTGTGGCTTGCATAATGCCTTGAGCACTGTCGGCAGTTATAATAAAAGTTTTACCGATAGATGAGTTTGAAATATCGGTGTAATGCACAGTAGTTCCCGTTCTGATTTTAAAACCTCCAGACGTTATATTAGTGCCTGCCTCCACTTTAATTGTATAGGTTTCCCCCACTTCATATAGCCCGACATCGTTAATCAGCCAATGACCCGAAGGCTGTAATGCCGAGGAGAACCCGTCATCGCTTACTACAACACCAACACCTGCGCCAATTGAGCTATTCCACAACTCCCCACCCAACACAGTGGCCCTATTCCGCAATATATCACTATTGTCGTCTAGTGGGTAGTCGCGTATTAGTGTGCCGTTGTCCCAGATTTTTAGGTTGGCTAGGATTCCTGCCATTATAGGGACGCTTGTTGGTGGCCCCATCTCGTTATATATCTGGTCAACTGTGAAGCTGCCATTATTTGTACCACCAGCACCAATAGGAAGCAGCGAACCATTAACAGTTAATGACATAGAGTCGGAAACCCTTGAGAGCACTGCTTTACTAAATACATTCTGCGTAAACAAACCAGTAAAATTCGTAACCCCTGAAGATGTTGTTACCTCTATTTTATTCTCTGCCGAGGATTGAAAAATCCTCATGTTTAATGTTGAATTGCTTAATATGTGAAACGTTCCTGCACTAGGAAAAATATCAAACTCAATCACAAAATCCCCAGCAAGCGTCACTTCTGGAATAGTCGCGTAGTCTGTGGTGCCTTCGTTGCGGCGGAAGTAGCGCGAATTAATGTTAGATATAGCTCGAACCAGCCCAGCCTTGACTAGTCCAGCCTTAACCAATCCTGATTCTATAATCATGCAGCCACCGCGTTAATGTCGATAGATGTCGATACATCCGCACCGGTCACAGTTAAATAGATGTTTTGGTTCGCGCCGTGTGTGACTTCGTATTGCTCACCGGCTGTTACATTTGCGTTACTTAGCGGCAAGTAAGTTCCAGCTTCGTTCTTATAGGTAACGACTACAGTTGCCGCGCCCATTGTTCCAGATACATAAATTACCGTTTTATTTGGCTTAAATTCTGTATCAAGTGCGTAATTGCCATCTGTTGTGATTGTGAATTGTGGTGTTGCCATGATTATTTTTCCTGTCTTTCTTTGGTTGTTTTTTGCTTATGGCATGGATTGCACAAGCTTTGTAGGTTTGTTAATTCGTTAGTTCCGCCCTTGGCTTTTGGGATTATATGATCTACATCAGTAGCTACAGTTATAATTCCAGCCTTAAAGCATATCTGGCACAAATGGGCATCTCTGATTAGCGCCCTAACTCTAATCTTCTTCCACTGGTAGCCATAGCCTCTTTCATCTGGGCTTTTGCCCTTGCTGCTTAACCAAGGTTCTGGCTGATGATCTTCGCACCTTCCGTTTTTAGATTCCATCTTATAGCATCTAGGGGCTGTGCATGGCTTAGGCGGCATTATTGGCATCTTTAAATACTCAGGTAGTTATTATCAACAATAATGGTCGGTATCCTGATACTAACCCTACCAGTGCCTGTTTCAGTCTTAGCAGTGAACCAAGCATCTGTTTCTTCTGGAATAGAAGTGAACTTAAAATCAATTTCCGTAGTCGTCTGGTATACGCTAACCACATTCGTGTTGATTGGAGGTAGCAGCCCTAGCGGGTTTCTAACATTCCAGAAAAAGTCGTTATCTCGGTTCTTAGGCGAACTAAAATACCCACTAAGGCCGAATGCTGTGTGACCTCTTGGGACAGTAAAAAGAGCCATTGATCTGGTTTGCGTCTTCTGCTCATACATCATGACAGTAGTTGCTTGAGTTGGAATGCCAGATGAATGAGTTAAGGCATTAGATACATAAATGTCGCCAAGTGTTTGGCTTACTCCAGCAGTAAAAGACTGATTAACCCTAAGACCTACCCCTATTAATACAGGAGTCTGGCCATTAAGCTGATATACGCCCTGCTGCTCATCATAGTTTCCATCAATCCAACGTATGAAAACAAAACCAGTATCACTCGCATCACTACTTGTTAGATATAGATTGCTAGGCGTATCGTTAAACGTATATTGACCATTTAACGGCCATATAAATTCCTCTGTTGTCCCTATTGCTGGAGCGTAGCTGTGAATGTATTGGATTCTATGCCCTGGAACAACGCCTTTAGATACAGCTAGAATAAAATCCTGATTAAATGTCTTTATTGCTCCAATAGCTGCGCCATCTTCTTGAATGTTTACGTTAGCTTTATGCGCGCCAATTGACGCCCTATCTATCCGGTAAAGCCTTGCCCAAACCGAAACACCACCACCAGCGACAGGCTTGATTTCTTTTTGATAAAGATTAACGCCTTTAAAATCAATAGGCGGCTCAACTGGACTTACTGCTATTGTAATTATATCTTGAGGTAGGCCGTTATTTTGAATATGAAATGTTGACGCCACATCTATGCCAGATAGCGCGCTTAGATTAACCCAGTCTTTGCCTATCGGGTACGATGATACTGTGTTTGCCACTTAGCACTTCCTTATCTTTCGATCAATATTAGCGCTTCTTTGCTGATTAATTAGCGCTATTAATATCCACACTGGAACCCATGTGCCGGCAGTAAAAACACTTATTAATAAATGCAGGATATGGTTAGTTTTTGGCTTTTGGTTTAATAACACTAGCTTATCTGCGCTGTTCATTTGTCACCCTCTATTGCTAGCAGTGTTTTACGCTGTTTTTCTGGATTTTCACAATAAAGTTGCGCCCTTGTTTCAGCGTGTGATTTGTTTCGCATTCTTTCCTGCTCTGCTATCAGCAGCTTGTCCCTAATCTGCTGTTCATGTTTTTTTTTGAGTTCTAGCTCGTACTTAATGCGCTCATCTTCTCGCGCAAGAAGAAGCTCACGATCTTTCTGCCTGTATTCGGCCTCCTTTTCCTCTCTCTTGTGCTTTCTCCATGCAGCATAAGCATGTATTCCACCAAACACAACCATGATAACAAGATACCAGTTTTCAGCTAGAAAGGTTCCCGCAAGCGTTGCCAGATAAAGCAGGATATTTAGGCTATTACTCCCTGTTGTATTCAATTTGCTAGCTCCGCCGTCATTGTAAAAACTACTTGCTTGCATCGTCAAAAAGCTTCACTAGCTTGTTTAAATGTTGGTTTATTTCCTCTGTAGGCTGTCCGTCAATGATTGCCTCAATAACATCATAAGCCACATCATCCCACTTATTTTTAGTGCTTCTCACGATGATTTTTGCAGCCCATTTAACAGCGTTTTTAGCTAGCCAATCTCTCAGGCGAGTTATAGCTATTCCTTTCAATACAGTTAGTAACCATGCTGGCATCTTCTAGCCCTCGTTTAGTTTTTAATCAGTATATCAGAAATAGCTTTATTGTTAAGTTATCCGCATTTCTCCTTTTCTAGCTCGATCTCAACTAGCTTTGCATAACCTATGATGTCGTGCCAGTTATCAATATAATCAGGATCACCGTTAACAATTCTAGCAACTTTTGATGCGATAACCTCAAGCGCTTCTCGCTGAATATCCCTCAAATTGTCAGCATTCTTTCCGCTTTTCATTACTCGCTTTAACTCTTGAGCAACCCTACTGTTATCGCAGAACTCACCATATCGACAACCCCTTTCACTAAGAGTCTTATCTATACCTTCCAGCTCTGCATAATGCTCGCCGTCATTTGAATTTCTAACTATCTGCTCCATTCTCTCCGCTCCTTTCTGCCATTCGTCTGGGCGGGGCTCTATCGCTGAAAATACATTATCCTCAGAGATTTCAAATTGAATATCTGCTTGATACCCTTCAATATACTGATACCTACCAATCCCAAGCCATACCAAGCTCTTAGTCCATGCAGGAGTTGCAACGCTATCGGCCCAATCTGGTGATTTACTCCAATCTACCTTATCCATCACCTAACCCCTTACCATTGCTTGATAACGCACTACCTGAGCCTTTGCGTCTTCTAGTGTGTTGTGCTTTGTTATTGGTTGGCAGTGGTAATCTCTATGTCGACCATTATCAATCATCCAAGTTGCTGTTTTCCAGCCGGCTAAGTAGCAGCCAAAAATCAGCAGTAGCACAAACAGCGCTTTAGGCACTTTAAACATTTATCTTTCCTCTTTAGTGTTGACATAATTTATATTTTTAATACTATAGCAATTAAATAAATAATCAATACAAAGAGGAAAATAAAATGAATCATTCTGAACTACTAGAAACTAGAGCTAATACTCCAGCACCTAAGCCACCACAATTGACTAGTGCAAAGATTGACGAAGCTGAGAGACTGAGGCTAGAAGTTGAGGCGTTCATTACTGGTGGCGGAAGCTATGAAGTTATTGAAGATAATACCAAGTGCCGCTCTATGACTGCTAAAGAACAAATGGATGCCAACTATAAGAAAGATTTATTAAACGGAAAGAAGATGAGCAAACCATTAAAGCCTAAGCGCCCCAATTGAGGGGCGGTTAGCGTGCAAATTAGTCTAAAAGTCGTCCTTTGTAGCCGCTCTAATATGAAGGATAAAGTCATTATCCCCGATAATATCTAACAGCTCATTGATACCCTTTGCTGAATCCGTCAGGTTATAGAATTCGTTATAGCCTTTACCAACCAAAATACATCCCTCCGAGCTTTGAACGGTATTGCCCGCATGGAATTCGATATTAGTTCGACCGATAACATCTTGCACTGCGTAGAACTGGTGTCGCCCCGTTTTATCGCGTTTTACATGGTAAAAACCTTCAGGAATACAGCTAACACTCGTCATGTTATTTAGCCACGGTCTTTCCAATGTGTAGAGCATTACCTGCTCACCAAGTAGAACACCTACAGTCCTATCAGTTAGATAGCTTCTAGCCAGTGTTAATACCTTCATTATAACGCCTCCGCTGCTTTCATGTATTTATCAGCCTCGTTTCTGTGATGCTTTGCTAGCTCCATGTACTCCGTTGCCTTGGCACCTGAGCCGTCTTTCATTTCGTCATTCATCTTATTGTCATAATCTAGCGCTATCTTTCGAGCGTTAGCTGCTAGTATTTTGTATTGGTCTTTCATCATTCACCCTTAATCATTTTGTTAATTGCCGCGTCTGCTATGCTTACTGTGTCTTCTACGTGTAGTCTAGTGACTACATCCGCATCAGTAATACTAAATCCCTCACTTCTCACCAAGTCAGCCCTAGCCCAGAATAACTCTATATTCTTAATCAGAATCTTGCCTTCCCTCCAAGGCTCTCTAATGTCGAATCCTTCCATATACCACCTATGTTGCGCCCCGAAAGGCGCTATTATTAATCTTCTAGTGCTTTAGACCATGCAGCCTCAGTTATAAGCGTATGAAGCAGGTAGAATGCGCCAGTAATAACGGCACCGTACCACACAAAAACACCAATGACTGTAATATCAATGGATACGTGAAGCCATGAAGGCATCACTCTTCTTGATCTTTTCATTTTTTCTAATAAATCATCAGAAAACAAAAAGAACGAGCACACTATTGAGAACCATGCGAAAAACATTGCTACATTGTAAGCACCTTCATGACCACGGATAAGACCCATGTAAATCGAAGCACCAAACAGACAATATAAAACTATTAGCTTTAAAACCTTCATCTTTAAACCCTCTTATTAATTAACTTGCTATAGCGCCCCGTAGAGCGCTTGATTAGTGGTTAGTTACTGGTAGCCTTGAACATTCCAGCACTGCTGTGGAGCGGGCGTGCCTTGTTGCCACATTTGAATGTTAGCCATCTGCAAGCCCTGAACAACTTGAGGCGGACATGGCGAACCATTGCTCATGAAGTAGCCCATTTGCGGCTGAGGTGCGAACCCACCTTGCTGCGGTGCCTGTGGTGCCTGTGGTGCAAATCCTCCTTGTGCTGGCTGACTCATTGGCGCGGCTTGATTAAAGCTATGAACCAACCCCAACCACGCATCTTGAAGCTCAATTGTGTATGTGGCGCCGTTCTGGCCTTGATACACATCAACTTTTTGAGATTTGCCGCCAATCTCGATAACTGCACCATCGACCAAGGCAGAACGATAAAAATCAATTTGACCTTGAGCTTTAGCAAAGATAACGGCACTGTAATTAGTCCATTCTTTTTGCTTTGTTTTGTGGTCGTAATACTGAACCCCGCCACGAACGCTAAACCCTACGCTTTCGCCTGCCTGGAACTCATTTGCGGCCTTGTTTAATTTAATAGTAATACTATGTGCCATTTTTTACTTTCTCTCTTAGTTGTGCGGACTATATGCCCGCGTTGGTTTTAATAAATTGTTTGTATGCTGGATCTGTAATTTGATCTAGCACCGCCTTATCTTGCTTTACTGCATTAATCCACTGCCTAGCAGAATCATCAACAACAAACCCAGTGCTTTGTGCGTTAGAGCTAGCTAAGTTGCCATCATCATCTTCCGACGGTATTCCAGCAAGCGATTGCAAAGCGTATCGCCTAGCATAAGTTATTGCACTACCCGCACCTTGAGCATCCCTTTTAGACAAGGGAAGTACCAATTCACTTTGCAAAAACTCGCCCGACTCGTGCATCAATATAGTTGAAACGCCAGCCCCTGAGTCATTTGTGATCGGGAACTGAGAATAAGACAGTCCATTATTAGAAAACGGCTCCTTAACCGCCTTAACCACTGCTGACAAATCGGCATAGTTTGACTTAAAGAAAGGGTTTTTTGCATCCTTTACAGCGCCCATCATCTCGGATTGAGCCTTGCATAGAGCTTTTGCTAGCTCTGATATTGTTTCTGATTTATTCATCTTAACCCCTTAACTGCTTGATTGCTCTTTGTATTGCTTCTTTTTGCCGCTGCTTTAGCGGCTTTGATACAGCCTTAATAGGCCTGATTTTATTTTCCGCTTTCTTTTCCGTGTAAGGAGCTAAAAGATTCCTTTTGACCGCCAATAGGTCAGATATATACTCCCGATCGTAACCTGGCGGAAATACTCCGCCAAACCTAAGCTTAAATTCATTCTTTCTCACCTCTATGCGAGATTCAATAACATCAAGCTCGATCTGTATTTCTTCTGGCAAGTCCACAACTAAAACCCTCTGTCAAAGTCTTTAATAAGCACTCTAGCCGTTTCGCCTATGCCGCTGGATAAAAGCTCTTTTACCTCAGAAAGAGAGGGGTCAGTACTATTAAGCGCATAGCAAACAAGCCTATGCTTTGCATCTTCCGAAATACCCTCTAGAACACCAGCGGATGATTCAACAAGATTATCAGAATGCACAACATCGCCAGACTCTAACCGCTCAACCACAGAAGATAACAACTGATCTTCGTCAGCAGCTATCGCTAACTCCGCTACTGTGTAAATCTCATTCATTTATTAATCCTCCCCTTCTAGTATTTCGACTTATAAGCTTCTTTTAGCTGCTGCTCCAGTCGCTCAACTTTCTTTATCATTGCTACATCGGCGCATTTTTCAGCCAGTTTATTGACTAGTCGATCATGATCATTGCTTGTTAGTTTTGTTTTCCACCCATCGCAAATAATCTGATCATCATCTAGCGTAAAATTACCAGACAACATACTAGACACAATGTCATGTGCGCGATAAATTGCGTTATTCTCAGTATCATCATTTAGATACGGAACCATTTCAGAATGAATGGAGTTCAGAGCATCACGAGCAGCATCCTCTACTTGTGATTTAAACTCATTAACTATGCTGTCAAACTTATCTTTAGCACTCATTTATTAACCCTCTTTGTTAATTTCTGAGCTAATCTTAATTACATATTTAATGAATAGCAAGCTTTTTTAACACTTGATTTGAATTAAATAATTAATTATCATTATGGAATATTCACTAAAGAGAGAAGCAAATGAAAAAAACAGAATTTGATACAACGCTAATGGAGGCTGAGATTTCGGCGGGTGTTGATGTATTTCTAGCAAAGCACGGAATGACAACAGACTACCAGCTACAAAAAGCCGCTGGGTTGCCAGACAACACACTGGCAAGCATTCGCAAGTCTGGCAGTGCTAAGGCTAAGACATTCTATAAAATCGGTCGAGCGGTCGGATATGGTGGTAAGTATTACAGTGTCATTAATCGCGTATTTAAAGATTTTGAGGGCAAGTAATGGCTAATCGTAGGATATGGAATGCTGAAGATATAGCACTAGGAATGGAGCGCTTATCCCAAGTTCGCGATGAGTCAGAAGGCCGCATAAACGCAACGGAAATCGTCGCAAAAGAATTTGGAATGGAGTCAGCCAGCTTTAACGCGCTAATTCATCATGCCAGACAGAATGGTTTTGACGCATACCCACTAAGGAATTCAAAATGAGCAGAGCAGCAATTCAACAAGGCCGACCAAGCAACTCAATAGCCGAGCAGTGCATGGCTAGACTTGATCTTGATCGAGAGCTAGACGTAGCACCAGGTTATCACGTCAAGAAAAATAGTCGAACATATCACGCGTTTACTTATCGGGATATTATCGGAAACCCTTGCAAGCGTATCGAGCTAGCAAACTTATACGGAGTTACAGGGCATACAATCTCAGCAGCGTATGAGCGAAATAACGGTAATTTTTTACTAGCTAATATTGATCTACTGAGAAGATTAAAGGTCAAGAAATGAACAGTCTGCTACTAACGCTAACCATAATAACGCTGACTAATTTGATATTAGGATTGGGCTACTCTTGTTATATCTGGTTTATTCGCAGGTCGAGAGTAAGCCATCCTAAGCCTTGCGGTCATGAAACTACAATGAAACTGAGTAGCATTAACAAGCAGCTTTGCTATAACTGTAATGAGTCTATTGATTGGAATTTAAAACCAAATCAAGCGCCTCTGGTAACATCTAGCAGGGACAAACGAAAGTGAAGAAGCGCCGCCAATTTGAGCTTCTGCGAGAGGCTTGGCGGCTTATTTTAGATTGGCCAATGCTCTTCGCTCATACTAGAAAATCCTCTTCCTGATACTTCATAATTTAAACCTTTACGTGAGAGCTTAATTATACCCAATCCTGATTTAATTTCATTTATTTTATAATAAACCATTTACACCGTTTAAATAATATATATACTTCAATTATCAACTAACAGAGAGGTAGGTATGAAATCAAGCACAGCACAAATGAATGACCGCAAACGAGCCGATGGCCTTAGATCAACTCAGCAATGGATTGTGGATGTAAGAGGTACTGAGCTTGAAGCTGAGTTCAACACTAAGCATCAAGCTCTTAGGGCTGAAATAGCAGGGCTTAGCGAGCACTATAAAAGCAAGATGGAGGGGTTGAAATGATAATTGACACTATAGAAAATAATGGCATTCAGAGAACTACTGACATCGAATACAAGGGCAATTTTACAATAAATTTCAAGAGTAAAGAGCAACTTGAAATGCTACAAAAATTCTTTGGTGTTAGAAGAAGCAAGTTTGATATGGCCTTACTTGAAAAAAGACCAGAACTATTGGCAGAACTAAAGGGGTTTAATCATGCTTAACATACTAATGATCGAAACGGGCCGAGTCTCTGAAAACTCAACAGTTGCACACATTAGAAACTCAATAGAGATAACTAAGATATTGAACTGTGATAATGAAATAAACTGCAAACTTGTTGATTTATCCGATGATTTTGCGAGCTTTATTCAATATGATCTAATTATATTCAATTATGCTGGCATGGGGTGCGATTTTTCAAAAGTTGAGCCTTTTCTTGATAGTCAAAATGATTGTAGAGTCGGCTGGATAACAAACGAATTTGAATTATTCGCTAATGACTTTGTAAAGAAAAGAATGGATTTTATGATAACCAACTTTGAGCCGCATGGCGTAAAGAAGGCCCATAAATACAGTGATTATTTAATGACAAACCTTAATACTCTAATATTCACTGGAGTCAATCCCTATGTCGATAAGAAATATGATATTTGCTACTACGGAACTTATAGAAAATACAGGGAGGCGTATTTCAAAAAGTACTTTAAAGGAGATTTTATATTATCGACCACTAAAAAGAACTTCAAGAAATTCATGGATTTAGACCTTGATTGTAATATTACAGATAAATTTCATGTGAAATCAGGTGAGGAGACATTAAACCTATTCAAATCTACTCTTTATATAGAGGATACTAAGACGCACAATTGCTTTAATCACATGGCAAATAGATTTTATGAGGCTCTACAGTGCAACACGGCTTTATTTTTTGATAGGTCGTGTATAAATACAATAAATAAAGATGAGTACTTTATAGACGAATATTTCATTGTTGATTCTCACGAAGAGTTAATGGAAAAATCAAACAATCTTGATATTAATAAATTGATAGAGCACACATATAAAAATGCAGAAATAGCAGAAAACGGAAAGAAGAAAACAGCGCTAGAAATTATAAACTTTGTTAAACAACTAACCAAAGAGGGCTAGATTATGAAATGTAAATTATGCCAGAGACAGCCAACACTCAACCTAAATCATGATTTCGTATCATGCAGAAATCCAGATTGCCCAATGGATGAGGTGGAAATGACTAAAGAAGAATGGGAGGCTTTAAATTCCGACCTGCAAAAAGAGAATGACGAGCTGCGGGCTAAAATTGCAGACATTCAAAATAAATGGGAGCTTGCATCTAGTGACATATCATCGCTATTTGAAACACAGCCAATGAATCAAAATGATGGAAGTTTTGCTATTGATGGTCAGTCTTGCCATGAACTATTCACTGCAATTAAATCAACCCCAGCCCAATCCCTAGCAGAGGTTAAATCGGAGGCTGTAGCTAGGTTTGCCGAGTTCGTAAAATATAACTATGAAGGGCCGATGAATGCCGACTCGTTAGAAGATTTTGCCGATAAATACGCAAACAAGCTTAAAGAGGGTGAGTAATGAAGTATATGGGGAGTAAAAACAGAATAGCTAAGCACCTGCTGCCTATTATTTTAGCAGATAGAAAAGAAGGTCAGTGGTATGTTGAGCCATTTGTTGGTGGCGCTAATATGATTGACAAGGTTACGGGCAACAGGATTGGGGCTGACTCGAATGAGTTATTAATATGCGCCCTAATGAATATCAGAGATGATATTTTAACAATGCCTAAAACAAACCTAGAATTTACCGAAAACGATTATAAAAACAGGGCTTTAAACTTTCCGCAGTTTAAAGGGTTTGCGTCTTTTGCTTATTCCTATTCTGGTAAGTTTTGGGGCGGGTGGAGTAGGGATGGCGCAGGAAAGCGCGACTATGTTAATGAGTCATACAAAAACGCTGTTAAACAATCACCAAAGCTGAAAGGTGTTAAGTTTGTATGCAAATCATACAATGAACTAGAAATACCAGACGAGTCAATAATCTATTGCGACCCGCCATACGCAGGGACAACCAAATACAAAGATACCTTTAATCATGCCGCATTTTGGCAATGGTGCAGAGATATGAGCAATAAAGGCCATCAAGTATTTATTAGCGAATATAGCGCGCCAGATGATTTTGAGTGCTTATGGTCTAAAGAAATTAATTCCAGCCTGACCAAGAACACTGGCTCAAAGAAAG
>Ga0193960_1000811_pt1 | contig 12740 bp, 5 predicted proteins | sample FB_3_MG_FD_140338 | JGI IMG/M metagenome (GOLD analysis project Ga0193960, IMG submission 140338) | Microbial mat bacterial communities from the Broadkill River, Lewes, Delaware, United States - FB_3_MG | ecosystem: Environmental > Aquatic > Freshwater > River > Microbial mats | place: USA... | reverse complement strand
GTACGGTCATCATCAATGCTGATGGCACCTTAACCTATACGCCGAATGCGGATTTCAATGGCACCGATAGCTTTACCTATACCAATGCTGAAGGTAATACCGCCACCGTCACGGTGACCGTGAACCCACAAAATGATGCACCTGTGTTTAAACATCCTGACGGCAGCGATGCTAGTAGTTATAGTTTTAATTACAATGAACACTCATCAGCAGATCATATTATTGGCACTGTCGAAGCGGTTGATATTGATGGCGATAATATTACATATAGCATTATCAGTGGTAATGATAATAATTGGTTTGAAATCGACTCAAACGGTAACATCAGTTTAACTTTATATGGTGCTCAAGCTGCTGCTAATAATTATGAAATTATTGATAATATTCATCATCTGGTTATAGGCGCAAGTGATGGTACGGTAACGACTGAAATAAATGTAACGTTAAATGAAATAGACTTAAACGATACATTAAGCATAAGTAATTCAGTTTCAAGTGATAGTGATGTGCGCGTTAATTCAGATTCTGAATTAACGAACAATATTACGCATATTGGAACTATTACAGGGTTACTAGAAGATAACCTTCATATTGAGTTACAAGGGCCATTAGGCTTAACTTCAAATGAAGTTGATGTTACTTACCAATGGGATGCGGTAACTAAAACGTTAACAGCGCATGCGGCTGGTAGTGTTGTCTTTACCATCAAACTAAATGATGACGATACTAGTTATACATTTACACAGTACGCAGCGATAGATCATTTGGATGCAAACGCTGAACAGCTAACTGCTAGTATTACTGCAGTGATCAAAGATGAAAATGGTAAAGAGTATTCAGAAACTAGCTTTAACATAGTGATAAATGATGATAACCCTGAAACTAACACTGATGATGCTATTTCACTTTCTAATGTTGCAGGTAATGAGCAGACAGGAATTCTTGATGATGTAGTATCGAATGATCTCACTTCTGTAGAATGGGATATGGGCTCTTTACCAACTAATCTCGTTTTCGATGGCTATCCCGTTACTTATATTGATAATGGTAATGGAACATTAACAGCAATGGCGAATGGTCAAGCTGTTTTTACTATAACTATTGATACTAGTGATTTAGATGACAGTGGACACCCTAGTTATAAAATTGAGATGCTGAATACCTTAGGTAAATTAGGTGTAATAGATTCAAGTTCAGGTGGTGGTACAGAAATAACTGGTGGTAATATAAATCAGCTAATTCTTGGGTTTGATAGCTATCTAGTAAATACATTATCAGGAACAGGGCCAGATAAAAATGGTCAGATAGTGACTCAAATGGTTAATTCTAAGAATGGCTACCTTGCAGTAGGAGATCAATGGATTGAAGCCAATGAGACACTTTATATGTCCTTCACTCAGCCAGGAAGTGATTCTTCTGGTGAAATTAGAGGGTTAAGTTTTGTAGTTGATGGTCAGGGGGGACCTGCAGAAACTTATACTGTGATTTGGACAGTTACGGCTGCAATAGATGAGCATGGTAATACGGTAACTTATAGTGGCACCTTCAATGGTTCGGGCGATAGTAGTTTTAGTATTCCAACAACGTATATAGATGCTAATGGTATAGAACAATCAGTATTGTACTTTACTGATTTATCTATTCAGCAATCAGGTGATACTGGTTTTAGGATAGGTATTTCTGGAGTTGAAGCAAATAATTATATTGATGATATTGAAGGCTTAAACTTCGGTTACTCTCTTGTTGATGCTGATGGAGATAAATCAGATGGTAATTTGGTTGTAGATCTTACAAATGACAATGCACCTATCGCTATCGATGATGGCGGCTCGTCTGAAACTGTTTGGGGAACTAACTTAATTAATAACGGTGATGCTGATTCTGGAAGCTTAAGTGCTTGGACTGTTACCGATGGTACATTACTTTCTGAAGAGTATGGCACATTTATAAATGAAAACCCAAATACTGCAAATGGTGATTATTTCCTTGCTCAAGGTGCCCATGTAGTAGCAAGCCAAACTGTAAACCTGAATAATGAAGATAGTTTTAAACTATCAGCTGATCTCGGTTCTAGACTTACAGACACTGCGGAATTAAAAGTCGTATTCAGGGACATTAATGGCAATATTGTTGGTGAATTTACTACGGATCCAAAAGCTCAATTGAATATTATGCAATGGTTTGAGTTAACAGGAGATATTCCTGCTAATGCAGTATCGGCGACCATCGAAATGCATATGTATGATAATAATTCAGATGGCTGGGCTGAAGGTTTCTTTGATAATGTATCTTTTGTCACTGGAGAAATTAGTGCCGAATATACAACGGCAGAAGATGTCGGAATTACTGTAGATGTGTTGGATAATGATTATGACCTAGATGGAGACGCCATTTATATTACACAAATTGCCGGTCAAAATGTAAGTGAAGGTGATAGTGTAGAGATAAAGCAGAACGGCGTTGTGGTTGGCTTAGCTAGTTTAGTTGGTGGGAAAATCGTATTTGTACCATCACAAGCATTGCAACTTCTTAACGATGGTGAATCTACTGAAGTAAATTTTGCTTACACAATTAGTGACCAACCAAGTACAGGTAATAGCCAGTCAGATAGTGCGACAGTAACTATTTTAGTTACGGGGTCAAATGATGCGCCAATTCTATCTTCGCTCGATGATGGAGATGTGTTTGAGTATGGTTTAGTTGATGGAAATGCCAATTCAGGAGCTGAATTTACCAGTGGTAGTTTCTTTATCCAAGGTGGGGATATTACTGGTCTTGAAATAGCGGGACAAGCGATATCACTTACAGATCTTGCTGCAAATGCTATCACTGTTAACACCGGTAAAGGGATAATCACCATAACTGACTTTAATACTAATACAGGTGAACTCAGTTATAGCTATCAACTTTCTTCTGCGTTGAAGCATAACTCTGGTGATATTATAAATGATAATATTTCAGTCAGAGCTATTAACAATCTAGGCTCTGTTAATGGTAGTTTTAATATTGCTATTCACGATGATAGTCCAAGCTTATCAGGTGGCAGCCAAAATATTATTTTTGGTGAGCAAGTAACCAATGTCATTATTGTACTTGATGCTTCGGGCAGTATGGCATGGGATATGAACGGTAACAGTATTCCGTCTGGTGATACAACAACGCAAAGTCGAATGGACATTGCTATCGCAGCTATTAAGCAGTTGATAGAGGCATATGACGATCTTGGCTCAGTTAATGTGCAATTAGTGAGCTTTAGTAGTTCTAGCAGTAGCTATACTAATGCCGCTACTAATGGATGGTTGAATTTAGCAGATGCAAAAGCTTGGTTGGATAATATTGATAACACCACAGCTAATGGCGGTACAGATTATGTACTTGGTTTACAAACGGCTATGAATAATTTCGTTCCACCGAACAATTCTGGTCAAACATACTCTTACTTTATTTCAGATGGTGAACCTTTTAACGATCAAAATAAAGCCGATGCCTTAGCTTTTGAAGATGACTGGGAGTTGTTTTTAGCGAATAACAATATTAATGAATCATACGCTATTGGTATGGGCAATGTGTCTACACAATATCTTGATATTGCAGCACATGCCGATGGTAATGATACCAGTACAACATTAGTGTACACGGCAAGTGATATGGCAAACCACTTACTGAATACGGTAAATATAGAGAAAACTGGTAGTTTATTAATTGATATTGAAACAGGTAATAATATTATCGGTGCCGATAGTGATGGTGCAATTTTGACGTCAATTGTTATCGATGGAACAACTTACTATATCTCAGATGCAACTGATGGATTACTGACAATTGTTACCGCCAAAGGTGGCGAGCTAAGTGTTAACTTTAATGATAATACTTATTCCTATTTAGCTAAGGGTAACTCTAATGGCAGCCAGGATTATGTTGAGTCATTCCATGTTAATTTAATCGATGGTGATGGTGATGTTGCATCAGCAGAATTTTCGATCAATGTTGGCTTCCCATCACATACAGAAAATAGCGATGAAACTGACGTTCTTTACGGTAGTGAAGGAGCGGATACGTTCATGGGCTATGGTGGCGATGATGTATTAATAGGATTAAGTGGTCATGATACGCTTAATGGCGGTATAGGTGATGATGTACTTATGGGCGGCTCTGGTAATGACGTATTAATTGGTGGGGCTGGTAATGATAAATTAAGAGGGAACTCCGGCTCTGATACCTTCTATTTTAGTAGTGATTCAGCCGATAATAGTATTGACACTATAGTTGATTTTGAAAATGGCGATACCTTAGATTTATCGGATTTATTGGAAGGAGAAAGTGCAACAGCTGATAATTTAGCAGAGTACCTTCAATTCTCATTTGATGGAACTGATACGGTAATTAGTATTGATAAGGATAAAGATGGCTCAACAGATCTTACGATTAAGTTAAGTGGTATCGATTTATTAGAAGGTTCGCATGATGACGCTGCCGTGATTCAAAAGCTACTTGATGAGGCAAAATTAACAGCGGGTTAATGCTAAGTACCCTATTAACTCGATAATGGGGTACGCCACTTGTTTAATATAAGAATAATTAATGACGACTAATCAAAATGATTTGGCTCAAGATATTGAGCTTCAGACAAGGCATAAAGATCCCCTTTTGGGCTGTTTAGTCTTTTTATCGAAGTATTACGGAAAGCCATTCTCAGCTGATGCGATGAGTAGTGGCTTACCACTCGTGGATGGTAAATTGACACCAGAGCTTATGCCTAGGGCTGCTTTACGTGGCGGAATGGAAAGTAAGCTTGAGAGAAAAGCCTTAACTGAATTACCAAAACTGATGTTGCCATGTGTTTTATTACTCAAAGATGGGCGAGCATGCGTGTTAATTTCATGCTCGAAATCAGATGAGAAAGGAAATGCAGAGTCAGAATATGAAAATAATAAACTTGAGATTGTCTGGCCTGAATTGCCTTCAAGTCATGAAATTATTGACAGAGAAATCCTAGAGCAAGAATACTCTGGTTACTGCTTTTATATTCGAAAACGATATCGGTTTGATGAGAGGTCAAAGCAAACCCTAAAAACCAATAATGAGCATTGGTTTTGGGAAACCTTACGTCGTTCTATTCCAATATATAAAGATGTGCTTTTAGCCGCTTTATTTATTAACTTGTTTGCCGTTGCGTCACCGCTTTTTGTGATGAATGTTTATGATAGGGTTGTACCTAATAATGCCATAGACACGCTGTGGGTGTTGGCAATCGGTATGATCATATTGCTATTGTTTGATTTTGTCTTAAAGGAAGTTAGGGCTCACTTATTAGAGATTGCCGCAAAAAAATCTGATTTATTACTTTCATCCAGAATATTTGAAAAAGTTTTAAATCTTAACATGTCACATAAACCGGCTTCGGTGGGTGCTTTTGCCAAGCAAGTTCAAGAGTTTGAATCCATTAGAGAGTTTATAACCTCTGCAACTATTGCTGCTATTCTAGATGTACCATTCTCACTATTGTTTATGGTTATTATTGCTATTGTTGCCGGCCCACTTGCTTGGGTACCTTTCTTCCTTGTCATTATTATGATGTGCTTTTCGTTTTGGATGAAAAACAAAATAAAATTTGAAGTGGAACAAGGTAGCCGATATTCGGTTCAGAAAAATGCCCATTTAGTTGAGTCATTACAAGGGATTGAGACAATTAAACAAACGGGTGCAGAGAGTCAGTTTCAGTCTAAGTGGGAGCAGTTAGTTGGTAATATTGCTAGCTGGAATATTAAAGTTAAAAAATATGCGACCACTGTGGGTACCTTCAATGGCTTATTAACTCAATTATCTACGGTGTTTATTGTTATTTTGGGTGTGTACCAAATTAGCGAAGGTAATATCAGTATGGGCGCGCTTATTGCGGCTGTCATGTTAAGTGGTCGAGCTCTTGCGCCTTTTTCTCAGGTTGCTTTATTAATTACTCGTTATAACCAAGCTAAGTCAGCATTAATAACACTCGATGAGATTATGAAGTTACCTGCTGAGAACATGGAGCGTTATTTACATCGAGATCACTTCAAAGGTGATATTACCTTCGATAATGTTACTTTTGCTTACCCTGGAAGTGAAGTCGCTGCTGTTGCCAATGTTAGCTTTTCAATAAAAGCCGGAGAGAGGGTTGCCATCATAGGTCGTATAGGCGCGGGTAAAACATCAATTGAAAAACTATTGATGAATTTCTATCAACCTAATGAAGGCGCCATTCGTGTCGATGGCATTGATATTAAGCAAATCAGCCCAGCGGACTTAAGACAAAAAATTGGCTGTTTAGCACAGGACATTAATCTTTTCTATGGCACGATCCGAGATAACATTACCCTAGGCGTTCCTCATGTTGATGATGAACATATAATGCGCGCTGCCAAAATGGCAGGTGTAAGCCAGTTTACTGATGGCAGCCCTGAAGGTTTAGATAAACAAGTCGGGGAGCGAGGACAAAATTTGTCAGGTGGTCAGCGCCAAGCGGTAGCTCTGGCAAGGGCGTTGTTATTCAACCCGCCTATGCTCATTTTAGATGAGCCAACCAGTAATATGGATAACTATTCTGAAGCACAAATTAAAAAGCAGCTAAGTGTTATTACTAGAGATAAAACCTTTTTGTTAGTGACGCATAAGGCGAGCATGCTCGCTTTAGTTGATCGAGTTTTAGTTATGGAGCGAGGACGCTTAGTCGCAGATGGGCCAACAGATAAAGTATTAGCCGCATTAAAGAGTGGTCAAATTAAGGCGAGTTTATAGTGAGTAAGTCTACTAGTGTCGATTTAAATTATATTGATGATATTAATGCTGCCTTGCTTCTTGCTGCGCCATATAAGTCGCGTTTGGTATTATATATTATTTGTGGTTTTTGCTTTTGCTTTTTGTTATGGGCAGGTTTTGCCTCACTTGATGAAGTGACTGTAGGTGATGGTAAAGTCATTCCTTCATCGCATGTTCAAATTGTTCAAAACTTAGAAGGTGGTATTTTAGATAAAGTTTTTGTCAAAGAAGGCCAGCAGGTTACTAAAAATCAAGAGTTATTGCGCTTAGATGATACTCGCTTCTTAGCTGACTTTAGAGAGAAGCAACAAGAGTTTATGTTGCTTAAGGCGATGTCTGCAAGACTAAGTGCAGAATTGGCAAGTGTTCAATGGTCAACAGATATAGCAGGAATTAACTGGAAACAGCAATTTCAAATTATTGAACAAGCCCTAGATATCACAAAAGAAGAACAAGAGAAGTATCCTAAAATTTATCGTACTGCTGTTGCCAGCTTTAAAGCAAATGTCAGTAATTTGTCCAAGCAAGTTAAAGTCTTAAATCATCAAATTGAGCAAAAAGAGCAAGAAATTGAATCAATTAAGTCTCGTTTAAAACATGTCAGTACAAGCTATGAACTGGGTTTAGAAGAGCTTAGGCTAACAGAGCCACTTGCTGATAAAGGTGTGATTTCACCGGTTGAATTCTTAAAATTAAAGCGTCAGATAAACCAACTTCAGCAAGAAGTTGAAGAGGCAAGGCTCGCATTACCGCAAAGTAAAACTTCTTTACGTGAAGTTATCAGTAAACGGCAAGAAGTTGTAAGTCAATATCAAAAAGATACCCAAGAAACCTTAACCAAAGTGCAAGCACAGTTAGCTCAATTGGTTGAAAAACAGGTAAATTTAAAAGATAAAGTATCAAGAACGTCCGTGCTTTCCCCAGTCTCAGGAACAATTAAGACAATTAATATCAATACTCAAGGCGGTGTCATTCAACCCGGCATGGACTTACTTGAAATAGTTCCTAATGAGGATCAATTACTCATAGAAGCTAAAGTGTTACCTAAAGATATCGCCTTTTTAAGGCCCGGTTTAAAAGCGGTTGTGCGCTTTAGTGCTTATGACTTTGCGATTTACGGCGGATTAGAAGGCACACTTGAACATATTAGTGCGGACTCTATTGAGGATGAAGAAGGTGATAGTTATTACTTAATAAAAGTACGCACAAAAGAAAATCATTTACGTAGTAAACAAGATGAAAATAAAGCCTTGCCTATTATCCCGGGAATGACTGCTTCAGTTGATGTGATGACAGGTAAGAAAACAGTTTTGGCTTACTTACTTAAGCCAATCCTTAGAGCCCATAATAGTGCTTTAAGAGAAAGATAATTAAATATTTGTAATAAGAGAAAGAAATGGAAATGAGAAATAATAGGAATATCCTGAGTACAGTTCTATTAATTGGGTCAATGGTAAGTCAGCCATTGTTAGCACAGTCCCTTGAGCAAGCCGTGGAAACGACTTTAATTACTGAGCCTCAAATTGCGGAAGCATTTCATTTATATAGAGCTAACTTGCAAGATGTTAGAGAAGCTAAAAGTGGTTATTTACCTTCTGTAGATCTGCAAGCAGGTTACGGTTATGAATTAACTAATAGCCCAACAACTCGTATTGTTGGTGATGATAAAAGAGAACTTAGAAGAGGAGAGCTTTCTGTTTCTATACGACAAAAGTTATTCGACGGTTTTGCAGTTATGGACAACGTGCAACGTACTCAATTTGAGGCAACAGCTTCTCAATATGCGTTATTTGGTTTAGCACAAGAGCGAGCATTAAAAGTTGCTGAAGTATATTTAGCTGTACTTGAGACGAAAAAAATTCTACAACTATCGGAAAGAAATTTTGATAAGCATCAGCGAGTTTATGAACAAATAAAAGAACGTGTAGAGCAAGGGTTAGGCTCTAGTGCTGACTTATCACAAATAGAGGGGCGTTTAGCGAGAGCAAAAGTCAATGTCATTTCTTCTGAGCATAATGTGCTTGATGCAGAAAGCCGTTTTATGGAAGTGGTAAATAAAGAGCCTCAAGATTTAGTTTGGCCAGTTTCTGATGAAATTCTATTACCTAAATCTTTAGATGATGCGTTAACGGTTGCAAGGCGTGAACACCCGATTTTACTTTCGGCGTACAGTGATGTTCAAGCTGCTGGAGAGCAATTAGAATTAAGCAATAGCAATTATTATCCTAAATTTACCTTAGAGTTAGGCGCATCACATAATAATAATGTTGATGGAACTCGTGGCTATAATGAAGATATTACCGCCATGTTAAGAATGCGATACAACTTGTACTCAGGTGGCTCTGATAATGCGAAGAAATTGAAAGCCGCATATTTGAAAGAGCAAAGCAAAGACATTTATGCGCAATCGATGAGACAGGTAATACAAACAACAAAATTGTCTTGGCGAGCAGAGCAGTACCTCGAGAAACAATTTCCGCTGTTACAACTACACGTTGATTCAGCAAAGGCCGCACAAAAAATCTATGAAGAGCAGTTCTTTTTAGGTAAGCGAAGTTTACTTGATTTACTCGATACTAGTAATGAGTTATTTGAGGCTCGTAAAACGTATACCTCAGTGGAGCATTCTCAGTTGTTCGCACAATACCGTATTTTAGCGGCAATGGGTAAATTACTTGATGCATTAAGAGTAGAGAAGCCTAAGCAATGGAGTAAAGGATAATGTTTAACAGAAGCAAGTATATATTATCGATATTCCTTGTAGCATTATTAACGGCATGTGCTGGTTCACCCGACGTGACTTATGAGTCATCGACTACTGTTTCACTTGCTGATGATGATCTTGATGGTGTTATTAATGCGCGAGATTTATGCCCAACAACAATTAAAGGGGCTAAAATAAACAACGATGGTTGTGGGGAAGTACATAGCTCGGTAGTTTCAGTTAACTTGAAACTATTGTTTGATAATAATTCTTATGTGATCAGAGATAAATACTTAGCTGAGCTTAAACAGTTTGCTGATGTGGTTAATCAAAGTTCATCTGATATTTTAGTTGAGCTAGAAGGCCATGCCAGTGCTGTAGGTGGTTCAGCATATAATTTAAGGTTATCTCAAAAAAGGGCAAACAGCGTAAAAGAAGCACTTGTTGAGCAATTTTTTGTTGATAAAAACAAGTTAACAGCTGTTGCTTTTGGTGAAAGTAAATTAGTTGCCTCAGGCGATGGGGAAGTAAACCATAGCCTTAACCGTCGTGTTGTTGCGCATATTCAAATTAATAAACAAGAAGATTTATTACGCTGGAACATTTATAGTACGGAGAATGATTAGTTTATTTACTTTTAGGTAAATTTGAGTGTATGGCCAAAGATACGAGTAATTTTTTAATATTGCTGTTGATCTGCGTACTGTGGCCATTACTTGCTGTCAATCAACAAAAGCTGCTTGATTGGGACACCTTAGAAATCAAATTAATTAATCAATATGGCGAGAACTCGGGGAAAAGGTTACGAGCTTGGCAAGCTGTTTTAAATGATCAGACGCTGAACACTGAACTGGATAAATTAAAACGAGTAAACCGTTTTTTTAATTTGCTTAACTTTGTTGATGATGTGCCTTTGTGGGGTAAAAAAGACTATTGGGCAACTCCGCTTGAGTTTATCGGCGCTAATGCAGGTGACTGTGAAGACTTTAGTATCGCAAAATACTTTAGTTTACTCTCTATGGGTATTAGCGAAGAAAAAATGCGTATTACCTACGTTAAGGCGCTCACACTTAATCAATACCACATGGTACTAGCTTATTATCCAACGCCCAATGCTGTCCCGCTAATACTTGATAATATTAACGGTAAAATTTTACCTGCGGATCAACGAAAAGACCTCATTCCCGTGTATAGTTTTAACGGTGAAAACTTATGGTTAAGTAAAGCGAAAGGCCAAGGTAAATTGGCCGGTAAATCAAGTCGCTTAAAAAGCTGGAATAAGTTACGGGAGAGGTTTAATAATACTGAGCTGGGCAAACCACTCTATATTCCATAGTTTATTCATTAGTAAGGCGTTAATACTTTAAAATCACACTCGTATCGATTAGCCCCTTAACTAGCTTACATAAAGTGCTTTAGGTGCTTGAATGTACTCACCTTGGCAACCATCACAAGCTAGTGACTTAACGACATTTAGTACGTTTTCATTTTCAATATGACAAGCAATGACGTTAATGCCAAGACCATGACAGATTTGATTTACAGCTTGAACAAAGTGAGCATTGTCTTTGTTATGGTCAATATCTCTAATATAACTACCATCTATTTTAATAAAATCTAAATCTAAGCCATTGATGTATTTAAACGATGTTAGGCTAGTGCCAAACCTTTCAATGCTAATGCCAATATTTAATGCTTTAAATTGATGAATATGCTTGCTAGCAAGATTGATGTCTTTAAGTAAAGCCACTTCATTAATTTCAAAATACACTTGGTTTCTACACTGATTATTTTCGCTGATAAAACGGGTTAACCACTGACAAAAATTTTCGCTTAACAGTGATTGTTGACTCAGGTTTATGGCTATAGGTGCTGACATGTCAGGTTTGACTAATTTTGCTGCAGCGGTAATGAGTTTTATATCGAGCTGCTCAGTGAGATTAAGTCTTTCTGCCATCGCAAAAAGCTGGTTATTTGGAATAATATCCTGTTGGTAATAAAACTTTGCCAGCAATTCGTTATAGAAAGGTTTTTCTAGGTACGCTGAATGCTCGTCTTCTTGCTCTTTTAGCTCACATTTTTGAACCGGTTGTACTAAGAACTCAATACGACCTGATTCTATAAGCTCATTTATCAAAGTGCTCCATTCTTGCAAGCCTAATGATAACCCCGGAGTTTTATCTAAGATGAGCTCTTGCTTTCTTAATGTAGATGTTTGTTCGGTAAGCAAGGAATCTAAGCTAATCAGCAATGATTTTAATAAATCTGACTTTTTATATGAAGTAGATACGAGCTTAGCGAACCCATTTGGATATTCTTCAGTATTTAACTGTTCGAACCTTGTTATTACTTGTTGCAGCTCATCTTGACAAAGAGACAAGGGTAGAGGTATCGATACGATAAAGCTACCGCCATTGATACGGTAAAAGGTAAACTCTGAAAATTGCTCGAATGCTTCTTTTACTATTTTTACTACTTGCAACACATAGGCATCACCGGTTTGATAGCCTTGGCTTTGGTTGATATCACGCAAAGATGCAAGTTCTAATAAGATGACTGTACCTATACTATCGTCATCGATCTCACTTAAGTGATGAGTAAATTGACTATCAAAAGCTCTACGATTACCTAAACCTGTAAGTTTATCTACATAGGCTTCTTGGGTGTGTTTCTCTGCTTGATTAGTAAGTGAATTGAAGTTCTTTTGGACATTATCAACCATGATGTTGAGAGCATTAACAACCACATTAAGTTCTCGCGTGATTGATTGTTTTTCATTTATATTAAACTGTTTTTTGCTTACCGCTATGGCTTGTTGCTCAACACGTGAAAGCGGTTTAAGAACAGCGTTCAATATAAAGTACGCCAATACTAAACTGATCACTAATATGACTAAAAATGCAGCAGAAGCTTTGAGAGCATATTGCCAAAGTTGATAATAAGAGGCGCCAGCATGGCTAGTCACAGAGAGTGAAGCCGCTATACGCCAACCAGTATTGATTTTACTTTCTCTTGTCGGAGGAGAAAGTTGAAACATCTCAATAAACCAATGGGGAACGGTATCAACAGTTTTTGGTGCTTCTCGGCTTAATATAACTTGTTGAGTATCAGTGTCAGTTAACACCATTTCAGCATAATAACCCGAATCGAATATTGCAGAGACCATGGTTTCAACAATAATAGTATCTTCACTTGCTAAATAAGGGGCAATAGATAGGCCTAAACTCGTTGCGGTATCTTG
>Ga0193960_1000809_pt1 | contig 12758 bp, 10 predicted proteins | sample FB_3_MG_FD_140338 | JGI IMG/M metagenome (GOLD analysis project Ga0193960, IMG submission 140338) | Microbial mat bacterial communities from the Broadkill River, Lewes, Delaware, United States - FB_3_MG | ecosystem: Environmental > Aquatic > Freshwater > River > Microbial mats | place: USA... | reverse complement strand
GTTTTTTCTTATATGCCACCCAAACGTTTTAGGAAAATGGAGGCTGAATTAGCTACACTTTCTGCTTTTTTTGCTAGAGAAAATGATATTGTAATAGTTCCTCAATCAATCCCTGATAGTTGGATAAATAAAATGAAGAGCTTAGGTTTTTCAATGCCTGTTTTTCTAACAAAGAACGAAATTCCAACCAATAATATTGGTTATTTACGCCCATGGGGCTGGAGTCCTGCTACTCATTTTTATTTTAAAAATATTAAACAATTTACTTCTTCAAATTTTAAACATACTGTAAATTCAGAATGGAAAGAGTCATTTAGAGACTTGTACAGTAGAAAGACCTCAGCTAATATATTAAAGAAAATTATAGAGAATGCGAATAATCCAATTTTTCCATCTAATGAAGAATTGCCTAAGATATGTCAAAGTATAGATGAGGTTAAAGCGTTTGTAGATTGTGCTCAAAGGGTTCTTTTAAAAGCGCCGTGGAGTTCATCAGGAAGAGGTTTATATCTTTTAAATCCTAATGAGTTTAATGATATAAATGCACAGTGGGTTTCTGGTGTTTTGAAGAGTCAAAAATATGTAATGGCTGAGTATTATAAGGAAAAAGTATGTGATTTGTCCTTTCAATTTGAAGTTTTAGAAGATTTTTCAATTGTTTTTTTGGGAATAACTTTTTTTATGACAGATGAAAAAGGGAATTATAAAGCTAGCTATTTGGATACTGAGAGTGTTCTTGAAAATAATAAGGAATTGAGAGTTTTTCTAGATAGTGGTATACTTAAAATTGTTAGGGATAAATTATATACTGTAATACAAGACTCAGATATTTCTTCTGAATATTTTGGTTCTTTTGGTGTTGATTGTATGATTTATAAGGAAGATGGAAAGTTTAGATTTCAGCCATGTATAGAAATAAATCTACGTTACAACATGGGTTTGTTGGCATTAAAGATTAGAGATAAAATTCACCCAGATTCGAGAGGTATTGTTGTTACTGAATATGTTAAACACCCAGAGGCTTTTATTGCTGAAATGGAATTAAAAAATCCATGTTTGTTTAAAGAAGAATTACTTTATAAAGGCTTTGTTTTACTAACTATTCCGAGTGAAAGTAATTCATTTTTGACTTATATATTAGTATAATTAATAGTCGGTTAACTATTAAATTTGAGTATACTAAAATAAAACCTAAATTTATTTTGTACGTTTGTATTTAAAGTATGCGACGATATATCTAAGAATATAGACATGATAGTAAGTGATAGAGATACTATTTCAGAAATTCAAAAGTTAGCAAAAATAGGATATTGGACTTATGATTTTGTAAGTAAGAAGTTTCAGTATTCTAAAGAATTAATGGATTTATGCATTAGTGAAACATATATAGATGGCTTAGAATTAGAAGATTTCTTTAATCTTGTTGATGAAGATGATATTGAAAAGGTAAAAAGAATAATTAGGGAGAATAAAGGATTAAAGACTCTTAATTATGAATTTGAATTTAAGATAAAATCGTCTACATGTCAGGATAAGTATGCAAAAGTTGTTGTATCTAAAAGACTAGATGAGACAAGAAAGAGGATCGTTATCATACAAGGTATTCTACAGGATATAACAGAATTGAAAAAATCCCAGATTGAGTTAAAGAAAAATAAAGAAAGGTTAGATTTCGCAATCGATACAGTTGGTATGGGAATCTGGGAATGGGATATAAAAAATGATATTTCCATTGTAAGTCCTAATATATATAAGATTGCAGATTTGCCTAGTGACTATAATATTTCTCAAAAATCCTGGAGTTCTAGAATTCATGAAAATGACAGAGATAGAGTTCGAAGATCTGTTTTTTCATGTGTTTCTGGCGATTCAACTACTTATGATTGTGACTATAGATTCGTTAAACCAAATGGTGATATAATTTGGGTTAATTCAGTTGGTGCTGCGGTAAATAGAGCTACTGATAATACAGCTGTTAGAATGATTGGAATATTATTTGATATCACTGAAAGAAAATTAGCAGTAGAGAATTTGAAAATAAGTGAAGGAAGATTGATGGATGCTCAACGCCTAACAAAGCTTGGAAACTGGGAAGTTGATTTGAATTCAAATACTGTTTATTGGTCAGAAGAGATATATAGAATTCATGGTTATAAGCCAGGAGAAGTTCAACCAACTTCTGAACTATTTTTGTCACATATTCACCCTGATGATCTTCAATATGTAAAATCTGAGATAAGTACCCTTAGTGAGACTGGGAGCTATATTATAGTAACAAGAATAAATACCCATGATGGTAAACTTAAATATATTGAAGAATTAGCTTACTCTGTTAAAGATAAAGAAGGAAATATTATAAAAATAGTAGGTACAACTCAGGATATTACTGAAAGTAAGCTTGCCGAGCAGAAAATAAGAGAAAGTGAGATGATTCTTAAGGAAACTCAAAAGGCTGCTAAAATTGGTAGTTGGCAATTAGATGTTGAATCTAATAGAATAGATGCTTCTGAGGAATTTTATCGTCTTTTTGGTTATAGTTGTAAAACTACAGACTTACCTTTTGATTTTATTTATTCACATGTTTTTGATACGGATCGAGAAAAGCTAGAAGCTTATCATGATTCTCTTTCTGATGGGAAACGTCATACAGTTTCATATAGAATTCTTTCAAACAATGGAATTGTAAGAAATATTAAGGATACAGCCATCAGTAAACTTGATATTAATAATAAAGTTGTTTCATACCAAGGATATATTCAAGATATAACTGAGATAAAGCAGAAGGAACAAGATGTACTGGATAGTAGAGGACGTCTTCGTTTAGCTGCTGATTTAGCAAATCTTGGATATTGGGAATATTTTGTTGATTCTCAGAAACTTGTTGTTCATGAATTGTATACAGATGCTCTTAATGCCGATTTATTTAAGGGTGGTAGTTCTATTAATGATTTTCTTAATAAATTAGATAATAAGGAGAAGCAAAAAGTTATGACTGCAATCAGAACTATGATTAAGAATGGTAAGGATTGCGAGATTAAAGTAAAAATAAGTATAAACTGTGAAGATGTTTGGTTGCAATTAAAAGGTTCATGCTATTATGCTAATAATAATCTAATTAAGCTTTATGGTTATGTTCAAGACGTAACAGAAAGACATAAATCGCAAGAAGCATTAATAATTGCAAAAGAAAAAGCAGAAGAATCAGATAGATTAAAATCAGCTTTCTTAGCAAATATTAGCCATGAGGTTAGGACTCCCTTAAATTCCGTTATGGGATTTTCTAAATTAATTATTGATAATGGATATTCTACTGAAGAAAAGAATGAGTTTGCAAATGCAATTTATCGAAATAGTGGTTCTTTGTTTAAATTGATAAATGATGTACTAGATCTATCTTTACTTGAGACAGATGAAATTGTCATAAAAAATGCTGATGTTGAGGTTAATAGTATAATTAATAATCTGTATGATAATATTGAAATATCATCTGATAGTAATGTCAGAGTAAAAATGCATAGGCTTGATGAGAACCTATCTATAAATACTGATGCTAGGCGTTTACATCAAATATTGTATAATTTTATAAGTAATGCAATTAAATATACTGATAAAGGAACTGTTGAAATAGGAGCTAAGCGTATTTCTAATGGAAATCTTTCACTTTATGTAAAAGATACTGGAATAGGTATTCCAAAAGATTTTCTACATAAAATATTTGATAGGTTTCAGCAGAGAAATAAATTTAAGGAAGGTGTTGGCTTAGGATTATCAATTAGTAAAGGATTTGCAGATCTTCTTGATTTAGAATTGAAGGTGGAGTCTCAAGAGAATGTAGGAAGTGAGTTCTTTATTGAAATTCCAGCAAAAAGATTAAGTATATTATAGTTTATAGTTTAGTCCAAAATTTATTGTAGGTATTCCATTTTTTAATGTAATTGCATCATTTGATGAAATATCATTTAGATAATAGCGATATTGAACTTCTGCCTTTAGTGATAAGGATTTAAATATGCGAGTTGAGATTCCGATACCTCCTAAACCACAGTATGCTATCTTTTTGATATCTTTTGCTTTATTATTTATGCTCTCATTATTTTCAAGAATAATTTCTGATTTATTCCTAATTAGAAAGTCTAAACCAATCCCTCCATTTATATAGATTGCGAGTTTTCTATCAAGTATTGAATATTTTGCTGTTAAAGGTATTTCAATATATGAGAAGTCGTGTTGTATATCTTTGATATCTGAGTTGTATTTATTTATAATAACCTTATTTGCTAAGATATTATTGATGTCATCATAATAGAATTCTTTGCTATTTTTACTTGAAAATCCTAAGTAGCCTAGACCCGTTACAATACTTAAGTTTTTTCTTATTGGATATTCTAAAGATATAGATAGGTTTGTATGTAGAGTTATCTCAGACTTAGGTATTTTGGTGTTAGTAGATACGATATAGGATTCTATTCCAGCTGATCTTAAACTTTCGATATTATTTATTTTACTTGTTTGACTATTAGTGATTTTATTTCTAGTTGATATATTTAATCCGAGAACAGGCTTAGTTCTTTTACTTTCTTCATTCTTTATATTGTTGTCTATTATGACTTTATCGTTGTTGTAAGCGATAAACTTTTGTGTCTCTTGTTTAATATTAATGGGACAAATATGATGTTTTGTTATAGGGCTTGCTTGTATTCTATCTTTCTCTATTATATCAGTAGTCCTAGGTATAGAGGCAACTTGTTTTTTAATAGTATCTAGAATGATATTTGTTGTTTGTACAGGCTCCATTCTAACCTCTATTGATTCTTTAATAGATTCAACAATATCTACTTGAGGTTTATTGTTGATTTTGTTATCAAGAAATAGAATATTAAAACTTAGAGCTAGGAGTATAGATGCAGCAATAGTAGAGACTGAAGAAATAATAATGCTCCTCCTTCTACTAGACTTATTAAGCTTGTGGTTAATATTATCCCATACCACCTGCGGTGGTTCAATCTCCACATTGCTTAGTTTGTCTATAACTATATGCTCAAAAGATTCTTTTTTCATCTTGTAATTTCCTTAATTCTCTTTTGTAGAATTACTTTTGCTCTTGATAAGTTTGATTTTGATGTTCCTATGCTTATAGATAGTTCTTTACTTATTTCAGCATGTGAGAACGAATCTAATACATACATATTAAATACTAATCTGTATTGAGTAGGCAACTCATGAATTAATTCTAGAATAATATTGGCTTCAATGTCGATAGTCTCATATTCAGTATCTTCTGGAATATCTTTAATAAGTTCTTCATTAAGAATGTATTTTTGTTTTCGAAATTCACCTAAGCATTGATTAATAAAGATTCTTTTAATCCACCCATCAAAACTACCCTTACCTTTGTAGCTTTTAATCTTCTTGTAAGCTGTTATAAAGCCTTCTTGTAGATTATCCTCTGCTTCTTGTGGAGTACTCGAATAACGAAGGCAAATAGGATATATTTTTTTTGCATACATCCTATATAAACCTTCAAAAGCATCTCGTTTCCCTTGTTGCAGTTGCTTTATTATATCTTTTAAGCTATTCTCCACATTTTACCTATTACAATCTCTAAGATTTTGTAAAATTAGAAATATATGGCTAATATTCAATATCTTGGTTGCCATATAGAGAGAGGGCAGTATGACCTCTCTCTATTGCTAATACTAATTCATTTCTTAGTACCATTGCTAACCAAAGCTATATTGCAAATGCCTTTATTCAGCAGTTTCTAATTCTTTTACTATCTCAGCTATAGATTGTACGTCATATGTGCTTGGGGAGTCTGAGTCTTCAAACTTTATAGCCATAATCTTTAGCTTTACTGCATCACTAAGACTTTTTCCGTCAAACCAACCATAAGTATCTTTTTCAATAGTCTGTTTCAAAGTAGACTTAGAGATAAAATCTGTAGTGAAGATCTCTTTGTTGTCTTTGTCTAATAGTCTTACTATATAGTAGTCAGCATTAATAGTCTCAGTCCATTCTGCAGTAACGTCACTATCAGATATTATTGATTTTGTTATAACAGGAATAGTTGCAATTTCTTCACTTAATACATCTGTACGTTCAATAATCTTGTTATCTTTTGTTGTAACCGTGAAAGAATATTCTCCTTTAGTAGGAATTGCGTCCCCGTATAATTCTTCGTCATTTGCGTAATTACTAAAGACGTATGAATTGTTATTATGAGCAGATAAATTTATAGTTTCTTCTGCTGGAGTTTCAAAACTAGCACTCTGTAGTGCGACATTAGAGTATACATATCCATATAATGCATATTGAGTTTTATCTGCTATATTGGTTACTTTAATATACGCATCGCAAAAAGCAGTAGGAGTTATCTCATTATCTTCTTCACATGAAATAAAAATAGTACTCATCAGCGCAATGCTTACAATTGTTATTAGTTTTCTTTTCATTTTCTTTTGTATTTAGATTTTTACTGTTTCTACTCTATAGATGTAGAAAAATAGGAATGGTTGCGTGTCAATGTAAATAAAAACTCATTATTTTTATATAATGAGTTTTAGAATATAAATTTTAGTAGATTTTCTTCCTAGCAATCCATCTTTCTAGTGAATATTTTCCTTGACCTAGGAAGAATATAAAAGTGAATGCTAATAGATATATGAATGCAAATTCGATAGTTCTAGTTCCTTCTGCATATATTAGAAAAAAGGGGTCATTAATATGTATGCCTAGTATGGCTATTAGCATTGTAAAGATGAGAAATAAAGATACTATTCGCGTTTTGTATCCAATTATAAGAGAAATACCTCCAACGAGTTCAGTTACGATGGCTATTATCATTCCAATAACTGGTGGGATACCTAGAAAAGAAACAAACATTATTTCTTCACCATTGATTAGTGTTAATAATTTATCGAGTCCGTAGCCAAATGCAATAAAGGATCCAAATCCTATTCTAAGAATTAGCGAAGTAATATCTATAATTTTATTTCTATTAAAATCAATCATATAATTCAGTATATTATGTTTATACTGAATTATATAATAAAGGTTTTATTGTTGATAATAGTTTATAATTTGTTGATGTAGTTTTGGAGTATAAAAAAAGCCACCTTAGTATAAGGAGGCTTTTATATATTATAAGAAAGAGTTTATGCCATTGTATGATATACACTTGTTACGTCATCATCATCTTCAAGCTTCATAAGCAGTTTATCCATATCTGCTGTTTGCTCTTCATTTAGCTCTTTTGTATCTGTTGGTATTCTTTCAAATTCAGCATTCTTAATCTCAAAGTTATTTTCTTCAAGATATTTTTGAATAGCACCAAAAGCAGAAAACTCACCATAAATGATAATAGTCTCTTCTTCTGCAAATATCTCTTGAACACCAAGATCAATCATTTCAAATTCTAGTTCCTCTAAATCTAGATCTTCTCTTGTATCAATTGTAAATCTACATTTGTGTTCAAACATAAATTCAACAGATCCAGCTGTTCCCATTGAACCATTACATTTGTTAAAATAACTTCTAACGTTAGCAACAGTACGTGTATTGTTATCTGTTGCTGTTTCAACTAAGACAGCAATACCGTGTGGTCCATATCCTTCATATACTATTTCTTTATAGTCTCCGTGATCTTTAGACATAGCCTTTTTAATGGCTCTTTCGATATTGTCTTTTGGCATGTTTGCAGCCTTAGCGTTCTGCATAAGAACTCTAAGTCTTGAGTTAGAATGCGGATCAGGACCTCCAGATTTTACTGCAATAGATATTTCTTTACCAATTTTGGTAAAGGTCTTTGCCATATTACCCCATCTCTTTAATTTTCTCGCTTTTCTAAATTCAAACGCACGTCCCATAGTTATATTTTAATGTTCTGTTTTTTAATAAATTTTATATATAAATGCAAAAATACTATTTTTATAGCTAGAGCCAATAAAAGAGCTTAGTTTTTTGATCTCCTCTTAATATAGAGTTCTAATTTTCTTAGCCATACGCATAATATGGCTACAGCTACTCTTGGTAAAATAAGCCATGTAATAGAGTATCCAAAGGTTAAGAATAGGAGAGGATCTTCTAACTGAGAGTGTGATATTGCATTGTGGTGGTTAAGTAAATCAGCATCATTCTTATTTAATTTTTTATCTTCTACTAAACTTATCATTACTGCAGAGCCATATGAAAGTCCGAGTGTATTTGCAACTATCCATCCAAAAGCAGTTGATTGAGGTAAACCAAACAGTTTTATTAGTGGTTTTAAAGGTCTAGTTAACCAGTGAGTTATTCCATATTCTTCTAATATTTTTTGAAGAATATTTAGAATATTGATTAAGATGATAATCTTTAAAATAGTGTATAGCATATTATGTACCCAATCTATAATAACAGATGATAGTTCTGGTCTTACAATTTCGTGTATATACTCTTTACTAGATGGATTACCAGGCATAAGTATATTCATAACCCAAGCTACAAAGAATGAGCCTAATAGTCTAATAATAATCATTCTAATTGGAGAAGAACCAGTCTTGCTGAGTACTGCAGTTTCTATTGGAAAAGCGTGTGAGACAAGACACATAGCAGCCATTATTGTACCTTCTCTCTCAGGAAGAGCTAGAGTTGCAATAATTAATATTACAGAATAAATATTTGTAAATATACTTGTGAAAAGAACTATTGCAGCAACTCCTGGTAGTCCAAAATATTTAAATAGAGGTGCTGTGTATATTGCTATATAATCAATAATTCCATAAAAGTCCAAAAGAAGAACAGCAAAAGAAACAGGTATAGTAATCTTTAGTAGCCAAATTGCAGTATTCATTCCTTGCGGAACACCTCTTAAGATGCTTTTAATGATCTTAAAGATCCAGTCTTTCTTTCTTGTTTTAAGAATAAACCTCTTCATAGTATAATTTTGCACCAAAGATAAATAATTGAAGATAATAGGGATTAAAAAAACGCAGAAAATAATATTTCTGCGTTTTTATGATTTAGTTTATTTCTTTAGTGTTTATGACTGTTGTGATTATCCTGTTTCTTTATTTTTTCTCTTTTGTATTTGCAGCATCCAGGAAGTGCATTATAGACTTTGTCATCAGCTTTAATTGTTTCTGTATCATGACCAGCATTTGCTATGGCTGTTTTAATCTTTTTAAGATTTGTTTTAGTTTTATCAAAAGTGAGATTAAGCATTTGGCTTTCTTTATTCCATTCAGCTTTAGATACTCCCTCAACTGCTATTGCAGCTTTTTCTATTCTTTTTTCACACATTCCACAGTTTCCATATACTTTAAATTTCACTGTTTGATTCTGTGCAAGAACTGATATTGATAGTATCAATAATAGTCCTAATAAGTAAATTGACTTTTTCATATCTGAGTTTTTATATTGATAATTATTTAATTGTTTCTTTTGTTTCTCCACATTCAAGCATCTCTTCTCCAAAATACGGATTGCGTATAATATCAGTTTCACTTAACCAATATGCTCCTTTGTTATTACTAGCCATAGGGCAAAATTGATAATAAGTAACTTGGTCTATTCCAAATTCTTTTATTGTATTAAATAGATAATTACTTAAATCTGCAAAGAATATTCGTTGAGAGATTATGTCTTTTGCTTTTATAATTTCTGATATTGTTTTGTCTAATTCTTTCTTGTTTTTCATCCATTTAATATGAGCATCTCCATTTAAAAGAGTCATATCTATTTTTCCTATACTTGACTTAAGAAGTAGAATAGTTTTTGATGTTTCTTTATAATCAGAACTAATGAATGCATCTTTTAGTTTTAAGTAATCTTTATAGAAAGAGGTTAATTGTTTTCTGAACTTTTCATTTACTTCAATTGTTTTAGATGGCAACGGATTCATCATACTGTTTAATCCTGTTAACTGGGCTGCTGCGTCTATCTTAAAGACTCCATTAATGGCAATTTCTTCACCCTCACGTAAGCCTTTCTTTACTATATAAGAGGACCCAACATCAGATCCTAATATTATTTCTCTATAGCTAAAGGTTGGTGACTCCTTATTAGGCTCTTTTACATAGACAATAGCTCTTTTACCAGTCCATAATATTGATGATTTAGGAATAATAAGTTCATCTTCATCTAAAGATATTTTTGATTCTATTATTCCTTTTGCAAACATTTGAGGTTTTATATTTTTCTTAATGTTATTAAGTTCAACACGAACTTTAGCTACTCTAGTCTTTTCATTAATAAAAGGATCTATATAGCTTATTTTACCAGAAAAGTTCTCACCAGGAAGAGCATTAATCTCATACTTTATATTATCTCCTATCTTTATCCAAGGAAGATCTCTTTCATAGGCATCAAACATAACCCAGAGATGACTTAAATCTATAATCTTAATTAGAGTTGTTCCTTGTTTGACATAATCGCCAACTTGAACATTAAGCATGCTTACAGTTCCACTAATTGTCGAGATTATATTAAAGAACATTTCTATTTTACCACTGTTCTCAATATTATTAATTTGTCTCTCTGTAATATCCCATAATTTAAGCTTACTCACAGCAGCTTTATACATAGCAGTATTATTCCCTTTATCTTTTGCTGCTTCAAGCAATTCTTTCTGAGCAGTAATAAGTTCAGGTGAGTATATTTTTGCTAAAAGTTCTCCTTTTTTTACTTCTTGACCTGTGAAGTTTACAAAGAGTTCCTCTATCCGTCCACCAAAGCGAGCTGAAATTTCTGATATTCTCCTTTGGTCTACGTGGATTTTACCTTGAAGATGTATCTCCTTAATTGGATTCCCTTTTTTTATAACAATAGTTTGAATATTGGCTAATGCTATAGCTGCTTTACTCATTTGAATATCAGTAGTATTATCGTCATCAGATGCGATAGTTTCAAGAGGGACTAAATCCATTGCGCAGATAGGGCATTTTCCTGCTTTGTTTTTCTTTATTTGAGGATGCATAGAACAAGTCCATACCTCAGTCAGTTTTTCAGTATTGTGCATGTGTCCTTCATGTGATTCTTCTGGTTGAAAAAATAGTAGCCAGCTAAAAAATATGACTAGTATTAATACAATAGCTGCGATTGATATATTTTTAAAATTCATAACTCATAGTTTATTATTAATAATGACTAAGTACTATTTTCCCATTAATGACTCAATATTAGAGATAGCCTTATGCTTATTTATTCGTGCTTCTTCAAGAGCAAGAGAATATTTTATTAATCTTCTTTCCATTCTTATGTATTCGTCAAATCTTGAATTATTTGTAGAATAAGATGTTTCAAGAATAGATAGAGTTTTTTTGGCTATTTCTATTTGAGATTTGTACAAAACGATCTTGTCTTTTGAGGATTTATAATCATTCCACGCTTTTTCAAAAAGAATGTCAAGTGTATTGTATAAATTTCTTCTTTGCTGATCTTTTGCTTGTTCATTGTAGTACGCTTCCTTCTTTTGTGCTTTGTATTTACTTCTATAAAGAGGTATACTTATTCCAATTTTGGGAAAGATAATGGCATCTTTACCTGATAAATCTTGGTTCCCGCTACCTATGGAGATGTATTCTGCACCTAGAGTAAAACTTGGCATACCCATTTTTTTGGCAAGAACCTGTTTCTTTTTCATTGCGTTAATTTGCATGTTGATGCCTAATAACTGGTGGTTACCTGTTTTTATTGAATCAAGAAGTATTGCTTTAGATTCTATAAGATCTTTCTCCCATAAAAGTTCTGGAGAATGGATTTCAACTTGGTCATTAACATTCAGTAGAGATCTAAATATCGTAGTTAAAACTATCTTATTGTCTTTTATTTGAGACAGCGCGTTATTAAGTTCATTCAGTTCCATCTCAATTTGGTATGCATCAGAAGCACTTGCTATACCAGCTTCAACTTTAATAAGAGCTACGTTTTGTATTGTTTTAAGTAGTTTAATGTTTTCTCTTGTTATGCGTGATGCTTTATTATTGAAATATAAATTGTAATATGTAGTTTTTACTTTATTGAGAATATTAGATTTAATATTAAGAAATACTTCATATTTGGCTTTAGCTATTTCTTCTGCTGCATTTTCTTTAGCCTTTAGTGTCCCAAACCATGGAAACATTTGGGATAAGCTTAATTTATAATCTTGCGGTCCCATGCGAGTCTCGATAGGTTGAAGAAGATAAGCAAATGCGATATTTGGATTAGGTAGAGCTTTTACCTGCGGAACTTTCTGAAGATCTGCCATGTAATTGTTAAAAGCTACTTTTAGTTCTGGATTATTCTTTACAGCAATCTGTAAATACTCATTTAAGTCTGATTGAGCTTCAGAGATTAATGAAGTAAAGAGTAATATTGAGATTATTATATATTTGTTAATTATATTAATAGTTCATCTTTTATTATTAATTATTAAGATCTTTTAGCAATACGTTTTTCCTGCCATATGCAATAAACAACAGGTACAACAAACATGGTCATAACCTCAATCAGCATACCTCCAAAAAGAGGAATAGCCATTGGCACCATAATATCAGATCCTTTTCCAGTAGAACTTAGTACAGGAAGGAGAGCAATAATAGTAGTGGCTGTAGTCATGACAGCAGGTCTAACTCTTTTGCTACCAGCTTCAAGTACCATAGTTTTTATTTCTTCTTTACTTTTAGGCTTTTTTTTGTTTTGTAATTGTCGTAAATATGTACTTATAAGTACACCATCATCAGTAGCAACACCAAATAGTGCAATAAATCCGACCCAAACAGCAACACTCATGTTTATTGTTT
>Ga0193960_1000808_pt1 | contig 12787 bp, 12 predicted proteins | sample FB_3_MG_FD_140338 | JGI IMG/M metagenome (GOLD analysis project Ga0193960, IMG submission 140338) | Microbial mat bacterial communities from the Broadkill River, Lewes, Delaware, United States - FB_3_MG | ecosystem: Environmental > Aquatic > Freshwater > River > Microbial mats | place: USA... | reverse complement strand
GACGAACAGGAACACCCTTCATCTCATAATCAGCAAACTTAAATCCAGGTTTCTGGTTATCTCTATCATCAAACTTAACGCTAATACCCATAGCTCTAAGTTTCTCAACAATAGGATTAATCTTTTCACTAATTGCTGCTAATTGCTCTTCTCCTTTAAAGATAGGTACGATAGCAACTTGTATAGGAGCTAATTTTGGAGGAAGAACAAGACCTTTATCATCTGAGTGAGCCATAATTAAAGCACCCATCAATCTTGTAGACACACCCCATGAAGTAGCCCATACAAACTCTTCCGTTCCTTCTTTAGTAGCAAACTTAACATCGAATGCCTTTGCAAAGTTCTGTCCTAAGAAGTGAGATGTACCAGCTTGAAGAGCTTTTCCATCTTGCATCATAGCCTCGATAGAATAAGTCTCTAATGCTCCAGCAAATCTCTCAGAATCAGACTTAGCACCCATTATTACAGGAACAGCCATCCAATCTTGAGCAAACTTAGCATATATATTAACCATCTGCTCAGTCTCAGCTAAAGCCTCTTCACGAGTTGCATGAGCAGTATGACCTTCTTGCCATAAGAATTCAGCAGTACGTAAGAACATACGCGTTCTCATCTCCCAACGCATAACGTTAGCCCACTGATTACAAAGAATAGGAAGGTCTCTGTATGATTGAATCCAATTTTTATATGTACTCCAAATAATAGTCTCAGAAGTAGGACGAATTATTAATTCTTCTTCAAGCTTAGCATCTGGATCAACAATAACTCCTCTTCCATTGGGATCATTTTTTAGTCTGTAATGAGTTACCACTGCACACTCTTTTGCAAATCCCTCAACGTGATCAGCCTCTTTACTTAAGAATGATTTAGGAATCAATAAGGGGAAATATGCATTCTCGTGACCTGTTTCTTTGAACATTTTGTCTAACTGTTGTTGCATCTTCTCCCAGATTGCAAATCCATAAGGTTTAATGACCATACATCCTCGTACAGGAGAACCTTCTGCAAGTCCTGCTTGTGCAACGATTTCATTATACCATTGTGAATAATTTTCTTCTCTTGAAGTTAAAAATTTCTTCGCCATTTTCTTTTGTTTGAAATATTGGTTTTCATTTTAAAAAGCACACAAAGGTAAGAAACTTCTTTAAATTATGAATTATGAGCAGGAAATTGATATTATGCATACAATCTTTTAATAAGTAACAGATAAAATCAATCAATAATAAAGAAGAATAAATTACAAATAAACAATAATGTGGCACGGTAATTGCGTATATAACAATAAGAAAAAGTATTAACAAAAAACTATACTTATGAAAAACAAATATCTATATCTTATCATTGCAATAGCATTGTCATCTTGTGGAATTAATAATTTCTCAACATCCAATGTTTACGAAGATGATTTATACTACAACCCAAACGAGAAACCACTCTCGGTTAAAGAGGTTGAAAAAAATCTTGCTATATACTCTACTAATGATAGTAACAAAAAGACTATCAAAGATAGTACTTACGCTGGTAAAGCTAAAAGAATTATTAGTGAAAATAGAGAAGACTATCCTGATGTAACAAACAAAGAACTTAACAATCTTGAAATTGCATCAGTATCTCTCCGCCGAAATCCTAAAACAGGAGTATCTGACACTATAATAGAAATCATTAATAAAGGATATTGGATTAATGGTTTTAAGGGTACAAATTACAACCTAGAAGAGGCAATGAGAACCATAGAAAAGTTCCCTCAAGGATTTGGAAATTATGGTAGTGGCTCTGAGATTGCTAATAATCTCGCATTCAATCCAAACTGGAATGTCTTTACAAGAGATGGTAGCTACTGGTGGTTCCCTGTTTATGGAAATGTTAGTTCTCTAGAATATCCTCGTTTACGCCAAATCAATGCTTGGAACTACGGATATTTCGACTCATGGGGATATGCATATAATTATAGAACCTACCATCCATATTATGGATTTACTCATAGAAGTCTATTTTTTGACTCATTCTTTGGATTTGATTCTTTTTATGGAAATTACTATGATTATGGATTTGGTTATCCATATAATTATGGTTACGGATTCAGATACGGTTACGGATATCCTTATGGATACCATAGACCATATGGGCATAATTATTACGACTATAATAAAAGACGAAGTTTAATAAGAGAAAGAGGAGCAAGTTACGGACGTCAATCAAGAAGAACTACTCGCATAAGTCCTGATGGAAGAACATATGAAAGAGTAACTCGTTCGAACAGTAACGTTAGAAGAAGATCCTTTAATAGAAATAATTCTTCAAAGACTAATACAAATTACAAAAGAAAGAAGATAAACTACAATACTAACACAAACACAACTAGACCTTCGTACAATAGTTCAAGCTCATCTAGTAGCTCAAGTTCATCTAGCAGTAGTTCAAGTAGTAGTTCAGGAAAAGTAAGAAGACGATAACCCTAAAAAAATAGATATCATGAAAAAATATATACTATACATACTCGTATTTATTAGCCTTAGCACATATGCTCAGAAATCAGAAGATGCATTAAGGTTCTCTCAAAAAAACTATTTTTCAACAGCTAGATCAGCTGCAATGGGAGGAGCCTTTGGGGCTCTTGGAGCTGACTTTCATGCTGTGGGAATAAACCCTGCAGGACTAGCTATATACAGACACAATGAATTCTCTTTTTCAACTGGCTTGTCATTAATTAATGCAGAGCAGAAAATGACAATAGCAAATGGACAAGATTTTAATATCAACACAGATATTACATCATGGAATCTAGGACATATGAATGCTGTTATTGTTATTAATGATGAAGGTATAGAAGAAGAAGGATTTGGAAATATTGTTATTGGTCTAGGATATAGACAACTAAACAATTTTGATAGAGAATCTCTAGGAAAAGTAGATAATTCAAAAAGTTCTTTCTTAGATTACCTAGGTATTAGAGGTGTTAGTGACCTTAACAATAATTATAATGATGTAAACCCATTCTCTGCGGGTCTTTTTGAGAAAGTACATTTATTACAAGTCGATAAAAATGGATTTTCAACTGGATTAGAAGCAAATGAACTTCTAAATCAAACTAAAAAGATTATTGAATCAGGTTACCAAGGAGAGTACGAAATATCTATTGCTACAAATATAGACAGACAAGTCTTTATTGGAGCAAGTGTTGGTATTCAACAACTAGATTACACTTATTCATCTGCATATAACGAAGCAACCATCGGTAACACTAATGAATATGTAGACAATTATTCATTCTTACAACATGTGAATCAATCTGGATATGGAGTAAATCTAAAATTAGGTGTAATTTATAAACCTATACAAAACATATCACTTGGTCTTGCCTTTGATTCAGGAACAAATATAAAAATAGATGAAGAGTACTATACAACTGCTGTTGCAAATTACAAAAAGGATGTAAATGGAAAAAAACAACATGTTGCAAAATCAACTGTTAACGACTATAGTTACACACTTAAGACTCCTTTAAAAATGACCTTTAGCGGTGCTTATGTATTTGGACAAAGAGCATTAATTAGTACAGATATTGAATACATCAACTACTCTAGAGCACGTTTTGAAAAAGGTAATGACGAAAGTGTATTTGAAGGTATCAACTCAGAAACAGATGAAACATACAGGGGAGTTTGGAACTTCAGAATAGGTGGAGAATATAGACTTAACAGTCTATTTACCTTGAGAGCAGGATATGCTTTCGAAGATAGTCCTTATGAAAATGGATTTATTAATGACAACAACTACAAAAACATTTTCTCTGGAGGATTTGGTTTTAACCTACAGAACTTTTATGCAAACGTAGCATACGTAAACACAAGATACAATAACTCATACGTATTCTACAACGTACAAGACCCTACTTACGGAACATCAATAAGTTCACTAGTAGAACAAAAAATGAGCAATAATGACTTCATGTTAAGTGTTGGAATCAAATTTTAAAACAACAAAATAGAGAGATTGATAGAATGGGGAAGATTACTAAAACAATAATAATTGCATTCGCAGTAGTAGGATTATATTCTACTACTGTGTTTTTTACAAATACAAAAGATCAAAACACAAAAGAATCTAATAATTGGGTTAACGCAAAAGAGATAGTTGTACCTAAGAAAATGTCATTTGCTGGAGAAATCGTTCCAATAAGTAGAATTGATGTTAAGGAACAACTAGAAAGAGAAATTATAGTAAATACATTCTACCATTCACAAACGATACTACTTCTCAAAAAGGTAGATAGATACTTTCGCATCATTGAACCAATATTAAAGAAAAACAATATTCCTGATGATTTTAAATATTTAGCAATTGCAGAAAGTGGTCTTTCTCCAACTATAGTATCGCCAGCAGGAGCAGTAGGACTATGGCAATTCATGAAAGGAACAGCTAAAGACTGTGGTCTTGAAGTCAACAAACAGATTGACGAAAGATACAATATTGAAAAATCTACACAAGCTGCCTGTGACTATTTAAATAAGCAATACGAGTATTTTAAGAACTGGACTATTGTTGCTGCATCATATAACACAGGTAAGAGGAATGTCAATAAACAGATAAAAAGACAGAAGTCAGATTACTATTATGACATGTTATGGAATGAAGAAACAGGTAGATATGTTTATCGTATATTAGCCATGAAAGTCATTATAAACAAACCAACAAAATACGGCTTTTACGTGGATAAGAAACATCCTATAATAAAGACTAAAAAGATTACAATAAATAAAGAGGTTAAAAACTGGGCTGATTTTGCTCACAAGCAAAACATATCATACAAGACACTGAAAAACTTCAACCCGTGGCTTAGAGACACATTCCTAAAAAATAGAAAAAAGAATGTATATGAACTTACAATACCTAAAGAAACAAAGTACTTTGTGAGTAAGCATAATACTTCTCTTTAAAACAAAAAAAACGTCCTTTTATAGCATATGCTATAAAAGGACGTTTTTCTATCTAAGAACAAAACGACTAACTTCCGAAGAAATTCGTCTCTTAAGTGCTCTATCAAGTTTATCCTTAACCTTCATAGAAGCTATTCTTACATCTCTACCCTCTCCCGAGAAAGTATATGTAAAAACTTTCTGTTTATTGGCATCTTTAACAGACCTAACAGCTAATGTAAGAGAATATATAACACTATATGCGTACGATAATTTTTTCTCTTGCTTATCAAGAGAAAAATCTAATAAATAATCATCACCACCGTTTATCTCTATTCCTGAATTTGAAAGAGCACCTACTAATACGTTAACACTATTTGCATTCTCTTTACTTGATATAATCTTTATAGATGGAGATAGAATCGTAATATCAACCATCTGTTTTTTAGGAGTATTTATCGTAAAAAGTTTTCTTACAAACAAATCATTTGATGCTTTACGAACAATAGATTTTATATCAATCTCTGCCTCAACCCTCTCATTACTACGTTTAGAACGAACAGACTTTACAAAAGTTGATACTTCTCCAGTAGCATTTGATATAGTCTTTGATTTCTCTAGATACCCTCCAGAGTATTTAAAAGTAACTGGAATATCAGAAACAGCATCACTATCATATTCAACAAGAAAATTCAAATCCTTATCTGATAGCATCTCTCCTCGCTTAACCTCAAGGGAAGAACTCAATGGATTTAAGGACAAGCCCATTACAAGTCTATCAAAAGAATTACGAGCCTCATATGCTAACTCAACATCAACACCATTATTCTCAATCTTAGTGCTCTCATTCAAATAATTAATAACAGCATTAATCACCTCAACATAATTACCTAAAGCTCTAGCTACCTGGCCATTTTTCTCAAGAGACTTTGCTTGATTATAATAAGATAACGCTTTCTTTAATGCCTTTTGCTTACGTTCTTCTTTTAAACGGTAAAAAGTAGCCTTATCTATCTTGTAATATGTATGATAATTAACACCATCATCGAACTGATCAACCATTTCAACTCCTTCAAAAATCTCGGTAGTTTTGGCCTTTACACTCTGTTTATAACTCTCATGTAAACCATTACGACCTTCAAGAATAGTATTAGAAGTAGTAGAAGATATATTCACCGAAATAGACTGAGACATATCAGCAAGAGCTCTCTCACGAGCTGACTTCATATATGATCCAGGAGTTCCAAACTTCTTAGCACTACCTATTCCAATAAAATATGAGTCGGAATAAGGACGCTTCTGAAGCCATTCAGGAAACTCACTTTGATCAAGCATCTTTTGAGTACTAGAACAAGATGACAGTAAACACACACATATGATATATAAGGCAAATCTTTTCATTACTCTGGATTATATTTCACAACCTCACTAGCTATTGAAGCAGCAACATTATTCTGAATATCATTACTTAATTGTGATGTTGAATAAGGAGTTTTTCTAGCTCTAAATAGTCTGTGTAATTTTCTTACACTAGATCTATCATCATAAACTATATCTTTCTTTGTATCATACCTTATACTCTTCCAGTAGCCAGGAACCAAATCTTTTATTGAACCTCTATACTCAGCATATCTAACTGCATCTCTAAGTTGCTTCTCATAAGAATCTGCAGACATCACATCTCCTGTCTCAGTAGAAATTAGTTGATACTCTAAGTTAAAATCAACAGAGTTTGAACGAGAATATTCATAATAAACAGTCTTTGTATAATATTTCTCCTTGTGAGATTTTCCATCTTTAGTTTTTACAATTTTCTCATGACGAACATAAGCAGTTTTCTTACTTACTCTCTCTCTTGATGAATATTCTTTAAATCGAGTTATCTTACCAACAAGAACAGCTTTAATACCAGCAGCTCGAGCAGCCTTAATATCTATTCCATTTCCTATATATTGACCAGTCTTAGCTCTTGCTATATTATAATCCTTAAAACTAATAAATGGACTATTATACTTCTTAATAGAAGCGATTGTCTTATTTGAGAAATTGTTTACTTGTACAGAATTAAAATATGAAGACTCAAAAGGAAGAACAGCAATGGTTATCATAGCTTTCTCTCTAGCCTCTTTCTTTAGAATATCAGCCTCCTTATAATTCCCATTAGCTCCTTTAAGAACTTTTTCAAAATCGTAATAAGCAGATCTGAACTTACCATTATTAAGAGCATCGTAAGCCTGCCTATATACAGGTTCGTATCTCGCTATAATTATTTTAGAGTTTACATCTCTATAATTTCTATTCAACTTATAAATCTCTTGAAAGATAGAAAGAGCATTAGTAAAATCCTCTCTGTCTAGAGCAGAAATACCCTCACTATATTTTGTATTAAGATACTCATCTTTTATCTCTTGATAATATTGTTTTGCAGAACTAGGTATATCTAACTCAACCCCCACTGACTTAACTTTATTATAATAAGCTAATGCATCTTCATAAGTATAAACAGCTGTCTTAACGTTATGAGATTTATACTCTGTCTCGAAAGTATTAATTCTCTTATCAAGAGCTAACTGACCATTCTTACGCAGACCTATCTTGGCATCTACATTATTCTTATTAGCTTTTGCTGACTTATAATACATATCAGCAGCATCAACATACAAACCAGCCTGTTCAAGAGCCTTACCTTTTTTTGCAAATCTTTTAGAAGCACAACCAAAAACAAGTAGTGCAACAATAATCATTAATATTATTCTCTTCATATATTATTATTTTTTGTCTCTGGTAAAGATAATAAATTACTCCCCAATAATCCTATTTAACCACCCACTTAAATACTTTTGCACACTAGGACACATCGTTTCTTCTATTTTTTTATATTCAGACACAGCTCCTGTTTTACAAGTTTGAAATAAATGATTCTTATCTTTAAACAATTTAATCGTAACATTATTGTTTCCTCCACTCTTTACAGCAGTCTCTATTAAATCTAGATTCTGTGGTAAGACTTGCAGATCTTTACTTCCATTAATAGCAAGAACTGGACAAGTCACTTTAGATAAAAATAAAGAAGGATCAACAAATAAATCAACCCTCATCACAGGAGATAAAAATTGGTAATATAATTTAGAATCAAGAGGAGCTTTTATAGATAATGACCTCTGTTCTTCAACACTAAGAGTCTCTATTTCTTTATTAAATCCACTAATACATTTATCAATTTTCTTTTTAGCTAATTCAAGGTTGTCAGTGTTACGAACAATATCAAACACCCCTCTGTTTATTCTTTCATTAAGGTCTATTGCCTTTTTACTTATACCCATTGAAGAATATATAGCATCACACTGAAGATATATTGTCTCTTCAAGACTCATTCCTGCACCAGCCATAAGTACTATATAATTAATATCTGATGATTTAGATGCAGCAATAGGAGCTATTTCTCCTCCTAAACTATGACCTATCAAACCTATCTGACTTTTCTTAATATCACTTCTTCCTTTAAGATATTCAACACCCGCAATGACATCATCAGCCATATCAAAAACAGTTGCTTTACTAAAATCACCTGTAGACTCACCAACTCCCCTATCATCAAAACGCAGAACAGCAAAACCTTGACGTGTTAAATAATCTGCTAAGACTAAAAACACTCTATGTCCAAAGACAAGCTCATCCCTATCATTAGCTCCTGAACCAGATATTAGTACAACAGCAGGAAAGACACCTTTTTTAGATGGTTTTGTTAAGGTTCCTGCAAGAGAAACACCTGCTTCTTTATTCTCATACTTAACATTCTCCTCAACATATGGATACGGTTTTTTAGGTTCTTGAGGACGCAACACCTTCTTACCAGGCATTCTATCTACCTTATGTAAATTTAGTTCCAAAGAGGCTCCTCCTTGTTTAAAAGTACCTTTCATTAAACCATCTACCAACAAATAACCTTCATAACTACAATTTAAAGATGCAGCATTAAGCATTAATGAACGATCTTTTATAGTGATTGTCTCAACAGGTATTCCATAGGCAGACTGATCTATACTGTTTAAAGTGGCTGAATATGTTTTTCCATCAGCTTTAATTTCAAAAGCTATTCTAAGACTTACATCTTGATTAACCTTCAAATCACCTAACCATATTCCTTCAAAAATATCCGTTTCTTGAGCGCATACATGACATACAGATAACATATTAATTAGAAGAATCACTCCTATAAATTTAAATCTTTTCATATCCTTTATCTTATAAGGTTTTATATATAAACATGAAAGTACAAAAATTATATTAAATACTGTCTATCTGATTTCAAGAATATCACTCCATTTAGTAGTATATTCAGGACTTAGACTCTCTCTCTTAGAAAGTCCCTTAGAATATGATTGACTAGCCAAACGAATACTACCTCTTCCACCATATTCATTAATATTATCCATTACTTGCATCAATCGTCCATGCTTCCCCCTATCAATCTTATCAAAAAGATTTCCTTGCACCTGTTCTTGAGGAATAATATTACTTACCATCACTCCTACTTTGTTATACTCATACCCTTCATAGAAAATATTCTTTAGCAGTTCCTTTGCATATCCTAGAATCTCTGTAGAACAATTGGAAGCAACAGGAAGATTCATTGACTGTGAATTATAATACTGTGGTTTATCTTTTCTATGCTTATTAGTATGAACAAAAACCATAATAGTCTGTGCGCAAGATGATTGTTTACGAAGTTTATATGCACAAGAGGATACATAAGAAGCAAGTGCTTCATTCAAACCATCTATATCTGTAACATACTTGGCAAATGTTCTAGAGGTCATTATACTCTTTTTACCTGTGGGTTGGTTAGCTAGAGTAAAGCAAGGAATACCCATAAGTTCTTTCTTAGTACGAAGACCTACAACACTAAAATGTCTACGAACAAAAGAATCTGACTTTTGAACGAAGTCATATGCTGTAAGGATTCCATAATATCTCATCTTTTCAGCTGACTTACGGCCTATTCCCCAAATCTCATCAACTTTAGCCCACTTAAGAGCTTTATCTCTTTTCTCTATAGTATCTATTACATGAACACCTTTGAGCTGAGGGAATTTCTTTGCTACGTGATTTGCAAGCTTAGCAAGAGTCTTTGTCTCTGCCACTCCAACACAAGTAGGAATACCTACCCACCTATTAACTCTTTCTCGAATAGATAGCCCATATTGGTGGTAATCAGCATCATACATCTTAAGATGAAGAAAAGCCTCATCTATTGAATAAACATCTAACTCATTAGTAAACTGAGAAAGGACCCCCATAACACGAGAACTTATATCTCCATAAAGAGGAAAATTAGTAGAAAAGATGGCAACATCATTTTTATCAAATATCTCTTTACACTTAAAAGCAGGTGCTCCCATCTTAACACCTAAATCCTTTACTTCCTGAGAACGTGCTATTACACACCCATCATTATTACTCAGAACACAAACAGGTTTATTTATAAGCGAAGGACGAAAAAGTCTCTCACAACTTGCATAGAAGTTATTACAATCAACTAAAGCAATCATACTGCCTTTATAACGAAAGTTACGATTCCCCACACAATAAAGCCTGATTCATCTACTATCTTCAAAGGTTTAAAATCATCATTCTCAGGCATCAACCAGCACTCTCCATCTAAGAATTTAAGTCTTTTTACAGTAAACTCTCCATCTATACAACAAACGGCAATCTTACCATCACGAGGTTCAAGACTCCTATCAATAACAATAATATCTCCATCATCAAGTCCCGCGCCTATCATAGACTGACCAGATACACGGGCATAAAAAGTAGCCTCTCTATGCTGTACCACAAGAGTATTAAGATCAAGGCTCAATTCCTTAAAATCATCAGCAGGAGATGGGAAACCAGCTGCAACACCACCTTCATAATAAGGAACATTAGATTCTCCCTTATCGTCCACCTTATATATATTTAAACCTTCCTTGTCCATAGAATAATATTTAGATCTCAAAGATAAGTATTATGACTATTAAATATACTCCATTACAATAAATACTCATATACAAACTTGCTATTATCAAAAAGAATTTATTTCTTTGTTCGTAAATTAACGAACAATAATTATGAATCAAGCAATTACAGAAGAACACAAAAGAACAGCTAGATATGCTAAAGCTCTTTCTCACCCTGTGAGAATATATATCTTAGAATACTTATCAAAACAAGCTTGTTGTTATAGTGGAGATCTTTCTGATATTTTACCTATTGCAAAATCAACTCTTTCGCAACATTTAAAAGAACTTAAAGAAGCTGGACTTATACAAGGAGAAACAACTCCTCCGAAGATAAAATACTGTGTTAACAAGAATAATTTACAGGAAGCTAGAAGACTGCTAAGAAATATATTTGAATAAAAAAATTTAGTATAACTGTTCGTGTTTTTACGAATTACGAACAATAAAACAATAAAGAAAATGGAAATAAAAGTATTAGGAACTGGTTGTGCAAAGTGTAAGACACTTTACAAAGCAACAGAAGAAGCTCTTAAAGAAGCTGGTATTGAAGCAAATTTAAGTAAAGTGGAAGATATTGTTGAGATTATGAAGTTTGGGGTAATGACGACACCTGCTCTAGTGGTTGATGGCAAAGTTGTTCTTAAAGGTAAAGTACCTTCGGTAAAAGATATTATTAAACTATTAAATAAATAAAAGATGAAAAGAATAATAGCACTATCATTATTAGCATCAGCAGCATTGATGTCTTGTAACTCAACACCAAAGAAAACAACTACAGATAAACCAGCAGAACAAGTAGCTGCAAAGACTTCATGTTGTTCAGCAAAGAAATCATCTTCATGCTGTGATAAAAAAGACACAAATGTAAAAGCATACTATTTCCATAACACACGCAGATGTGTTACTTGCCAAACAGTTGAAAGTGTAGCATCAGAAGCCTTGTTAACAAAAAACATCAAGCTTCAATCAATTAATCTTGAAGAAAAAGAAGGAAAAGAACTAGCTAAACATCTTGGAGTTAGTGGTCAGACCCTACTTATTGTAAATGGAGACAAGAAGGAGAATCTTACAAATTTTGGCTTTTTAAATGCTCGTTCTAATCCAGATCTATTTAAAAAGAAAGTATTAGCAACTGTTGAGACATTAACTAAATAATGGAAATACTACAAGACTTATTTTCATCAACACAAATGCCGCTATTATCTGCGTTCTTACTTGGACTGATGACAGCCATCAGTCCATGTCCATTAGCAACAAATATTACTGCTATTGGATATATAAGTAAGGATATCACGGATAAAAAGAAGGTGTTTTACAACGGATTAATTTATACTCTTGGTCGCGCTATTAGTTATACAGCAATTGGTTTAATCTTTTTCTTTGGAGCCTCACAACTTGAACTATCTGGTATGTTCCAAGAATGGGGAGAAAAACTGATTGGTCCAATTCTTATCATTATCGGTCTATTTATGATGGGTGCGATAAAGTTAAGAATACCAGGAATGGGATCACTAACAGAGAAGATGGAAAACAAAAGCAACAAGAGTTTCTGGAGTGTTCTTCTCCTAGGAATAGTCTTTGCTTTAGCTTTCTGTCCATATAGTGGCGTACTATATTTTGGAATGCTTATACCTATGACAGTCACTAAAGCAACAGGTCTTTATCTACCTGCCGTATTTGCATTTGCAACAGGAATCCCTGTAATAATCTTTGCATGGCTAATAGCCTTTTCATTCGGTTCACTTGGTCTAGTTTACAATGGCATCAAGAATTTCGAAAAATGGTTTCGTAAGATTGTATCAATCTTATTTATAACTATTGGAGTATACTATATTTATATAATCTATTTATAATGAGAAAGAAAAT
>Ga0193960_1000807_pt1 | contig 12787 bp, 12 predicted proteins | sample FB_3_MG_FD_140338 | JGI IMG/M metagenome (GOLD analysis project Ga0193960, IMG submission 140338) | Microbial mat bacterial communities from the Broadkill River, Lewes, Delaware, United States - FB_3_MG | ecosystem: Environmental > Aquatic > Freshwater > River > Microbial mats | place: USA... | reverse complement strand
CCCTGTTTTATGAATAAAAAATTAGTTTTTGGGTTTGGGTTTGGGTTTGGGTTTGGGTTTGGGTTTGGGTTTGGGTTTGGGTTTGGGTTTGGGTTTGGGTTTGCCAGATAAGAACAAAAAAGCCCAACTAAGTAAACCTTAGTTGAGCTTAATAAGCTAAAAGTTAATAAATATTGAGAAAATTATCCTTGTAATAAACTTAATGCAGCTTGCGGTCTTTGATTCGCTTGTGAAAGAATCGTTTGGCTAGCTTGTTGCAATATTTGTGCTCTAGTTAATGTTGCCGTTTCTTGTGCAAAATCAGCATCTTTAATACGCGATTTTGCCGCTGATAAGTTTTCAGAGATGTTAGACTGATTTCGAATCGTTGATTCAAACCTATTTTGCACCGCACCAAGCTCGGCACGTTTTTTATCGACAACTGCAATGAGTGAATCCATACCTGCAAGAACAAATTGCGCATTTTCTTGACTAGAAACACTGATAGACGCAGCCCTAAATTCTGTAGCAAAACTACCTGCACCTTGCACAGCACCTGTGATAACACTAGTACCTGCAGCTAAAACAGATAATGCCTCACCGGCAACAGCACTGGCAATACTTGCAATACCCGATAAAGTGAAACCACCTTCAGCACTAAGGGAGTTAACAGTACCGCCAAAATCCTTCATACTAAAACCAACCACTTGTACGGCATCAGCACCAACCTGGAAGCTAGCGTTATAGCTACCATCAAGTAAGTTTTGACCACCAAAAGTCGTATCTGAGGCTAAACGGTTTACTTCTGCCATTAATGAACGAATTTCTTCTTGTAGAGCTAATCTATCTTCATCTGTATTTGAACCGTTAGCTGATTGCTGTGCCAATGTTCTGACACGCTGAAACATGCTGGTCATTTCTTCCATTGCACCTTCAGCCGTTTGTGCTAATGAAATACCATCATTCGCATTTCGGTTACCTTGGTTTAAACCTAGAATTTGAGATTGTAAACGGTCAGATATTTGCAAACCGGCTGCATCATCTTTTGCACTGTTAATACGTAAGCCTGATGACAAACGTTGGAAAGCTGTATCTAATTCACCACCAGATTTGCTCAACTGGCGCTGTGCATTTAATGCACTGATATTACTATTTACATATAAAGGCATAATTTACCCCTGAGTTAAATGGTTTAAGAAAGATACAACGCAAATATCTATTTTTTGTTCGCTATACCGTCACTATGGATAGAAAAGCAATTGCTGTACCAACTTTGTAATTTGATATAAATCTATCGAATATAATTCAATAGCGATAAGCCTTGTACTTTGGAAAAAGTCAATTGCGCGGCCTGTAAGGCAACTTCTGATTGCTCTAGGCGTGTAGTTGCTTTATAAAAATCTAAATCTTCGATTGATGAGCGACCTTGCTCTAATGACAAATTACTATCTAAATGTCTGCTTTCTTGACTCTCGATAAGCTGCAAGTTAATGCCAGCTTTACCTTGTTGAGAAGAAATGTAGCTTGCCGCTTCATTCAGCTGGCTTAAGATATGACCATAATCCACTTCATGTTGGCTAGTATTTGCCGCACTGCCACCTACCTCTAACCAGTCGATTGCCGCTTTAAGTGTTTCAAAAACACTAACTTTATTATCTTCATTCAAAACGATTTGATCGCCTATCTCTGGCGTACCATCAATAGTGACTTCAACACCGTTAAAGCTAAATGCTTGACCAGGTACGAAGGGATCTATTGTTGTCACAGCGCCTGCAGTTGAGTCAGTGATAACAACTTCTAACTGTCCATTTGTATCTGCATCTGTAAAATCTAGTGTGTAGCCCGGAGGAAAAGTTGCAGTGTCGTAAGCCCCTCTATTGGCAATAACAGCACTAGAAACAGTGGCGCCACCAACATTGGTGTTATAACTTGGGCTAAAATCTCCTATGGCATTATCAATTTTCTCAAATGCACTATCCCCTGCTTGATTAATATCAACAGAGACATTACTGCTAATAGTCAATTGATTAACGCCACTATCACCTTGATAGGTCACCGTGTTATCTGTTTGAATCGCAAATGGTTGAGTTTCAATTTGATGTCCAGAGAAAATATATCCCCCTGTTTCATCTTTAGTATTTGCAATATCCAACACTTGCGTTAAGTATTGTTTCATTTGATCAGCAATTGACAGCCTATCTTCATCCGTTAAAGCACTATTATTTGCTTGAATAAATCGCTGTTTTGCTTGCAATAAAGTTTCTTGTACTAACGAAAATGATGTTTCGGTTAAGGCATTATGATTTTTACTTTGGGTAATATTCCGATTGTATTGTTCAATTCGGCTAATACCATCTTTGTAACCTGACAAACTGCCAAATGAAACAGCATCATCTTTTGCTGTTAATACTCGTTTGCCGCTTGAAATATATGCTGTTTGCTCATTTACATCAGAACTTTTGTTCATCATGTTTAAGCTACTTTGATGGTAAAATTGTGCAGTAGATACGCGCATAAATTACTCCTTATCTCACTGCTGATAAAATGGTATCGAATATGGTATTAGCTACTGATACGATTTGAGAGGCTGCTTGATAAGCTTGTTGAAATTTTAATAAGTTAGCGGCTTCTTCATCTAAGTTGACGCCAGAAGTTGCTTGATTGCGATTATAAGCTTGCGTGTATAGTGCTTGTGCAGTATCCGCGGCAAGTTCAGCGTTACTTGCTTTAGAACCCACTTGAGCTGTCGTAATTGATACACTTTGACTAAAGGTTTCTTTACTACCGTTTAGTACACCTTGTGTCTGTGTTTGCGAAGTCGCTAACGCGTTATGACCATTACCAACACCAAAGTCATCCTTAATGACGAAGGTTTCTCTAGCTAGTGCACCTGAACCAGCTAAATCACCACTAATTTCAATTTGAAAATCAGCTGCCAAAGGTAGCGGAGGAATATCTATAACCGCTGTATTGCCTGATGCATAATTACCTGTAGCAATAGGTGCAGCAGGAGGAGGGGTTGCAGTATTATAAACACGGTAGGTAAAAGTACCAGGCGCACTTTCATAAACATCTACTGTTACATCGTAACCGCGCGCTGCAACAGGATCTGTCATACTAGTTATTTCAACTTTCCCATCACTAACGTTATGTTCAGATGCTGTAACGGCTATTGCACTACTTGCTGCTATAGAACTACCATTGGTTAATGTTGTTTTCATCAGTGCAGCACTGTTTTTAGTCGGTTTGATCATATAAGTATCATCAGTTGCCGGTGCGCCTCCGGTCTCAACAAATTCAAAACCAAAAGGCGTTGCATGAGTGCCTGCGGGAGTACCTGAACCTGGAGCACCTAAGTTAGTGGTAGTTTTATCAGTTAAATTCATCATGATAAAATCAGTTCCATCAAAACGAATTTCAAACTCGTCTGTTGGCACTAATGACACATCAGAAATATTCACATGAGCGGTTAAATTACCGCCATTACTCTGCGGTGATAGCACTCTACCTTGTTGTAATGCGCTGGTATTAATATCGGTAAATATATTAGCGCCTTGCAAACCGTTTAAATCTAAACCATTTGCTTGGCTATCATTAATCGTGGCAGAGAAAGCCATAGCTAAGCGCTCAACTTCTATAGTTGCTTGCGCTAAATGCTGGTCACGAAACTCAAAACTTGCAGCAAGTGCCCCGCCAACATCTGCACCATAAAGTGCTGTAGTACTATTTGGGCTATTTAATCGAAGTTCTGTTTTTAATGGATCAGGATCCCCTGAAACAACACTAACCGTTAACGGTGTAATACCGGCAACGAGCGTGGTCCCTTGACCAATCATCACCGACATAACACCATTTTGATCTTCTATCGTGTTCACCCTAGTATATTCACCAAGCTCAGCGACTAATTGATCACGTTTATCTAATAGATCATTAGGCTTACCGGTCTGACTATTATTTTGCGAATGTAAAATAGTTTCATTGATTTTGGCTAATTCAAGTGAAATTTCAGAGATTTTACTGGCCATCTGCTCAATTTCACCATTTACTGCCTTTTGCATTTGAGCAAAATTACTTTGCAATTCAGCGAAATCATTACTCAAAATACCTGCCTGATTTAGCACGATACTTCTTAGAGCAGGGTCACTTGGATTATCGGCGACACCATTCATCCCTTGGTAAAACTTATCTATAGATTCTGATAAAGTCGCGCCTGACGAACTCATGATCTGATCAAGTTGAGTTAACTTATTATGAAGGGAGTTAGCGCTACCTAAGCTACTTTGATTTAATAATTGTTCTTTATATGAGAACTGATCGTAAAGTCTTGTTATATCTTGAATGTATGTACCTGAGCCAATGTAGTTATCACCATTATTTAATCCTACAGCAGCATTTTGCTCTGCTCTTTGACGGTTATAGCCTTCGGTATTTACATTTGAAATATTATGACCTGTAGTCGCCAGCTGTTGCTGAGCACTTAACAGCCCACTCACACCGGTTTGATATAAACTAACAGTCATTAGTGACACTCCTACAAACGATCAAATCATTCAATCAGCATTGGCGAACTTATATGCTTAAACACAGTGTTAAGGGCAGCATATTTATTTAATTCGACAAACTTATTTAGTTAATAAGTTACCAACGGTCTTCAATGTGCCAAGGATCTTGTTAGCGTATTGAGGATCTGTTGCATAACCTGCTTTCTGAAGACCCTGCAGGAATTGTTCCACATTACCGGATTGCTGAAGTGCATCTTGGTAACGGTTATTTGTTGAAAGGAAATTTACGTAATCATTGACGCTTTCAGTAAGCGATTGGTACATTCTAAATGGCGCGGTTTTCTTAACCATCGCTCCATTTTCAAATTCTAATGTATCTTTTGAAACTTTATTGCCAGACCAGCGAGCATCAGCCTTGATGTTAAATAAATTATTCGAGCTGGCACCATCTGCATCTTTAATTATTTTTTGTCCCCAACCTGTTTCTAATGCCGCTTGAGCAATAACCACTTCAAAAGGAACACCCAATTTTTCTTGCACTTTTTTGGCAGGTTTTATTAGTGCAGAGACAAAATCTTTTGGCTGTTCAAAGTTAGGCGTTGAAATTTTGACGTTTTGCTTAGCTATGTTATCTGAGGTAGCAAGAGGGATTGGCGTAGCTTGAACTACCCTGTTATTAATCGCGCCCAAAGCACTACCAAATGGATTATTAACTAAATTACTATAGTGTTCTTTATTTTGATTAAACACGGTTTGCTCTGCACTAAGCTCGTGTATAGTGGAGTTTGCACTACTCCCAAAAGATTTTTTCTCATTAGGCTCTTTCTCGACAGATAAAGCGCTTAACAAACTATTGCCAGCATTGCTTGTGCTCTTAGCTTGATTCGCGGGTAAATTACCATCATTTCTTAATACAGAACTTGGTTTGTAATCTTCTCCGCCACCTAATTGTCTCACAATAAGATCGGTTAAACCTAGCGTACCATTTGATGAGAGTTCAACCGCCATTTGTTGATCATGCATATCGCGGTAAAATTTTGTCGACTGTGAGTTAAACGGGCTATCAGACTCTAAAACTTCTTGTGCCTTGCGCATGCTTGAAAGTAGCATTCGCATAAAAATAGCTTCAAATTGCTGAGCTGCCTCTTTTAATGCAGCATCTTTTTCTTTAGCATCGGTTGATCTAGACTGAGCACGAATATCATTTAAGCCATTTAACTCTAACGCATTACGCGCTTGGTCAAATGCATGTGCTTGATTAATATTTGTATCCATAACTATTGGCCTTTTGCTTTAGAATAATGAAAGCAATTTGTTAAATAACAATGAGTTCACCACGAATAGCACCTGCTTGATCAAGCGCTTCTAATATCGCCATAACATCACCTGGTCCTGCGCCCACTTCATTAATAGCTCTAACTAGCGTATCTAAAGTGACACCCGGCTCAAAAACAAACATTCTGGCATCCGTTTGACTTACATCTATAGCAGATTCATTCGTTACAACGGTTTCACCTTCAGCAAAAGCATCGGGTTGGGAAACATTTTGAATTTCATTAATCGTGACCGTGATACCACCATGAGTAATAGCAGCGGCAAGTAATTTTACTTCAGAGCCAATAACTATGGTACCTGTGCGCGAATTAACAATTATCTTAGCCGCAGGCGATGCAGGCTCAAATTCTAAGTTTTCAATCACAGATAAAAAGCTAACTCTGTCTGAAATATCTCTTGGCGCAGTCACTCGCACAGAAGTTGCATCAAGTGCTTGAGCAGAGCCTTCAATTAATTCATTTATCGTGTCAGATAAACGCTTTGCTGTAGTAAAGTCTGAATTTCTTAAATTAAAGGTAATATAATCACCTGATGAAAAAGGTGATTTAACTTCTCTTTCAACGGTTGCACCATTTGCTATTCTGCCAACGGTAGGAATGTTAACCAGTACTTGAGAGCCATCTAAACCTTGCGCCCCTAAGCCACTTACTACTAAACTACCTTGCGCTACGGCGTAAGCATTTCCATCAATACCCATTAATACGGTTTGTAATAACGTACCGCCACGTAAGCTTTGTGCGCTCCCCATACTCGATACTGTTACATCAATACTTTGTCCAGGTTTTGCAAAAGCATTTAACTCAGCGTGTACAGCCACTGCAGCAACATTCTTAATTTTGGGCTTCAAATTATCTGGCATGGTAATACCAAAATTACTCAACATTGTTTTGAAACTTTGCTCGGTAAAAGGGCTTTGTTCACCGGTACCCGGTAAACCAACAACCAAACCATAACCAATTAATTGGTTTGACCGCACGCCAGCAACATCAGCTAAGTCTTTAATACGCTGAGCGTAACTGGCATTAACCAGTACCAAGCTACATAGTATAATTGTAATTTGTCTTAACGCTTTCATTTGCATACTACCTATCGTTGACAATGTAAAAGAAAATTAATCAGTAATTGTTCCACGGCAAAATAACCTTTGGTTAAATGACCTGCTCTAGCTTAAATGCTAAATTGGCCACCAAGCGCCACTGAAAAATTTGGTTAGCCAGCCTTGTTCATTAACATCAGCGAACGTTCCTGTACCAGCGTATTGAATACGGGCATTAGCAACTTTCGTTGATTGAATAGTATTATTTGAATTGATATCTTTTGAACGAATAACACCCGTTAAGCGAATATATTCATCACCGTTATTTAAAGTGATCCATTTTTCACCACGAATCATTAAGTTACCATTGGGTAATACTCGTAAAACATGCACTGAAATATTACCGCTTAAGCTATTACCTTGATCGGCTTTTGAATCACCTTTAAAGGCCGAGTCTTGCTCTAAACCAAACTGTAATGCTTTACCATTTACGGTTACCGGCCCGCCACCTAAACCAGTAACAGCGCCAAGTTCATAGTCATTCTCTTTTTTCAGTTCCGTTTTAGCATTCTTTTTAGCTTGGGTATTTTCACTTAAAATCACGGAAATAATATCGCCCACTCGATGTGCTTTTGAGTCTGAGTAAATGTTATTGACATAGTGTTGGTTAAATAAAGAGCCACTTGGCACAATAGACTCTTCTTCAGCTTCCGGCATAATTGGCGCAAAATCTGGATCATCTGGCAACGCTTTACTTAGCTCAATAGTGTTACTACAGCCTGAGACTAATGCGATAAAGATACTGGCTATACAAACTTTATTCATAGATTTCATTCTCATACCCTCACTTATATCAACGGTTATAACTGTTGATTAATGTAGCTAAGCATTTGATCAACCGCCGAAATAACTTTTGAGTTCATTTCATAAACACGCTGACTTTCAATTAAGTTCACTAGCTCTTCCGTGGTATTTACATTGGAAGTTTCTAAAGCGCCTTGCACTAACATACCGTAGCCTTCAAGCCCTGGAACGCCCTCTTGTGGCGCGCCACTTACTGCGGTTTCAGTAAACAAGTTTTGTCCAATTGGCTCTAAACCTGTAGGGTTAACAAAATTAACTAGATTAATTTGCCCTACAACGGCTGGGTCTGCTTGCCCCTGTAAGGTCACTGATACTTCACCATCTTGTGAAACAATAATACTTAGGGCATCTTCTGGAATCGTCACTTGCGGCTGAATTAAGTAACCAGCGCCCGGTGTCACCACATTGCCTTCTTCATCCATGGTAAATTGACCATTACGACTATAAGCCGAGCTTCCATCAGGCATTAAAATTTCAAAAAAACCTTCACCTTGAATCATTAAATCAAGGGCATTGTCGGTGGTTATCATATCGCCTTGGGTGTGTATTTTTTGTGTTGCCACTACCTTAGTACCCGCACCAAGCATTAAACCAGAAGGCGCCTCAGTATCTTGAGCTGTTCGACCACCAGGTTGATTAATATTCTGATAAAGTAAATCTTCAAATACAGCTCTACTCTTTTTAAATCCTACCGTACTGGCATTGGCTAAATTATTAGAAATTACCGCAATATCTTTGTTTTGCGCATCTAAGCCGGTTTTACTTATCCATAATGCTGGGTTCATAAATCACCTCTTTTGCTAATCGTTGTTTTCGAGACTCTCAAGTTAGAATGCTCTTAATAAAGCAGAAGCACTTGAGTCTATCTCTTCTGCGGTTTTCATCATTTTTAATTGCATTTCAAATTGACGTTGCAAAGCAATCATTTCGGTCATTTCATTAATCGGGTTAACATTACTCGATTCTAATGTACCGCCGAGTACTTTAACGTTTATATCTGCAACTAACGCTTGACCGTTTTTAGCTCTAAATAAACCATCATTGCCCTTTTCAACTAGTCGAACGTCAGTATTAACTAACTTAATACGCCCAGCTTCTTCTTGAACATTACTAGGAGCACCTTCAGGTTGAACCATAATGGTTCCATCTCGACTAATTTGAATGTTATTCACTGGTAGTGGCAATTGTATTGGGCCATTTTCGCCTAATACCATCTCGCCAGAGTTTGTTTCTAATGTACCTTGTTCCGTCACGCGTAAATGACCGCTGCGTGTATACGCTTCTTGACCGTTTCCGGCTTGCACTGCAATAAATCCATCACCTTCTATGGCAATATCAAGGGATCGACCTGTTGTTAACATAGCGCCTGAGTCAAAATTTTGGCTAGCACGTTCAGTCATGGAAAAAACCCGAGTAGGCAAGCCTTCACCGTAAGCTTGCATTGCTCTAGCTTGTGCAAGATCAGCTTTAAAGCCAGTAGTTTTAGCGTTTGCTAAGTTATTGGCATTGATTGATAAAGCGTGCATATTTTGTTTTGCACCGCTCATAGCGATATAAAGCAACTTATCCATGATTAATTCCTAAAAACTATCTAATGAACCATCTAATATGTAATCTGCAAGTTAAGTGCCAGAAGTACTATCACGTAAGTTTTAAAGGGCTGTAAAGGTGAGTAATCTTTTGCTTGAAGGACATGTTGAGCGGAGGAAACAAAAAAACCAATATCAAAATAAGCGTCTTCGATATTGGCTTTTTAGGTAAATATAATAGCTTTCTAACGAAAATGATCCGCTAGCTTATGATGTTAACTATCTAATTTGTAAAATGGTTTGGTTTAATTGATTATCCACTTCTAGCGCTCGAGAGTTGGCTTGGAAGTTTCGTTGTGCTGAAATTAAATCAATTAACTCAGTCGTTAAATTCACATTAGATTGTTCAAGGGCTGAGGAGTTAATCGTACCAAAGGTACCTGAACCCGCTTCACCCGCTAAGGCTTCACCGGAAACAATACTCTCTTTCCAGCTAGTATTACCAATTTGTGTTAAACCTTGCTCATTAGCAAAGTTAACCATGGCAATTCTAGATAACGGTTGAGACGTACCATTACTGTAGGTAGCTCGAACCAAACCATCAGTTCCAATATCAATCCCCGTTAAGCGACCCACAGCTAAACCATCTTGGTTTAATGCCGTTACTTCAAAGTTAGAAGCAAATTGCGTTGGCTCATTAGGGTTTGGCCCTGTAGGATCTAAGTTAAAATCAATTTGTACTGTTTGAGTATTATCAGCACCATTAGGTAAATGGTTAGTAAACGCTTCTGTAATGATGCCACCATCAGCTAAAGGTGGAAATTGAGCTATAAAATCACCCGAAGGGTCAAACCTTAGCCTTGCTCCAATAACACCACCTGTTGGTTGCAATGGTCCAGAGACAGCACCACCAACTCTTCCGTCAGCGACAGCGGTACCATTAGGGTCTTCTAAGTTAATAACTTTACCATCAACCGCAGCAAATAATAGCCACTCGTTAGGGTTGACTGCTGGGTCATCTTTGACAAAGAAATATGTCATCACATGACTATCACCCAAAGAGTCAAAAATAGTTACTGAGGTAGAGTTATTAAAGGTAAGTGGATCATCAGGATCAAAATTACCTGGTGAATTAGCAATATATGAATCACCCGCAGGTAAATTCATACGAACATCCACCTCACTGGTTTTAGTGGGTGCGCCCGAGGCTGTTGGAATACGAATAGGCTCAGCCGTACTTAAACTAACCGAAGCTGATGAACCATCAGGGTTAACAGGAAAACCTAATAAATGACCACCTTGTGAATTAACGACAAAGTTATCAGAATTTAATTTGAATTGCCCTGCTCGAGTATATGAAGTTTCAAGTGAACCAAGTTCTGGTACTGTAGCAAAGAAACCATTTCCGGTTACCGCCAAATCAAGGGCATTATTGGTAAATTGAATACTTCCTTGAGAAAACTGTTGAGCAACATCGGCAGTTAACACACCGTCACCCACTTTAGTTTTGCCAGAGGCAAGTAATGATGCGGCATACACATCGACAAATTCAGCACGAGATTCTTTAAACCCTACCGTATTGACGTTGGCAATATTATTCGATGTCACATCTAAATCTTTTTGCGCTGCGTTTAATCCGCTTAATGCTATGTTAAATGACATAATCTAACCCTCTTTAAAAATTCTGTTCAATGTTGGCATGTGCCTAATAAATCAATTTATTTGCAATAAAGTATCCTGAAAAATACTTAAGTTTCCGATACTTCAACGACATCGGCTAACGCCATAGCACTGCCTCCATTTAAGTTGAGCATGATGTTACCGCCAGCGCCTGCTAAGGTCACACTATCTACTTTACGATAAGTCATCGCTTCTAACTCTGAAGCTTTACCCTCAACTAAACCTACTACCCTAAAGCGATAGGCTCCTGCTTGTGCCGCTTCGCCATTTGCTGTTTGGCCATTCCAAGTAAAACCAAACTCACCTTTATCAACACTACCAACTGGTACTGTCTGAATAACTTCACCCGCGGTATTCTCGACATAAATAACCACATTACTCGCTGGCTTATCTGTCACTAACTTGCCTTTGACATTTTCACCTTCATTCATACCAAAAACATTATCTTTCACTAATACGCTACGCCCTACTAGTGATGATGCTTGCAAAGCTTGGCTTGACGTCATAGAGCTAGCAAATGAATCAAATTGATCATTGAGCTTTTGCACACCATCTGTTGTAGAGAAAGCGGTCATTTGTGAAATCATCTCATTATTATCAACCGGCTTCGTTGGATCTTGGTTAGAAAGCTCTTGTGTTAATAAGGCAAAGAAGTCGGCTTGCGTGAGCATACCTTTATCTTGCTCAGCAACTTTGTATTCCTCTTTTTGCCAACGCATAGCTTCTAGTGGATTGCCACCTTTAACTGTTTCCATTTTGCACTCCTAAAAGATTTGAGCCAGTCATTAACGTTGACCTAAAGTTAATGTTTTATTGAGCATATTCTTCGCTGATTCAGCTAGCTGAACATTGGTTTGGTATGAGCGAGATGCCGATATCATATTAGTCATTTCCTCAATAACATTGACATTGGGCTTATAGATATAGCCATCTTTATCTGCCATAGGGTGACTTGGTGAGTACTCCACATTAAGCGGCTTATCACTTTCGACAATACCCAATACTTTGACACCAGTAGCACTTTGTTGTCCGGCGGCAGCTTCTTGCATTGCAGCGGCAAATACTGGGTGGCGAGCTCGGTAAGTTTCACCTGCACTGCTACTAACACTGTCTGCATTAGCAATGTTACTTGCTGTAGTATTTAAACGCGTTGATTGTGCGCTCATACCACTACCGCTGATATTAAATACGTTAAATAAGCTCATGATTATTGACCTCCGCTTATGACTTTCTTATAGGCTTTTATCTTGCCATTAAGAAACTGCACGCTAGCTTGATACTCTAATGAATTTTCTAGATACAAGTTTCGTTCCATTTGTACATCAACGGTATTTCCATCACCTGTATCTGGTTGATCTGGCACACGGTATTTTAGGAAGTCCTCTGAACCCGTTCGTATATCAAAATGTTTCTCGTTGGATTTGTAGATAGTAGCTTGCTGCTGTCTTGAGGCTTGAGCTAGCGCTTCTTTAAAGTCCATACCTTGGGCTTTATACCCGGGGGTATCTGCATTCGCTATGTTGCTGGCAATCACTTCTGCTCTTTGCGTTCGCAGAACCATGCCTTGAGCATGCATTTGAAAACCTTTATCAAATCCTACTGCCATAGCAGCCTCACTTACCTTCAACGGTTAACATTTAACTATGAGTAAGAGATATTCAATAATTATGCCAATTGAGGCGTCAAAAAATACTTATGAAGTCTTGTTATAGAAATTTAGGAAGGAAATATAAAGGTAGTCAGAAAAACAAAGCCTTATCAAGTAAACTTGTAAGGCTTGTCATAAAGTTAATTTTTTTGGTAAACAATCCCCGGATTACACCGGAGCATATCAAAGTCTTGGTTTATTCCTGATAATGATT
>Ga0193960_1000806_pt1 | contig 12790 bp, 9 predicted proteins | sample FB_3_MG_FD_140338 | JGI IMG/M metagenome (GOLD analysis project Ga0193960, IMG submission 140338) | Microbial mat bacterial communities from the Broadkill River, Lewes, Delaware, United States - FB_3_MG | ecosystem: Environmental > Aquatic > Freshwater > River > Microbial mats | place: USA... | reverse complement strand
TGATCAACAGGTAACCAGTAATTGGCTTTTTCAGGGCCTAACATTTGAGTGTCATCATTTGGCGAGCAATAGCGTGCGTAATACCAAGAAGACTCCATGAAAGTATCAAAGGTATCTGTTTCACGAAATGCGGCTTCGCCGTTATAAGTTGTTTTGGCCCACTCTGGATCATCTTTGATAGGTGAAGTGACACCGTTCATAACGACATCTTCAGGTAGTTCAACCGGTAAGTCGCTTTCTGGAACAGGGACTGATTCACCGTTTTCTAGATTTATCATTGGGATTGGTGTACCCCAGTAACGTTGTCTTGAAACACCCCAGTCACGTAATCGATAATTAGTGGTTACTTTACCTTTATTTTCGCTGATTAATTTATCGCTAATGGCTTTAAACGCTTGTTCAAAGTCTAAACCATCAAATTTACCTGAGTTGATTAATAACCCTTTCTCAGTGATTGCTGCCTTGGCAATGTCATCACCTTCTTGCGCTTCAATGACTTGTTTAATGGTTAAGCCGTATTTTTGCGCAAATTCATAATCACGTTGATCATGACCAGGCACTGACATTACCGCACCTGAACCATAATCCATTAACACAAAGTTAGCTGCCCATACAGGAACTAACTCACCCGTGATTGGGTGTATTGCTTTTAAGCCTGTATCAACACCTTTCTTTTCCATTGCCGCCATATCAGCTTCAGTGGTTTTGCTGGTTTTACACTCGGCTATAAAAGCAGCAAGCTCAGGGTTGTTATTAGCAGCAGCTAAACTTAATGGATGTTGGGTCGCCAGAGCCACATAAGTAACTCCCATTAAGGTATCTGGACGTGTGGTATAAATATCAAAACTTTCGTTTGAGCCTTCAACGTTGAAGGTCATTTCAACACCTTGTGAACGTCCAATCCAGTTACGTTGCATGGTTTTTACTTGCTCAGGCCAGCCGGTTAACTGATCTAAATCGTCAATTAATTCTTCAGCGTAATCAGTAATTTTAATAAACCATTGTGGAATTTCTTTTCGTTCAACCAATGCACCTGAACGCCAGCCGCGACCATCAATAACTTGTTCGTTAGCTAAAACAGTTTGATCTACAGGATCCCAGTTTACTGTTGCGTTCTTTTTATACACTAAGCCTTTTTCATATAGCTTAGTGAAGAACCATTGTTCCCAACGGTAGTAATCTTTTTTACATGTTGCTAATTCACGGTTCCAATCATAAGCAAAACCTAACGATTGAAGCTGGTTGCGCATATAATCAATGTTCTGATAAGTCCATTTACCTGGTGCGGTTTTGTTTTTTATCGCAGCATTTTCTGCAGGTAAACCAAATGCATCCCAACCCATAGGTTGCATGACATTTTTCCCTTGCATGCGTTGGTAGCGAGAAATAACATCACCAAGACTGTAATTACGAACATGACCCATGTGCAGTCGACCACTTGGGTAAGGGAACATGGCTAAACAATAAAATTTTTCTTGGCCAGGCTTTTCAGTTGCTTTAAACGTATTGTTATCAGTCCAGAATTTTTGTACTGTATCTTCAATAGCTTGGTGATTATAAATGGATTCCATTAATGCGTTCTCGAATACTAATTGAGGAGGTTTTTCGCCATCGTTGGATAACGTATCAAAAAGCAATCTATGTGCTTCGCTAACGTTAACTCGTGCTAATAAACCGAAGTTAAATTATCGCGATAGAATACCTTATCTGCAAAGAGAATCCAATTGCTATTACGCTGAGCGCAATAGAGAAATTTGTCTATACTTTTAATATTGAGTGTTAATTACTTTAAGGAATCGATAATGGCGAAGAAGAATGATTATTTTGCTGAAGTTTATCAGAAGCTTAATGCTTGGCTAGAGGAAGTGAAAACGGAACAGAAACCTCGCATTGAACACTTTTTAAAACAAGCTAAAAGTTATGCTATAGCTGCTGAAGAGATGTCTGAGGAAAAGCTACATCAGTTTATGGCCAATTTACGTTATGATTTACAAGATTTTTATCAACAAAATCAATCTGAAGCTAAGCACTCTGTGTATTTAGGCTTACTCAATGAGGCACTATGGGATAACTTGGCACAACTAACGGATAAATCTCAAGTAGAGTGGGCCGAGTTAATTGAAGATTTTGAGCATGATGGTCAATATCATACTGGAGATTTCATCGGTTTTGGCCAGCTAACCTGTGATAAATGCCAACAAACCTTAACTGTTATGCATTTATCTGAAGTCGCACCGTGTGCTCATTGTGGAGGTGACAGCTTTACACGCGTACCATTAACCCCTTAATTTCAGATTGTTAGCAAATAATAATTTGGGTAGACTGCCCCTAACAATATAGCCCAAGGTAAAGTAAGTAATATTTGCTTTATCTAATGTGTCATTTATTAATTCAGTATTACGCATTGTGACATACAGGTATGAAGGCCTCATACTCAGTATAAATTAATAGCAAGCGCTAATATTAAAGGAACCCTATGAGCAAACACTCTGAAGATCTTTCTCAGTCAACACGTTTAACTCCTTCTCAATTATCGGCATCACTATCTGCTTCCCTTTTTTCACAAACCAAAGATGCCAGTCAAATTTCACAAGCATTTGTTGGCCATCATCGAGCTAAAGAAGCGTTAGACTTTGGTTTATCTATGAAGTCTATTGGTTTTAATGTTTATGCAATGGGGGAGCATGGAACAGGAAGGCAAACCCTAATAAAGCAGATGCTTAATGAGGTAGCCGTCAAGCAACCTACACCAGCAGAGTGGTGTTATATCAATAATTTTGATGAAAGCCACATGCCAGCCAAGCTTTATGTTAATCCAGGTGATGGCAAGCAACTTCTATCAAGAATGAATAAATTTATTGATGAACTGTTAGATTTATTCCCTGAGATTTTTGATAACCCAGGTTATCAAAGACAAAAAGCCGCGATTGATCGAGAGTTTAACCAAAAGTACGATCAAGCGATTGCGACAGTTGAAGATATTGCTCTAAAAGATAATGTTGTTTTATATGAAGAAAACGGTGAAGTAGGTTTCTCACCGCTCGTTGAAGGTAAACCATTAAACGATAAAGAATTTGCTAATCTAGCTGAACCGGAAAGAGTTAAATTTTACCAATTGTTAGCTGAGCTAGAAGTGGTGCTAGCAGAACAACTTTTAGAATTACCGTTATGGAAACGTCATTCTTCAGATCAGCTACGAAAGTTGAAATATGACACGGCTGAGCAAAGCATAAAGCCGTATTTAGCTGAACTAGAACATGAATTTGCCACTAATGACGGTGTATTAAAGTATTTAACAAAAGTTAAAGCCCATGTTGTTGATGCTGTTTTAGAAATATTAGTAACCGACAGTGAAGAAACCGCAACGGATAAAGAATTGCGAAAACTGATGGTGGAACGTTTTTTACCTAACTTATTAGTTGATAGGGAAGGTGTAGAGGGCGCTCCGGTAATCTATGAGCAAAACCCAACCTATCAGAACTTATTTGGTCATGTTGATTTTGCAAGTTTTCAAGGAGCTAGTTATACCAGCTATCGCCTAATACGTCCGGGGGCTTTGCATAAAGCGAATGGTGGTTATTTATTATTAGATGCCGATAAAGTATTGAGTCAGCCAGCCGTTTGGTCTCGATTAAAGCTAGCCCTAAAAACCCAGCAAATAGCTATTGAAAATCCGTATTCTGAATATACCCAAGCATCAGGTTATACGCTTCAGCCTGAAAAAATACCGTTACAAGTTAAAGTGGTATTACTTGGGGATGGTGAATTGTATTACACCTTGCAAGACTATGATCAAGAGTTTACTGAATTATTTAGAGTACTTGCGGACTTTGATCGACATCTAGAGAAAAATGATGAGAATTTGATTGCTTTTGGCAACCTCATTCGCCAACGTGCTCACAAGCATGATTATCCGCAAGTGTCTGATGAAGCTGTTTTAGCTTTAGCTCGCTATGCTTTACGTCGAGGTGAGCATCAGCACAAAATATCGGCCAATATTGTACAAGTTAACGATTTATTAGATGAAGCAAACTACTGTTGGCATAAACATGGTGGTAATGGTGAACTAACGGCAAAACATATAGAAATGGCATTGTTTGCCAAACACCGACGCATTGGTCGATTGAGTGAGGCATGGCTAAGTGAAATAAAAGAGCAACAAGTACTGATTAGTACAGAAGGCGAGAGTGTCGGTAGAGTTAATGGCCTTACGGTACTTGAAATAGGTGATAGTGTTTTTGGTACGCCAGCACGTATAACCTCTACGGTATATGCAGGTAGTCAAGGTGTTACGGATATTGAAAGAGAGGTAGATTTAGGTAAATCTATCCATTCAAAGGGGGTGCTATTATTAACGGGGTATTTAGGCCATAAATATGGTCAAACGTTTCCTGTAACTATTTCGGCAAATATAGCTATAGAGCAATCATACGGTCATATTGATGGTGATAGTGCATCAATGGCAGAATTATGTGCTCTAATTTCATCTATCACTTTATTACCCATAGACCAAGGCCTTGCTATTACTGGTTCAATTAACCAGCATGGAGAAGTGCAATCAATTGGCGGAGTGAATGAGAAAATCGAAGGTTTCTTCAAGTTGTGCCAAGATAAAGGATTAACCGGCAAGCAAGGGGTTATTATACCTAAAACGAATGTGATTAACTTGATGCTATCAAACGATGTTATTGAAGCGGTTGAGCAGCAGCAATTCTCTATTTATGCCGTTGAAAGTATTGACCAAGCATTAGAGTTATTAATGCGAACTAAAGCCGGAAAAATAAGTAGTACAGGAAGGTACCCTAGAAAATCAATTCATGGTTTAGCTTTAGATAAACTTTCCGCTTTTGCTGATATTTTAAATGGTGAAGAGGAATAAAGCCCAAGAAAGCAATTAAATTTTTCACAATTAGCTAAGTATTAATACTCATGATTATCGTGAAGATACTTAGCTAAGCGGTTTTAAGTTATTTAAGTAAGCGAGATAGTCGTAAGGATTATTATGGCGAAGCAATTTCGACAAAGTAAATATCTAAATGAATCAGGTACAGCCAAGGGAAATTGGTATATGAATCGGATAGATTACTTTAAGTTCTATCAATACCCAGAATATAAAAAGCATAAGATTCTATCTTTGTTCATAGGTATTATTTGCTTTTTATTAACCTTGAAGTTATTGCCATTAACTTTTTGGGGGGCTTTGCCTTTTTTATATATCAGCTACCTCTCAATGAGAGTCTTTATTCTTCTTCACACCAGAGTTTGTCGTTATAAAGGGTATTTTTTAATACCTAAAAAGGTTGTTGCTTTTTTAAGAGCGCGAGAAGTAGAGCTTGATGTTAATGACTTTGATTCAGTTGCAACGATGAATAATAAATAACCTGTATTACTCCCCGATAAATTAAATAATACCAAAACAAAGTTTATAGTTAAGAGTCACAATAAATTTATTATCTAGTATCGCCTTTATAAGAAAAACCCTTGTAAGCCTGAAACACCTTTCACTCTTTTCTCTTTTCACTTTTAGCTATAGAAATAGTAATTCTCTATTGCACTGAGTTTCTAAATAAGATATTCATATATTGTATACTATGAATTTCTTGAGTAAGTCGTTTGTATTAGTAGTGAGGTGTAAATGCAATTTATTCGTAATAGTTTAATAAGACAGTTTCTCTTTGGTGTCGTTAGTGCTTTGATAATTATGTCATTTCTATCAGCTTTATTTCAGGTTAATAAAGTTGATAACGATTCAAAAATAGCACAGCAGTTAGAAGTAAACAGGATGTTAAACCAATTGCAGGATAAAATTAGTAATATGCTGTATTCAAGAAATAATCAGCTTGATGCAATATTTACTCATCCAAATACCATCGAAGGAATTGCCTCAATTCAACAACGTGGTATTGCCTTTGGTGACCACTCAGAATTAACTCCCGTAACTGCATATTTTCAACAGCTAATTAAATTAGATCCCTCTGTAGTGAATCTTTTTTTCACGACCACTGCAACATGGGAATATTACGATCAAGTGCGTAAAAATGAAGATCCTGATTATTACATTAATCAAAGACCATTTTGGCAGGAATTTCTCTCGCAAATGAACCATTACGTAAATGATCCTTACCGTGATAACGATGGCAAGTTTTTAATGACTTTTCGTTCACCAATTTATGATGCAGATAAACAGTTAATTGGTACTGCGGGTCTTGACTTAGACTTACAGCAAGTAAATGAAGAGCTGGCCTCTTTGCAGAGTAACTACGATGGCTTGGAAGTTTTTGTGGTCAGTGATAGCGGCTTGATGGTGAGTTTTCCGTCAATGAAACAGCAAATGGAGAAAATGAAGGTTGATGTTCTTGATACTAAAGAAATAGATAAAGTTTATCAGTCTTATCAAGCAGGAGGCTTTAAAGACTTATGGCAAAATTATAGTCAAAAACAACAAATGGAACATCAAGTTGATTTTAATGATCAAAGCTATCAAGTATTTATGCGTAAATATGACCGCGAAGTGCCTGAAGTTAACTGGAGTATTGCGGTTATGTTGCCAACTGACGCCATCAATGCTCCTGTTTCTGATGCTATTTGGGAAAATGTTACCTCTATATTTTTGTTCACCCTTTCGTTAGGTATTTTTGTTTGGTTTTTTACCCGCTGGCAGTTTAAACCACTTAATGAAATTCAAGAGGCCATGGTTGATATTAGCCAAGGCTCGGCTGATTTAACTCAACGTATTCGTATTAAACGTGCCGATGAAATAGGGCAACTCGCCCAAGCTTTTAATGCTTTTGTTGAAAAAATACAAGTGATGGTAGATGAGTCAAACCAACTGGCTGTTCAGTTTACCCAAGATGCCAAGGTTGCGCTGGATGATACCAATTCGACAAGGGACTTGATTGAGCAACAGAAAGGACAATTGGCTAATGTAGCGAGTGCTTCTGTGGAAATGGATCAGACAACTGAACATGTTGCAAAACGAACAGAAGAAATTTCTCATATTTCTTCTAGCACACGTAATGGTGTTGCATCAGGCGTAGATAAAATAGAGCAAGCAAGTGGTCAAATGGCGAGTCTGGCTGAGCAAACAAAGAGTGCTGCTGATGTGGTTGCAGAGCTTGAGACAGAAACGAATTCAATTGGTGAAGTTGTTGAAGTTATTCGAGGTATTGCAGAGCAAACCAATTTACTTGCACTGAATGCTGCTATAGAGGCCGCTAGAGCAGGAGAGCAGGGTAGAGGTTTTGCAGTTGTTGCTGATGAAGTTAGAAATTTAGCTTCAAGAACTCAAGACTCAACGACTCATATCCATGAAATAGTGGCTAAGTTGCAAAAATCAGCGCTTAATGCGGTATCGGCCATGAATAACAGTCAAATAGAGGCGAATGAAGGTAAAGAGTTTACTTTATCTATCATTCCAATATTTCAAGAAATCCTAGGTTCAATGACTGATCTAGAGCAACATATGGTCGATATTGCCTCGACTATTAGTGAACAATCTTCAACAGCAGCAGAGATGAACCGACTAATCGTTGATGTTGATGAAATAGCCAGTGAAACAGTAGAAAAATCAACGCACCTTGCTCAACAGATCCAGTCTACGGAGGATAAATCTGAAGCCTTGCTGAAAAATTTAGGTAAGTTTAAGTTTTAACTACTGAATAGCACCATGTGAGTTACCCAACTCACTTGGTGCATTGGTTAGTTTACAAGAGTATAAAACAAGAATTAGATAGAATTGTACGTTATTTGAACTAATTGATTGTTTCCTATATAGTTCGCGCCACAAAAATAATAAAAAAGCGTTATCTATATGGAATTCTCATCAGAAGAATTAGATTTCTTTAAGAATATATTTAGTGAGCCTGTTGTTGATTGCTCACTAAATCAAAGTAAGCATAAATTAAGTGTTCAAACTTCTATACCTAGTAACTTAAAGACTATTTTAGGGAATAGTAAGTTAACTTTGCTCGCTGAAATCAGCCATTATCAATTATGGTTTCCTGTTTCTATTGGTTTGAGTGATGCGGGAGATTTCATCCCCGAGCTTGGTATTCCAGAAATTATTGATGTACAAGGTAGCGAACGAAGCTGGCGCGTGAATACACCTGAAAATGTTTCATTGTTTAATTCATGTCAAAATCAAGAAATAGAAGTGTTATCTTTATCTGGAACAGGGGTAACATTCAAAGCTAAAAATAATGGCGAAACTATTAAACAATTAGAAAATGCTTCTCTTGAAATGCGACTTCCTGATAAACAACGCGTAAAGTTAGCATTAGACCCAGTTCGTTCAGAAGACGATGTCATTGCAGCAAAATTTAAAAGCTTCGAGCAAGGCAGAGAATCACTAAGAAAATTTCTCTATAACTCCCATAAAACAAAATATTCAGAATTATACGAAGACATTATTCTATAAATGTACTGTTTAATTTATGCTGTTTTACGTTATTTCTTGCCTACGAGCTATTTTTCTGTATAATGCGCGCCTCAACGACGAGATGTCGCTTTTTTGAACTATTTTGATAAATAAAAAGAGCGATATGATACTCAGGATGAGTTTTACTGTTTATTTATCAAGATATGATAAAACAGTTCGAGATGAGTGAGGGTTATACCGCCCTATAGACTTACCACGCTAGTAGCTCCTATTAGCCAGAAATATAGTGTTTGAATACGCTATGCGCCTTAAGTCTCCCTGGTGGTTTCCTCGTATATGTACGCAGGTTATAGACTTAGCAATTAAAAATTAGATTGTGTATTACGCTTTTAAGTGGGATTTGGCTGCTTTGAAGGCGGGGATTCTTTTGCTTTTTAATAGTTGTTTGTTGTCACTAACAAAGCCTGCCTTGAGAAGATGACAAATTTTATGACAGAACAAAACAAAGCTTCAACAAGTAACGCCTCAGAAAGCAACGCTTCAGAAAAAACTGCTTCAATTACTTTTGATACATTAGGCTTACCAGAAAAATTACTTTCTGCTTTAACCGAGATTGGCTTTTCATCAGCAACAGCAATTCAAGCACAAACAATTCCTCCTTTATTAGCAGGTAAAGACGTTTTAGGTGAAGCGCAAACAGGTACAGGTAAAACCGCAGCTTTTGGTTTACCTGCGCTAGCAGCCATTGATACCTCAATTAAAAAACCTCAATTAATGGTATTAGCACCTACACGTGAATTAGCCATGCAAGTTGCTGAAGCTATTGAATCGTTTGGTAAAAACATCAAAGGCTTACGTGTTGCAACTTTATATGGTGGCCAATCTTACGGTCCTCAATTTCAGCAGTTAGAACGTGGCGCTCAAGTAGTTGTCGGTACGCCAGGTCGATTAATGGATCACCTACGTCGTAAAAGCTTAAAATTAGACTCGTTAAGTTATTGTGTACTTGATGAAGCTGATGAAATGTTAAATATGGGCTTTTTAGAAGATATTCAGTGGATTTTAGATCACCTACCTGAAAGCACTCAAATGGCGTTATTCTCAGCAACAATGCCACCAGCAATCCGTAAAATTGCTAACAAGTTCTTGACTGATCCTGAACATATTAAAATTGAAGCAGTAAAAAAAGCCAAAGCAAATATTAAACAGTTTGCATGGAAAGTTAGTGGTATTAATAAAATGACAGCTTTAGAGCGTATTGCCGAAGTTGTTGATTATGATGCGATGATAATTTTTGTTCGTACTCGTAACGATACTGTGGATGTGGCAGAAAAACTAGAGCGTGCAGGTTACCCTGCATTAGCACTAAATGGTGATATGAACCAAGCACAGCGCGAACGCTGTATTGATCAGATGAAGTCAGGTAAGTCATCTATATTAGTCGCAACAGATGTCGTTGCTCGTGGTTTAGATATTCCACGTATTTCTTTAGTAATTAACTATGATTTACCGGGTGATAATGAAGCTTATGTTCACCGTATAGGTCGTACTGGTCGTGCGGGTAGAGAAGGTACTTCAATTTCATTCGTTCGCCCGCGTGAAATGTATTCATTACGTCATTATGAACGTTTAACGTCAGGCAAAGTAGAAATGTATCAATTGCCTAGCATTCAAGAAATTGGCAAAACTCGTATAGAACGTACTCGTAATGAAATTGCTGAAATTGCAGCAAATAAAGACATTAGCGCTATGCGTGAAATTGTTGAAAAAATGGCGGAAGAGTCAGAAGTTGAGTTACTTGATTTAGCGGCAGCTTTATTGTTCCAAAAGCAACTTAAGCAGCCATTACAACCGAAAGAAGATCCAAAACCACGTCGTGATTCACGCGAACGCAATGATCGTGGTAACCGTGATGGTCGAAGAGATAACCGTCGTGATGCTCGTGGTGAAAGCAGAGGTCATCGTGGAAGTGAAGGGCGCGGTGAAAGAACACGCAAGCCTAAAGTTGCTCGTAATGATGTTGATTGGCAAACATATCGCCTTGAAGTAGGTAAAGATCATGGTGCAAGACCAGGTGATATTGTTGGTGCTATTGCCAATGAAATTTCATTAGACAGTAGCTACATTGGTCAAATTAACTTGCACGAAAAGCATAGTTTTGTACAACTGCCAAAAGGTATGCCTGCAGACTCATTTAAACGCTTAAAAGGTGTAAGAGTTCGTCGTCAACCATTAGCTATTTCTGCATCTGAAGCGCAAGCACCAAGTCAACGTCCAGCACGACGTGATCGTAGTCAGCGTCATAATTAATTTTGATGTGAGTATTTATATTTAAAGGCGCCTTTTGGCGCCTTTTTTTATGGAAACTCGCTTAAGTGAATCTAAATCGCTCAATAATTGCAAAAAATTGTAATTTATTATGTGCCTTGCCTTGTTTGCCAATCACTTTATCTATTACTATATAGCCAATAAAAAAATCTATCACAAATACTGAATTATCAATGCCATCCCAAGAGCACAATCATTCAATTAGAGTGTATTATGAAGATACCGACGCAGGCGGTATTGTCTATTATGCTAACTATTTAAAGTTTTTCGAAAGAGGAAGAACTGAGTGGTTAAGAGAGCTGGATATTAATCAGGCATTTTTTTTAGAACAACAGCTAGGTTTTGTTGTCAGAAAGGTAGAAATGGATAACCTTGCTTCGGCAAAATTAGATGATGTTCTTAATGTACACTCAACAATTGTCACCCTCAAAAGAGCGAGTTTGGTCTTCCAACAAGAAATTAAAAATCAGCATCAACAATTACTTTGCACTGCCAAAGTTAAAATTGCTTGTGTAGATTTTAAAGCCAATAAGCCATGTGCTATTCCCGAATCGATATTAGGAGCGTTTAAACGTGTCAGCTGAAATCTCATTTTTTCATTTATTTTTAGAAGCAAGTATCTTAGTACAATTGGTCATGCTGACTTTACTTATTTTTTCTATTGTTTGTTGGGCAATGATCTTTCAACGCCGAAAGGTGCTTAGAAATGCGGTGCAACAATTAAAAACCTTTGAAGATAAGTTTTGGAGTGGTGCTGATTTAAGTAAGCTTTACAGTGAAATATCAGCCAAAAGTAACATACAAGGTATCGAAAGTTTATTTGTATCAGGCTTCAAAGAATTTGCACGTTTACGTAAAAGTAATATTAGTAACCCGCAAATCATTGTAGATGGTACTCACCGTGCCATGCGAGTAGCCCTATCAAGAGAAGTTGACAGCCTTGAAACTCATTTACCTTTTATGGCCACGGTTGGCTCAATTAGTCCTTATATTGGTTTATTTGGTACGGTGTGGGGAATCATGAATTCATTTATTGCTTTAGGTGCCGTTAAACAAGCAACCCTTGCAATGGTTGCTCCAGGTATTGCTGAAGCTTTAATTGCCACCGCCATGGGCTTATTTGCCGCGATTCCTGCGGTTATGGCATATAACCGTTTCAGTCATAAAGTTGAAAAACTTGAAAACAGTTACGGTAACTTTATGGAAGAGTTCTCAAGTATTTTACAGCGTCAAACAGCTGCAGAACCTATTGCTTAACGGAGAGACTTATGTATCAAAGAGTTAGGCGCCGTAAAGTAGCAGAAATTAATGTAGTTCCTTACATCGATGTGATGTTAGTGCTACTGATAATTTTTATGGTAACTGCACCACTAATAACGCAAGGTGTGAAAGTGGACTTACCGCAAGCTGATGCTGAACCCATGGATGAAGACAGCAAAACGCCACTGGTAGCATCCGTTGATGCGCAAGGGCGTTACTACTTAACGGTTGGGGCAGATGATAAAACGCCAATGTCAGCCGAAGAAGTTGCCACTTTAGTTAAAGCACACTTAGAAATAGAACCAGATACTCCTGTAGTTGTTAATGGTGATGGTGCGGTGTCGTATGATGCAGTTATTCAATTAATGGTGCTTTTACAGCAAGTTGCTGGTGTACCGTCTGTTGGTTTAATGACAGATTCTGTGGAGAAGTAAGGTGAATCAGAAGTACCTTAATACCCCTTATGTAAAAGCACTTTGGCTAAGTATTGCTTTGCATGCAGTAATGATAGCTGTGTTATTTATTGGTGATTTTTCTTCAAAACCAAAAGAGCGACCAGCACCAAGTGTTCAAGAAATGCAACCAATTCAAGCTGTTGCGGTAGATAAGTCAAAGCTAGACAAAGCTATTAATAAAATCAAAAAACAAAAAAGTGATGCATTAGCTGCTGAGAAAAAACGAATAGAAAATATTGAACGACGTGCAGCCGAAGCGAAAAAGCGTCGTGCTAAAGAAGAAGCTCGAATAAAAAGACTTGAAAAGCAACGTAAACAAAAAGAGCAAGAAAAAATAAAAGCGGATAACGCAGCAAAAAGCGCAAAAGCT
>Ga0193960_1000805_pt1 | contig 12827 bp, 9 predicted proteins | sample FB_3_MG_FD_140338 | JGI IMG/M metagenome (GOLD analysis project Ga0193960, IMG submission 140338) | Microbial mat bacterial communities from the Broadkill River, Lewes, Delaware, United States - FB_3_MG | ecosystem: Environmental > Aquatic > Freshwater > River > Microbial mats | place: USA... | reverse complement strand
TCTTTTTATTTAACATTTCTACTTTTTCTGGAATTATATCTACTGCTATAACTTCATTATTTTGCGCTAATAATATCCCATTTGATAATCCTACGTATCCCGTCCCTGCTATTGCTATTTTCATTTACTAATCCTTCAACAAATTTTAAAGATAACATAATATCTTATTCTCGCTTAAAAATTATTTTATTTATTATTAAAGGGTATAGAAAATTACAATTTAATTACAAAAGAACCCTTGATATGGTTCTTTATAGCCAAGTATTAATATTAGCTTAGTTCACAAGTCAATAAATAATGTTATTTTACTAAAAATAATAAAACAGAAATATATTATTAATTTGTTTAACTTAATCTTTTAAAATCGTCATCAAGACGAACAATATCATCTTCCCCTGTGTATTCACCAACTTGGGCTTCTATTAAAACTACAGGAATTTTTCCTTCATTTTCTAGTCTATGTAGTTCACCCATTTTTATATATGTTGATTCGTTTGGTCTAATATATCTAGTTGTTTCACCTACTGTTACTGTTGCAGTTCCCGATACTACTATCCAGTGTTCATTTCTATGGTAGTGCTTTTGTAATGAGAGTCTTTTCCCTGGTTTTACTTCTATTCTTTTTACTTTGTACCCAGGGGCTTCTTCTAGTATAGTATATGTTCCCCATGGTCTATGCCCTGTTAAATGAATATTATGAAGTTCAGAGTTTTTCTTTACTTCTTCAACTACTTTTTTAACCTTTTGAGAACTACCTTTTTTAGATATTAGTAAAGCATCTCCAGTATCTACGATAATTGTATCTTGAATATCTACAGTAGCTATTTTTCTACTAGAGCCATATATTAAGTTATTTTTACTATCTATTGATACATGATTTTTATTGATAGTATTGTTATTCTCATCTTTTGGAAGTTCTTCAAACAAAGCATCAAAACTTCCAACATCAGACCAGTTAATATTTGATGGAATAACTTTTACTTTTGAGCTTTTTTCCATAACAGCATAATCTATACTGTCTTCTGGAATATTTATCATATCATCATGTTTTATTCTAATCATATCATCATTTGTAGAGTTTTCTAATGCTTTTTGAGATGTTTTATAAATCTCTGGTGAATATTTTTTTAATTCTTCTAAAAATACTCCAGCTTTAAAACAAAACATTCCAGAATTCCAATAATAATTACCTTCTTTCAAATATTTTGTAGCTGTATCAAAATCTGGTTTTTCATGAAATGCTTTTACATCATAAGTATTTTCAGACTCAATATATCCAAAACCAGTTTCAGCAAAAGTAGGGGTAATACCAAATGTAACAAGATTATTTTCTTTAGCTAGTTTTTTTGCTTTTTCTAAAACTAGAGCATATTCATTTTCATCTTTTATTAAATGATCACTAGGAGTTACTAATACTATTTCATCTTTAGGTAATGACATACAAGCTAATGCAATAGCAGGAGCTGTATTCCTTCCTATTGGTTCTAGTAAATATTTATTATTACTCTTATCTAGCTCTTCAAGTTGATCCAAAGCTAAAAAATATTGTTCCGCATTTGAAACTATATATTGTGTATTGCAACTTTTTTCATTTCTATTTACAGTTAATTGAAATAATGATTTATTTGAAAAAAGTTTTACAAATTGTTTTGGCATTAAAGTTCTACTTATTGGCCATAACCTTGTTCCATTTCCTCCACATAATATAATATTTGTCATTTGGCTTCTTCTTTTAATTTATTTTTTAATATGATTTTACCAGTTTCTACTCCCGGTTGATCATAAGTGTTTATTTGCATGAATTTTCCAACAATAGATGTTAATAGTTCATAATAATACATAAGCTTACCTATTTCATATTCACTTATTTCTTTTATTTCTATTATATCTATAGGAATATCTTTTTTTAATTTTTTAACAGATTTTATAGTAGCATCAGCTTGTTCATTGATAAGTTCCTCAAAATTAATATTATTTATATAATCTAATTCTTCAAGTCCTTCAAGGGTAATAGAAGGTATTTTAGTTTCATCTTTAAAGTCTTTTATTTTAATAAATGTTACAGTCTTATCTCTTTTTCCTTCAACGATTAATTGTAGGAATGAATGTTGATCTATTGGTCCTACTAAACCTATTGGAGTTAATCCTTGATTTGAGTTATTAATATCATTCTTTCCTAAACTTTCACCCCACAGTTGAACATACCATTTATTAAAACCATCTAATAACTGTGAATATGAAAAAATTGCATTTATATTATAAATATCTTTATATTCATAGTATGCTCGTGCTTTCTCTAATAAGTGTGTATGTAATTTCTTTTTTTCGAAAAACGAATTATGAGTTTTCTTTGCTCCTTCTAATAATGCATCGATATCAAAACCAGCCAAATACAAAGGTACTAAGCCTACATTTGACAACACAGAAAATCTTCCACCTACATTTTTTGGAATCTCAAAACTATTGATACTATTAGTTTTTGCAAAAGTATTCAATTTACTATCATTTTCAGTAATAACAAGTAAGTTTGATTCATCTATATTTACTATTGACGTCAAGTATTTAAATATTGATATTGTTTCTATCGTAGAGCCTGACTTAGAAATGATAATAAATAAAGTATCTTTTAAATTAAGCTTATTTAATGTGCCATTTAGATTTATGGGGTCTGTACTTTCAAGAAAATGTAATTCTTTATTTAGTGATTTTTCTTTCTTTTTATTATATTTTAAAAAATTATAAATAGCGTAGGTACCAAGTGTACTACCTCCTATACCTATAATAGCTATTTGTTTTTGCTTGAAGTTTAGTTTATCTATATCTTTTTTTAGAGCATCAATTTTCTGAAAAGGTAGTTTGTAATACCCTATCTCTTTTGTTTCTCTTTTTATCTCTTTGAAAATTTCTTTATCATTTAAGGATGTCTTTGGATAATATAAACTATTCTTCATTATTTAACCTTAGAACTTTTTTTATAAAAATGATTAGTTGCTTCTACAAAACCTTCGATACTACCGCAGTCAAATCTTTTCCCATCAAATTTATATGCTAGTACCATTCCTTTTTTTGATTGAGTAAGTAGCGCATCAGTAATTTGAATTTCTCCACCTTTTCCTGGCTTAGTATCTTTTATAATTTCAAAAATATCTGGAGTTAATATATATCTTCCTATAATTGCTAAGTTAGATGGTGCATCTTTAGGATCTGGTTTTTCTACCATATCTGAAATCATATATATTCCCTCTGCAATTTCTTTCCCAGCAATTACACCATATTTATTTGTTTGATCTTTTGGTACCTCTTCTATTGCTACAATTGAACATTGATATTTCTTATATAGTTCTACCATTTGTGATAATACTCCAGTTTTTGAATCACATAAATCGTCTGCTAGAAGGACAGCAAATGGTTCACTCCCTATTAATGTCTCTCCAGAAAGGATAGCATGACCTAGCCCTTTCATTTCTATTTGTCTTGTGTATGAAAAAGTACATTTCATAATTACATCTCTAATCTCAGTTAGATAATGTTCTTTTGATGTACCTTTTATTTGATGCTCCAATTCATAAGAAATATCAAAATGATCTTCAATAGCTCTTTTACCTCTCCCTGTTACTATTGCCATAGTGTCCATATTAGCTTTTATTGCTTCTTCTACACCATATTGAATTAATGGCTTTGTAAGTACTGGTAACATCTCTTTTGGTGTTGCTTTTGTAGCTGGTAAAAATCTAGTACCATAACCTGCTGCTGGGAATAAACATTTTTTAATCATTTTTAAGTTCCTATTGTTTTATTAATTTTAGTAAAGCATTTTCATAAATTTTAGCATTCTTTTCATTATCAGCTTCGAATCTAGTTACAAGTTTAGGTGTTGTATTACTAGCTCTAACTAATCCCCATCCATTTTCAAATATTACCCTAAGTCCATCTACTGTGATAATATCTTTAATTTCAGGAAAGTCTTTTTCTGGAGTTTTTAGTGTTTCTTTTAAATCTTCTATAATTTTAAATTTTGTCTCTTCTGTTACTGTAATATTTATTTCAGGTGTTGAATAAACCTGTGGTAAACTTTCATATTCTTTGTCATAATCAAAATTATCATCAATTAATTCTAATGCTCTAAATGTTGCATATATCGCATCATCATAACCAAAATATCTATCATTAAAAAATAAATGTCCAGAAACTTCAGCGGCAAAAGAAGCATTTGTTTCATGTATTTTAACTTTTAAGTTTGAATGCCCTGTTTTATACATGATTGCTTTACCATATGAATTGATAATATCATACATAACTTGAGAACATTTTACTTCTCCAATAACTGTAGGGTTTTCAATAAATTTTGAAAAGAATATTGCTAAAATATCACCTTTGAAGTTATACTTTTGAGAAAGAAGTGCAATTCTATCGGCATCTCCGTCATATGCAAATCCAAAATCATATTCTTTAGTATCAAGTTCTTTTTTTATATCTATTAAAGTATGCTCATCACTTGGATCTGGATGATGATTAGGGAAGTTTCCATCTGGCTCTTCAAATAAAATATGATGTTTTATATTTAGTTTATCTAGTATTTCTCGAAGTACAACTCCTGCAACACCATTTCCACAATCAAATACAAATTTTTTATTAGCTAATTTAAGGTGTGAAAAATGATCAACAATATAATCAATATATCTATTTTTAGCATCTATTTTAATTGTCTGAAAGTTATCTTCAATACTATTATTATCAGCTAAAATAGTATCACCTAAAGCATAAATGTCATCTCCAAAAAATGGTTTTTTATCTAATGTAATTTTAAAGCCATTATATTCAGGAGGATTATGTGAACCTGTAATCATAATAGATCCGTCACATTTTTTACCATCAAATTTTACAAAATTAGAAAAGTAGTTTGCAGGTGTTGGTACTAATCCCATGTCTAAAACTTCAAGTCCTGCTTTATTTATTCCAGAACTTAACCAATTTTTTAAAGTAGGTGAGTGTAGTCTTGCATCATATCCTACTGAAATATATTTTGAACTAGGTATTTTCTTTTTTAACTCTTTTGCTAAATAAAAACCTATTTTTTTTACAATATTTTCATTTAATTCTTTTTCAAAAATACCTCTAATATCATATTCTCTAAAGATTGCTTTGCTCATTAAATTTTTTTCTCCCAATTTATTACAGTTTTACATATAAGTTCTAAATCATTATATTTTGGAACCCAATTCATTTTAGTTTTGATTTTGTTATTATCCGAAATTAAAGTTGAGGGATCTCCTATCCTTCTTGGAACAATATCAACTTTAAAGTTTACACCTGATATCTTTTTCATCGTTTCAATTACTTCTTTTACACTATATCCATATCCATATCCACAATTAAAAGTATTACTTTCATTTAATTCTAAATATTCAAGAGCTTTTAAATGAGCATCTGCAAGATCTTGTACATGAATATAATCTCTAATACAAGTTCCATCTTTAGTATTGTAGTCATCTCCAAATATAGCCATTTTCTCTCTTTTTCCAAGAGCAGTTTCTGCTGCAACTTTTATTAAGTGTGTAGCATTTAGCGTTGATTGACCAATTCTTGTTTTTATATCTGCCCCAGCAACATTAAAATATCTAAGTATAACAAATTTAAATTCTTTATTTGCTAATGCACCATCTTTTATTACTGATTCTGAAAATAATTTTGAACTACCATAAGGATTAATAGGACTAGTTGGACATTGTTCATTGACAGGGATATACTTTTCATCAGGCTCACCATATGTAGCAGCAGTTGAAGAAAAAATAAACTTTTTAATATCATATTTAATTGCTAAACTTACAAGGTTAGAGGTGTTCGCAGTATTATTTAAATAATATTTAAGTGGAAGCTCAACTGATTCTGGAACTACAAGTGAAGCAGCAAAATGAATTATTTCTTTTATATTGTTTTCTTTAAATATATTTTCTACTTCATCCCATTTTGATAAATCCTGATTATAGAATTTAATTCTATTTTTTGTTTTGTCAAATGATTTTAAAGTGTCAATAGTACTTTGAAATCCTGTAGATAGGTTATCGATTATTACAATTTCTTTTTCAGTTTCTTCAAGTAGTTGTTTTACTACATGACTTCCTATATATCCGGCTGCTCCAGTTATCAATATTTGCATTCTTAGTCTTCCTTTGATTTTAATAAAAGTTTTTCTTTTAAACTTTTATTTCTTTTCTTTTCTTTTAAATATTTCTTTTTAAGTTTTGCATTCTTATCTCTTCTTCTTGCTCTTGGATCGAAAAGATTAAAGAAGATTAAAAATAATAAAAAGAAAATTAATAAATTTAATGCATCGTTTTTATCATGTAATTGTAAAAACAATGTAGAAAATGATAATTGCATTAAAATTAACATTTTAACAGTAAAAGCTTTATCTTGTTTTATATTGTTTAAAATATGGTGTAAATGATTCTTATCTGCTGTAAAAGGAGACATACCTCTTTGCAATCTTCTTCTAAAAACTACAAGTGTATCTAATATAGGTACAGCTGCTAAAAATAATATAGCAACAGGATTTACATATTCTAAAGTTTTGATACTTAAAATTGCAATTACAAAACCTAATAATAATGAACCACTATCTCCCATAAATACTTTTGCTGGATGCCAATTTAAAACCAAAAAAGCTAAAAGTGTTGTGATTAATATAGCAGACCATGAAATTAACATCATATCATCATTAATAAGTCCTAAAATAAGAATAACTGATAGAATAATTACTGAAACAGAACCAGCAAGTCCATCTAATCCATCGCTTAGATTAACTGCATTTGTAAATGCAACTATAGCAAATATTGAAAATGGTAAGGCTAAAAAGCTAAGTTCAATCTCAAGTCCGAAAAAATTACCTAACGATGTTATTTGAGAACCTGAAAAATATGCAATAAATGATGCTACTAAAATAAATACAAGTTTTTGTTTTGAATCTAATGTATAAATATCATCTAAAATACCACCAATATATATAATTAAAATAGATAGCAATATATATTTAATATTATCAAACTCATTAAAGTTATAAACTAAAACCGAGAAAATAAATACAAAACCAAAAACAAGACCTGCTCCCCTTGGAGTAACTTTTTTATGTGAACTTCTTTCATTTGGAACATCAATAAGTGAAAGTTTAGGTGCAAGTGTTATAAATTTCTTTATCAAGAACAGTGTGATTACAAATATAAATACGCAGACGATAGCCAGAGATGTCATTAATAGATTCCTGTGTTTAATAATTTTTTTGTTATTATACTATAAAATTACTTATTCTTTTAGTAATAAAGTTACATAATGATTACTTATTAATAATTAAATTAGTATATTTATTATTAATATATTGCTTTTTATATAAATTTATAATAGAATTACGAAAATAAACACAAGGGCACTGTAAATGAAAATTGGGAAAATAGTATATAGTTTTTCAGCTATGTTAGTCTTAATGGGCACAGCTGAAGCTACTTCGGTAAAAGATGTTGTTGAATATACAGTTAAAAACAATCAAGATGTAGTTTCTAAATCGTTAAACAATGAAGCTTTTAGAAAATATATTGATGAGCAAAGAGGTGGATATTATCCAAAACTTGATTTAACTGCGTATTTAGAAAAAAAGAAAACTGATGAAGATTATTCAAATAATGCCTTGGATAATGATGAAACATTAAAAGGCGGAAATGTTCAAGTTGACTTTGAACAATTGATTTATGATGGTAACTTAACTCCAAATAGGGTTGAAGAAGCTAAAGCTGGTTATATTTCAAATAAATATAAGAATTCAAATGATGTTGAGTTAATAATTTATGATAGTATTTCTTCTTATTTAAATATGATGAAGTTTGATGAACGAATTGTGGCTTCTGAAGATAATTTAAAAGTTCATAATGAATACTTATCTATTGCTAAAGAAACAGAAGCTATTAATGGTGAAATTTTAGATAAAGTTCAAACAAAAGCAAAAATACATAATGCAAAAAGTAGACTATTTGATGAAATGAATAGTAGAAAAGCTGCAAAAAGTTCTTTTGCAAGACATGTTGGTTTAAAAATTGAAAGTGATATTTGTAGACCAAATATTAATACTTCTGCAATACCAACTACTTTATCAGAATTACAAAAAATTGCATTAACTAATAATTATGAAATAAAAGAGCAAATAGAAAATATAAAAGAACAAAGAGCTGTGATTTCTCAAGAAAAAGCAAGTTTTTTGCCAACTTTAAAGTTTAAACTGCAAGGTATTTATGATAGAGATTTATTAAAGCAAGATGACTTAAAAACTAAAGTATATAGTGGAAAACTAGAGTTAAAATATAATATTTTTAATGGACTAGTTGATAGAGCTAAAACTCAAAGAGAAGAATTATTTTTAAAAGAAGCACAATCACAATTAGATGTAGTTAGTAAAAAAGTATTAGATGACGTAACAGTTGCTTATAATACTTACAACACGTCTAAAAAACAAATAGTTGAATTAAAAGAATTTATTGAAGATAATAAACAAATTATAGAAATCTATAATGATCAATTTGATGCAGGTACAAGAAATTTTATTGATGTATTAAATGTTGAAGCTGATTTATATAATTCAAAAATAAATTTAATTAATACTGAATATACAATGTATCAGTCTTATTATGAAATACTTAAAAATATTTCAAAATTAGAATCATCAATTGTAAATTCTCAAAACCAATCTTGTTCAGAATCATCAAATGACATGGATGAATTAAAAATGATAACTGATGATGTTAAAACTGAAACTACATTAAATATTGATGAAAATCTTATTTCTAAAGATAATTATGCTATAAAAACTGTAGAAAATGGTAATTATGCACTATTTTTAGAATCGTATTCTTCTAAGAATTTAGCTAATGAAGCTTATGACTCATTATTAGATGAAGTAGAGGGTGATATGATTGCTAAAGTTATTTCAAATAACAATGGTACTTATACAATTGCTTTAACTGATATGAAAAAAGAAAAAGCTTTTCATATGAAAGATAAATTAAATACTAAATACCCAGGATCATATTTAAAAAAGAAAAAAGCATAGGATAAAAAATATTGCAAGAAAATGAGCACTTTGATTTAAATAGTGAATTTGAAAATATAAAACAACAAAAAGAAGAAGATACTCTATTAGAGTCTCTTCTTTTTTTATCAAAATATCACAAACGTCCAGCATCTGCAGAATCTTTAATAGCCGGTTTAGCTATTCATGATTCATTGATGACCCCTTCCTTATTTATTAAGTCTGCAAAATCAATTGGTTTGATTGTAAAAGCAGTCAATAGAAAAATTACAAAAATAGATAATCAAATATTACCTGCTGTAATATTATTAAATAACAGTAAAGCAGCAATTCTACTTTCAATTGATAAAAGTACAAAAAAAGCAAAACTAATTATGCCCCATGTAAGTTCTGGAGAAATGTATTTATCTATAGATGAACTTGAAAAAATATATTCAAATAATATATTCATAATAAAACCTGCCTATAACTTTGAAAATAGAGTAAATAAAGAAGTTGAAGTAATTGATCCCAAAAAATGGTTTTGGAGAACGATGAAAAAGAATCTTGGTATTTATAAGCTAGTTATATTAGCTGCTGTACTGATTAATATTTTTGTGATTTTTACACCCTTATTTACTATGAATGTATATGATAGAGTTCTTCCTAATAAAGCTATTGATACTTTATGGGTTTTATTAAGTGGAATAGTATTTGTATTAATATTTGATTTTATTCTAAAACTAATACGTGCATATTTTATTGAACAAGCGGGAAAACGCGCAGATATTCGAATGTCAAGTAAAATATTTGATCAATTATTAAATATAAAACTTGATTCAAAACCTTCATCAACAGGAATGTTTGTTAGTAGATTACAATCTTTTGAGAGTGTAAGAGAATTTTTTACAACAGCAACAATTACAGCTTTCGTTGATTTGCCTTTTGTAATTTTATTTTTAATAATTATATATTTTATAGGTGGACCATTAGCATATATTTCAATCGCTACTATGGTAATTGCTATACTTTTCTCATGGTTTATGCAAAAACCAATTAAAAAAACTATTTTAAATTCTGCAAAAGAAGATCAAATAAAACAAACAGTTTTAACTGAAACTGTTACTGGTTTAGAAATTATAAAAACAGTAAGAGCTCAAAATAGAATGAGAACACATTGGGAAAAATCTATTTCTCAAACATCATATTATGGCAATAAGTCACATTACTTATCTCAAATAGTTACATATTTTGTGGGACTTATTTCTCAATTATCTGGAGTTTTAATTGTTGCAGCTGGAGTTATACTAGCTAGTGATGGAACGGTTACTATGGGAGCTATTATTGCAGCAATGATGTTAAATAGTAGAGTAATAGGGCCAGTTTCTCAAATAGCTGGAATGATTATTAGACTTGATAGAACAATGTTGTCTTTGAATAATATTGATGAAATAATGCAGATGCCAGTTGAGAGAGTTAAAAATCAAAACTATTTAAGTAGACCTGATTTAAACGGTGATATTGTTTTCAAAGATGTAAATTTTGCATATAAAGATCAAAAATATGATGTACTTAAAAATATTAATTTAAATATTAAAAAAGGTGAAAAAGTTGGAATTATCGGAAAAATAGGTTCTGGTAAATCAACTTTAGCAAAATTATTACTTAATTTATATGAACCAACACATGGATCAGTACTTATAGATAATACAGATATAAGACAAATAGATTCAGTAGATCTAAGACGATCAATGGGGCATGTCCCTCAAGAACCTTTTTTATTCATGGGAAGTATTAAAGATAACATAACTATTGGTGAACAATATGCAAGTGATGAGCAAATACTAAAAGCTGCTCAAATTTCTGGAGTTCATAAATTTATTGGTAAACATGAATCTGGATATGATCTAATTGTGGGTGAGAGAGGAGAAGGTTTATCAGGAGGGGAAAGGCAAGCTGTTACTTTGTCAAGAGCTATATTGTCTGATCCAAATATTTTAGTTTTAGACGAACCTACTAATATGATGGATGACTTATCTGAAACAGAATTTAAAAATAATGTATCTAAAATAGTAAAAGATAAAACTGTAATTATTATTACTCATAAGCCATCATTATTATCAATAGTTGATAGGTTAATTGTTGTAGAAGATGGAAAAATAGTAGCAGATGGTCCAAAAGAGACAATAATTTCTTCTTTTGGAAATAAAACAAAACCAGTTAAAACAACCAATACTATAAAAGCTAGTAAAATGAAAAGAGTGTAAAATGAATGAAGATTTAAATTTTGTAAATACATTACATTCTCAAAAAAATGCAAAAATTGATGGAAAAGTTCTTTTATTATTTTTTGTAATTATCATTTTTTTTGTAGGAGCTTTTGTTTGGGCATACTTTTCACAAATTGATGAATTAACAAGAGGAGAGGGTAAGGTAATACCTTCTGAGAAAATAAAAACTATCCAAAGTCTAGATGGAGGTTTAATTTCAGATATCTTAGTCAAAGAAGGATCTATTGTAAAAGCAGGGCAAGATTTAATGAAAATTGATACTACAAGATTTCAAGCTTCACTTCAAGAAAATAAACAAACATATTTTCATTTACTTGTTACAAAAATTAGACTTGATGCAGAATCAAAAATTGATTTGAAAAAAACTATACCAAAATTAGTTTACTCAGATAAGATTTTAAAAAAAGCTAAAAGTTTTGCCTTAGCTGATTCACGTTTGTTTTTATCAAGAATAGAAGAATTAAAAAGTTCAAGAGATATTTTCCATGTTCAATTAAAACAAAAAGAACAAGAACTTAAAGAATTAAGAAGTAAAAGTAGTCAATTAAGAAGAAGTGTAGCTTTAGTTAGAGAAGAAAAAACAACAATGCAACTTTTAGTAAATAGAAGATCTAAATCAAAAGTAGATTTAATCAGAATTAAAAAGGAACTAGCACAATTAGAAGGTGAGTTAAATACGACTTATATTTCTATACCAAAAGCAAAATATGCAATTGATGAAGCTAAAAAAAGAGTTGATGAAAAAACTAAAATATTTAGATCAGAAGCTTCTAATGAATTACAAAAACTAAATACAGAAATAAAAAAGTATGAATCTAAATTAGTTGCAGATGAAGATAAATTAGATAAAACAGTACTTCATTCTCCTGTTGATGGAATTGTAAAACAAATAAATGTGAATACAATAGGCGGTGTAGTAAAGTCAGGAATGGAACTTATTGAAATTGTTCCTCAAAGTGATAGTTTATTAATTGAAGCAAAAATTGATCCAAAAGATATTGCATTTATTAATCCTAGCCAAAGAGCAATTGTTAAAATTACAGCATACGATTTTTCAATATATGGTGGATTAGAAGGGAAGATTATTGAAATATCAGCAGATAGTATAGTTGATAAAAATGATAAAAATCAAAAAAGCTATTATAAAGTTGTTATTAAAACAGATCAGAACTATTTAGAAAAAAATAAACAAAAACTTCCAATTATTCCAGGTATGATTAGTTCTGTTGATATAATTACAGGAAAAAAATCAATATTAGACTTCATTTTAAAACCTATTTTAAAAACAAAACAAAACGCACTGCATGAAAGATAGTATTTTTACAAGTAATTACTTGTAAAAATACATTAAATTCCTAAAAACTACATAAATATACAAATTTAAGAAGAACCTAAGAAAAACTCCTTGACAAAGGAGGAATATTTGTCTATAATTCCCGTCCAATTTCAGAGGAACGACACAAAGTTCTAAAGAGATAGTGATCTTT
>Ga0193960_1000802_pt1 | contig 12856 bp, 9 predicted proteins | sample FB_3_MG_FD_140338 | JGI IMG/M metagenome (GOLD analysis project Ga0193960, IMG submission 140338) | Microbial mat bacterial communities from the Broadkill River, Lewes, Delaware, United States - FB_3_MG | ecosystem: Environmental > Aquatic > Freshwater > River > Microbial mats | place: USA... | reverse complement strand
TAGCTGTATTTCAGCAAGTTGAAGATTTTACGCTAGCACAACATTGTCCACCAAGCTTTGAGTTAACAGAACAAGGTGTTTGTAGATTGTTAACTCAATATCAATTTTATAGCTCGGTACAAAATAAAGGTTTAGGGGGCACACAAACCAACTTACCGCCACACCGAGATGGTTTTACGCCTGCGCAAATTGATTTAGGCCGTTACTTATTCTTCGATCCTTTATTGTCTAAAGATGGTTCAATTTCTTGTGCTAGTTGTCATCAGCCAGATAAAGGCTTTAGTGATGACTTAGACAGAAGCATTGGCATTACTGGGGAAAAGGTTGGCCGTAGTGCTCCTACCCTGTGGAATGTTGCTTTTGTTGATAAGTTTTTCTGGGATGTTCGTGCTAAAACCCTAGAAGAGCAAGCGCAAGGACCTCTATTTGATGCACTTGAAATGGGCAATACCCCTGAGAACTTGTTAGCTACCTTGCTTAGTAATCAGCATTATGTGGTCATGTTTGCTCAGGCGTTTCCTAAAGCATTTGAACAAGGTGGCACAATAGAACTTTCACAGGTTTATACGGCATTAACCGCTTTTCAAACGTCGTTGATTTCATTAAATAGTCGCTACGATCGCTATGCTCATGGCTATCATGAAGCACTATCTGAACGTGAAATTGCAGGGCTCAATGTATTTCGCTCTTTTGTAGCGCGTTGTGCTGAATGTCATCAACCGCCTTTATTTACTAACAATCAAATCGCGGTCATTGGTACACCAGAACCAGAAGGTCGAGCATTAGATATAGGTGCTGAAAAAACTTATAACGCGCCTAAATTACGTGGTGCCTTTAAAGTACCCACCTTAAGAAATATCACAAAGTCTGCACCATATATGCATTCAGGGCGTTACGACAATTTACTTGATACGGTGAAGTTTTATAACGACGGCCGTGGCAATTCAGTACCCGAGGGCGAAGATATGCTGCTTCATTGGCACATATCAGAGCCAAACTTAACGGATGAAGAAATGGATTTAATTGTTGAATTTATGGGTACGTTAACAGATGAAAGTTTAACGCCACAAATTCCTAGCAGTGTACCGTCAGGTTTGGCGGTTATTGATGAAAAATATCAAGCACTTAATGATAAATAGCCTTCAATGTATTTACAAATGAAAGCGACACTAAGTGCCATTTAACTAAACAAAAAGTATTTATAACAATAAATAAAGTAAAACTAAAAATTACAATAAGTGCATAACGCGGAGAATTATATGGTTTCTAAAAAAATAGTTGGAGCAGTACTGGTAGTAGGGGCATTTGCCGCTGGTGTGTATTATGGCGGGAGCCAAAATGCAGCACCGGTTATTACTAATAGCTCAGCTGGTGCAAGCTACGGTGGCGGTTATGATAAATCGGCAGATAAAGATGCACAAAAAGGGGCAAAAAAGTCTGCGGTTAAGCAAAGAACTGAAGTAGGGCAAACCCATGTGGTTAATGATGGTGAAACTATTATGGGAGCTGTCCAAGCAGCAAAGCCAGGCGACACTATTCAAGTTATGCCGGGTACCTATCATGAAACCGTTTATGTTGATAAAGATGATATTCGTATTATTGGTGTTATCAAAGAGGGGAAACGTGCCACTCTTGATGGTAAAGGGGTATTAAATGATGCCTTTTTATATTCTGGTAATAACTTTGTTGTCGAAAACTTCCTGATCACTAAGTATAAAGGTAATGGTGTTATGGGGCAGGCGGGTAATAATTTTGAGATCCGCAATAATATTATTGAAGATACTGGCGTTTACGGTATTTTCCCACAATTGGGTAAAAACGGTATTGTAGAATACAACGTTATTTCGGGTATCGAAGATGCGGCGATTTATGTGGGTATGAGTGATAATATTCATGTTGCTTATAACGATGTCTTTGCCAATGTAGCAGGTATTGAAATTGAGAATTCACGCCACGCTATTGTTGAAAACAACAATGTATATAACAACACGGGCGGTATTTTAGCCTTTATCACACCAGGCTTACCGATTAAAACTACCTATGATGTTATTATTCGTAATAACTTTATTTATAACAACAACCATAAAAACTTTGGTGCGCCAGGTTCAATGGTAGGTAGTATTCCAGCGGGTACTGGTATCTTAATTATGGCATCGGATGATGTGGTTATTGAAGATAATATTATTACAGGTAATAAAACTACAGGTATCTTGATCACCGATCATGCTAATGCACCTGGCGTTACTATTGACCCAGAGTCAGACCCAAATCCAGATGGGGTTAAAATCTTAAATAACCTTATGTACAACAATGGTTATGACACCATTGATGAAGTTAAAGCCTTAATGCTTACTGAATTTAAACAAGGCGAACCTGATATTGTACGCGTTGGTGTTACCAATGACAGTTGCATCATTAACCGTCATCGTTATGTCACTGTGGGGGTTAACGGTTGGGCTGAGTGTGATTTCACTAACACAAACGGAATTGATACTTACTTATTAGATGAGCCAGTACCACCACGTGTTATTGACCCATCAGAGCGAGGTAAAGTGGTTTATAACGGTGTGTGTGCTGGTTGTCATACATATACAGGTCGTATGATTGGTCCTCCTGTGCAAATCATTCAAGCACTTTATATGGATAATCCACAGGGGGTTGCTGATTTTATTGCTAATCCAACGAAGAAGCGTGAAGACTACCCTGAAATGCCACCACAAAATTACTTAGACGAAAAGACACGTCTAGCCGTGGCTAAATATATGTTAGCGCAAAAGAAATAACGCTAATAAGCTCTCCCTAGGAAGTGCCTTAAAGATAATTTAGGGTGCTTCCGCCTCCTTTTTCCAAACATTAGCTGATTGAGGTTCTTTTAGTGAACTTGAGATCACTCTTTTATCTGGACACGAATAAATCATGAATATAGAAAACAGCCATTTTGAAGAATACACTTCTATTGAGCAGCTGCAGGAAACTTTTGCGGCACAACGTGCTGCCTTTAATCACAATAAATACCCTAAAATACCTGAACGCATAGCTCAGTTAAAACAACTAAAAGCTGCGGTGATGAGAAACCAAGAGGCGTTGATTAGCGCAATTAGTCATGACTTTGGTCACCGTTGTGCTGATGAAACACGTATTTCTGAATTGCTGACTTTTGTTGAGGCTATTGATACATCAATTAAACAGATTAAATGTTGGACTAAACCTTCAACGCGAAAAGTGGCGATTATCTTTCAACCTGCCAGTAATAAAGTGCTTTACCAACCATTAGGGGTTGTTGGTATCATGGTGCCGTGGAATTACCCATTGATTTTAAGTTTAGGGCCATTAGTTACTGCCTTAACAGCGGGTAATCGCGTTATGTTAAAACTTTCTGAATATACGCCGCATTTCAATCAGTGCGTGAGCAAAATTCTCGGCGAGATATTTAAAAGTGATCAGGTTGCTGTCTCTACAGGTGTTGCTGATGTCTCAACGGCATTTTCTCAATTACCTTTTAATCATTTATTTTTCACCGGCTCTACAGGTGTCGGTAAGTTAGTGATGAAAGCGGCAGCGGCTAATTTAACACCTGTTACTTTAGAGTTAGGTGGTAAATCGCCAGCAATTGTCACTGATAATGTCAGTATGGATTTAGCGGCAGAACGAATTTGTTTTGGTAAATCCCTAAACGCTGGGCAAATATGTGTCGCGCCTGATTATATACTGTGCCCTGAGCACAAAAAGCATGAGTTTATTGAAGCCTATAAAAATGCATTTGCTCGCATGTACCCAAGCATTAAAGATAATCCTGATTACTCAAGCATCATTAATGACATGCAGTACCAACGATTGCAAAAACTCATTGAAGAAGCCAAGTTAGCTGGCGCTCAATGTACGCAAATTAACCCTGCCAATGAAAGCTTTGAATACAGCAGAAAAATGCCTCCTACCATTATTGAGAATGCCAGAGGAGATCTTGGCGTATTAACTGAGGAGATATTTGGGCCAATACTTCCCATTGTTACTTATAAGAAATTAGAGCAAGCTATTGATTATATAAATGATAGACCTAGGCCTCTCGCTTTATATCTATTTAGTTTAGATAAAGCCGAACAAGAGCAAGTCTCTTATCAAACTCACTCTGGTGGTATTTGTATTAATAATACTATTACCCATTTAGCACAAGGTGACTTACCTTTTGGTGGCGTGGGTGATTCAGGTATGGGGCATTACCATGGCTTTGAAGGCTTTCAAACATTTTCTAAAGCTAAAGCGATACATCAAATTGGTAAATTAAATGGCGGTAAGTTGCTGTATCCTCCATATGGCAAGAGCATACACCAGTTATTTTATAAACTGTTTGTAAAGTAATTGTCAGGTAAGTGATTAGCTAAGTAAAAATTATTACTTAGCTAAATCGACTAAACTCTCTATGAGGTTAGTGCTATCTTTAAGTCAAGCCAAGCCAAGCCAAGTAAAGCCAAGCTAAGTTAAGCTTGGCTTGCTTTGCTGCTACTTTGGCGGTTCTTATAAAGCACTAAAGCGATGAGTAAAAAGGCTAAGAAAAACAAACCAAAAGTAGAGCTGGCTTGGTCGCTCTCTACTTCATCAGGCGTTAAAATGTCACGGCCATTACCTGTAAGTCTGTAGACTTGATAAAAGCCATCATTAACTTCTATGGCTTCAAGTATCACATTTTTCCCGAGTAATACTTGGGATTTGTTATCTTCACAATAGTCACTTCTAAACTTTATCGATAAATTGTAGGTAAAGTCTGAATCAGTCAAGCTTAACGCTGCCGCTCCTTTAGGTGGACAGTGCAATTGATAAATTGAGCCTTTAATGGTTTGAATGTTGTTCAATTCGCCATACGCTTTTGCATGCATTGAACTTTTAACGCCTATTAAAATAAAGAAGGCGGCTAGTACTAATAAAATAATGTTGGTGGTTTTGCTCATAAGAAAACTTTGTTTTTGCTTTGCTGGAAAGACAATTTTTATGATGAATTGGTGAGGTTAAGTTGAACATATTCAGAGCTATTTCGTCTTGATATATATCACAAACTCATCTTTTAATGACTTACAAAGTATATGCATTAAAGCTTAACTAATCTCTTGAAAATGCAGAGGCTTCTTGGACAAAAGAACTGTTGGGTTGACCAAACACGCAAATAGGTCCATAAGGATAATCCTCTGTATAGTAATAGCCATAATTTCCGTAGGCGTCAGTCATGCCATTACACTCATCTAAATCACCGCTACCTTCTTGATAAAACCAATCTTCAACAAAAATGCCTCTTGTGTGCGTTGCGATTGAAGGCGCACTGATGTTGGAGCCTGCTGGCGTTTCTCGCTCTGTTTCATAGGTGCGCCAGCTTGACTTAGCTTTTTTAAGCGCACCGCTTTCTCTATCATAGAAATAATGACCATAAATCGGGAAACCGTCAGGCGCAAAGCCAATAACAGGGGAGCCGCTATTATCAATATCTGAGAGGTTGGCAACTTGATTAATGGCTTCATCTACAAAAGAGAGCCCGTCGTTATCGCCATGGTAATGATACCTACCATCAAACGCATGGCCAGTAAATTCATCTAATGTCACTATGCCAGGGTTATTGGCAGGCACGGCATACCAATCAGCATTTAAACCACATTGCTGACGTGTGCCTAAACCAATGTTCAATGGTGCATTGATATCAGGGTGGTAACAAAAAGCCGAATCCATATCTAAATCAACGCCATTAAGCAAAATGCCATTTAAGGTCAGCATCCCTGCTATTTTCCTTACATAGCTTGCTTGTGTTTGTTTGGTTGGAAATCTTGGAACCGTTAAAATAAAGCTCGTCGTGTTTGCTTGAACAGTGCTGGCAAAATCTTTACCTGTTGTGGTATTTGCGCCAACATCGTGATTTGGAATGTTGTTACTCGCAAAAGTGCAATTTTCATTATCGGCGGTTACGGTTAAATAACTGTCTAATACTTCACTTTGTTGTACATCATGAATTGTTGCGTGATATTGACCCACATAAGCAGCGCAATCTGGGTTTCGGTTGCTTAGTTTAGTAAAAGAAATATCGCCTTGAGGGTTCGCTGTTAAATTATTTTCAGGCAGTATTGGTAAAACTGGGCTGTTATCAGGAGTTTCGTCTGAACGGGTATTATCAGAACCGCCACCGCAACTGTATAGGAGGATAGTAAATGTTAACAAAGTCAGTTTGGTGAAGCTTTTCAAAGTAAATATCTCTGATGAATTTAACTGTAGTTTTACTATAGAGCCCATAGTGCAATAATCACAGTGCTAGCCGAGTAAAGTTTTGTAAAGTTGCTATGTTATTAGAAGAGCTTAGTAGCTTTCACGATACGGCTTTAGGTAGTGGTTCAATGCCACATAACGTGCTCGAAGATAATGTAGAGCAGTGGATTGAGTCTAAGCGATAGTCATTATTTTTACTGGTGTATTGATTTTAGTAACTCGCTAAATTAGGGTTAAATGCTTGGGTTTGGTACTTTCAATAGGAAGGGTAAATGTTAATAAAAGAAAACTGTGGCCTTATCATTGTTGATGTACAAGGCCGTCTTGCGCAAATGGTACATAACAGTGATGCTTTGCTTGTGAATACTCGAAAGTTAATTGAGTGTTGTCAGTTGTTAGCTATACCTATTATTTGGCTTGAACAAAACCCCAAAGGATTAGGGGAGACACTACCAGAGCTTTCTAATTTACTTAAGCTAACAAGCAAGGTACATGAAAAGTATCATTTTAATGCACTCTTTGACTCAGACATTTCTGCTGCTATTGAAGCAACAGGCAAACAGCAGTGGCTTGTGGCAGGAATAGAGGCACATGTATGTGTTTATCAAACCGTTATGGGGCTACTAAATGCTGGCTATGAAAGCGAAGTGGTTATTGATTGCATAGCATCAAGAACGCAAGCCAATATTGAAGTGGCTATTGCTAAAATGCAGCAAAAAGGCGCTAGTATTACCAGTGTAGAAATGTGTGTGTTTGAACTACTTAAAAGTGCCAAGTCAGATGAATTTAAAGGAATACTGCCGATTATAAAATAGTAACCACTGAATTATTCTTCCTTTAACCTCGTTTGTTGTTACTTAATTTAGCGATACCATTTAACTTTGCTAGAGAAGTCTCTTATCTAGATATGACTGCAAAAATACCTCTAGGTAGCGATTATCGCTGTCGTTTATATTTAAACTTATCTTTGGGAGGTTTTTTCATTTGTACGATTTATTTACTTGTTGCTATAGGTAAATTCTGCTTAAATCTTTTTATACAACAATAAGAAGACGCTAATACCTTAGGGAAAAAATAATAATACATGTCTGATATTATAGCTTTACAACAAAGCATTAAAAGTAGAAACCGCTTAGCAATATCCTTAATCGCTATATTAGTGAGTCTCTCATTTTTAAGTTTGTTGATTATATTTGAACGCCTTGAACAAGATGCTGAATTAATCAATCTTGCTGGTAGTCAGCGAATGTTATCCCAAAAAATTGCCTTAATAGCGAATCAGCATTATCACAACGTTGCTGGAAATAAGCATGACGAAGCAACAATTGAGCGCTTAAAAGAAGCAACAGCTTTATTTTCAGCTAACCATAAGTTTCTCGCTAGTTTAGCTGCAGGTGATTCAGGCTCTTTACCCATAGAAGTGCATGAGCTATATAAGAATGCTCCCATTAGCCTCAGCGAAAAAGTGCAATATTATTCCCAAGGCGCTATTGCGCTAAGTGAAACTCATGATGAAATTGTCGCGAGCGAATTAATCAATGGGCAATTTCATCATGATAATATTGAGACATTACTTAAATCGTTAGATATGGCGGTTAGTCAAATTGAAAATCATATCAATCAACGTATTGACTTTATTCAAATTATCAAAGCATCGCTATGGCTTGCGATTATGGTGTTGTTATTTGCCATTAGCTTTTTTATTTTCCATCCATTACAGAGGCTGGTCAGTCAATATTACTCTGATTTCTCTCTTGCCAAGCAACAAAGTTCTGAGTTGAATTTAGCGATAAATAAGCATGCTATCGTTTATCGAATTAACATGGATAAAAAAGGCTCTATCACGGAAGTAAATCAACGTTTTCTTGATTTTTATCGCTATGAAGAACATGAGATTTTAGGGAAAAGTGTTTTTAAAATTTGCAGTACAAGTTATACACGTAAATATTATGAAGGAGTTTTTAAGCAATGCCTTGTAAATGAGTATTGGCATGGTGAATCTATAAATAAAATTAAAGGCGGTAGAGAGCTTTGGTTAACGACGACTATAGTGCCGCTAATGAATGATGAAGATATAATTGAGTCCTTTATTGTTATTCAAAATGATATTAGTGGTATTAAACAAACAGAATTTGCGCTGAATCAGTTACATCAAATCACGTCGGATGTGGACAAAGTATTAGAAGACAAAGTGCAAGATATTCTGTTGCTTGGCAAAGAAATTTTTAGTTTACCTTTAGCGCTAGTAAGTGAAATAAATGACCAAGAGTATAAAGTACTCTATTGTCATACTCCCAATGGAGAAATTAGCTCTGGTGCGATGTTTGAACTAGGCAATACATACTGTACACATACGCTTAATGCAAATAAGCCTATTGCATATCATCAGGCAGGCCTTAGTGAAATTAAGGATCACCCTTGTTATAAAAACTTTGCTTTAGAAAGTTATATTGGTGTTCCTCTTATCGTGGAAGGTAAGCGCTTTGGTACCCTAAACTTTTCTGGGCCAGAACCTTCTATTAAACCGTTTACTGCTCGTGAGTTTGATTTAGTACAGTTATTTGCCCACTGGATAAGTGCTGAAATAACCCGAGATAAGCACCAGAATAAATTTATGGCTCAACAGTCCTTGTTAGAGCAAATGGGCCAACAGGCTAGGATTGGTGCTTGGGAAGTCGATTTAAACACCAATGCCATCTATTGGTCGAGTATGACCAAAGAGATTCATGAAGTCGCCAGTGATTATCAACCAGACTTATCGACAGCAATTAATTTTTATAAAGAAGGTGAGAGCCGCGATACCATTCAACAATTGGTGAATGAGTGTATCGAGAACGGTACGCCATATGAAAGAGAGTTGCAGTTGATAACTGCCAAAGGCAATGAAATATGGGTGTCAGCACGTGGGCGTGCAGAATTTGTTAATGGTCAATGCAATCGACTTTTTGGTTCTTTTCAAGACATAACTGATAAAATGAATGCTCAATACAAAATATCTCAACATAGCCAGCGTATGGCCTTAGCAGCCGATTCCGCAGGGATAGGCATTTGGGAACTTAACTTAATGACCAATAGCTTGAAATGGGATGATTGGATGTTTAAGTTGTATGGTATTGAGCCTGATGCCTTTTCTGGAGCCTATGAAGCTTGGGAAAATGGTTTGCACCCAGACGATAAAGAAACAGCGGCTAAAGAATTAAATGATGCTATTGAAAATAATGGTCGTTTCAATACTAAATTTAGAATTATTTGGCCAAGCGGTGAAGTAAGACATATTAAAGCCGCAGCGATTGTAAGTTATGATAGTGATGGTAAACCACTGTCTATGGTTGGGGTTAACTATGATGTAACAGGACCTGTTGAAAATGAAATTGCTTTAATCAAAGCAAAAGAGCAGGCAGAAATTGCGGTTACCGCGAAGAATGAGTTCTTTGCTAGTATGAGTCATGAAATTAGAACGCCAATGAATGGCGTTATTGGCATGCTTGATTTAGTGAAAGAGTCTACTTTAAATCAAGAGCAAGCGCATCGTATTGGAATAGCACAACAAAGTGCTAAGTCGTTATTAACACTTATTAACGATATTTTGGATTTCTCCAAAATTGATGCCAATAAGCTTGAGTTAGAAAATGTCAGTTTTAATTTACGCTCTATGGTAGGCGCATTAGCTGAAGCATTTGCGCAGCAAGCCCAACAAAAAAATGTTGAACTGGTTGTAGACTTAGTTGACGTTGAAGAATCTCTAGTTAAAGGTGACTCAAACCGAATTAGGCAAATACTAACTAATTTAGTTGCTAATGCCATCAAGTTTACTAAGCAAGGCGAAGTGATTATTCGTATTAGTCAGCAATCTTGTGCGACGAGTCAATGGCGTCTTATCATTGAAGTGAGTGATACTGGTATAGGTATTTCTAAAGCCAAACAAGCGAGTTTATTTGAAGCTTTCAGTCAAGTTGATGCCTCAACAACGAGAGAATATGGTGGTACTGGGCTAGGGCTCGCTATCGTTAAAAAGCTATGTTTATGTATGCAGGGTAATGTTAGTTTAGAAAGTGCTGAAGGTCAGGGCAGTATTTTTACTTGTGACTTAATTGTCGATAAATCTTCTGACTCTTTAGCTTCAATCCCAGAGCAAGCACTTCGTGGTAAACGAGTACTTATCGTTGAAAATAATGAGTCATGTGGTGAAGTCATCAATCGACAATTAAACCACTGGCAATTAGATAGCCAGCTAGTTAAGACGGGTGAAGCAGCGTTATTGCAGTTAAATCAGCAAGAGGGTGGCGTTAACTTTGACTTAGTGTTAATTGATCAGCAGCTTTTAGATATGGAGTACTCTAAACTCATAGGAAGAATTAGAGAAAATCCAAACTCTGCTCATGTAAAAATTATTTTGATGACCTTAATGGCAAGTCAAAATGAGCTCGGTAATAGTAATAAAGTTGGTTTTGATAATTGTTTCCCTAAACCTGTAACTACTCTTGATTTGCATCGAGCTTTAAGTACTCTTTTAGAAGAACATCCTGAACTTAAGAAGAATGCCGAGCTATCGAAGAAAACTGAAAAGCCTAAGGCATTAACTCAAAACTGGGATAAAACCGTTAAACTATTGTTGGTAGAAGATAATCGCGTTAACCAAATGGTGGCCTTGGGGGTTTTAAAGAAAATTGGCATTACACATTGTGACATTGCTGTAAATGGTAAAGATGCTTTAGAAAAGTTAAAAGCTAGTGACAAAAACCAGCCTTATACATTTATTTTTATGGATTGTCAGATGCCAGAAATGGATGGCTATCAGGCGACCAAGTTAATTCGAGAAGGTGTTGGCGGTGCTCGGTATATGGATATCCCCATTGTCGCTATGACAGCTAACGCTATGTTAGGAGATGAACAGAAATGTTTAGATGCAGGGATGAATGATTATTTGGTTAAACCAATTAACAAGGCGCAAGTATTAGAAACATTACATATTTTTTTAAATAAAGCCTAAAAATTACGTTGCAAGATGATGAACGCCATCATGCAACGTAACTATTTAACCTGCTCTGTAATTAAAATATAGCGCTATAGAAAAAGCCAGCGGCAACTGCCATAGATAAAATTACCGTTAAAAATGCGATGATCATTGGATTTTTGAACAGTGATTTTAACAGTACGACCTCAGTGATACTTGCCCCTGCGCTGCCAATAATTAATGCCATAACAGCCCCAAGTCCCATACCTTTTGCAGCAAGTGCTGCGCTTAACGGAATAACAGCTTCTGCTCGAATATAAAGTGGAATACCTATAACTGCAGCAATAGGTATTGCCAATGGATTATCAGCACTAGCAACGTTAGCGACAAATTCCGTAGGCATAAAGCCATAAATAAGCGAGCCAATTGCGATGCCTCCCATTAAGTAAGGCAGGACTTTTTTAAAGTCACTCCAAGTTGAGTGCCAAACTTTTACCCACTTACTTTCTTCAACGCTGCTTTTAGCACAACTAGAGCGACATCCCTGAGGCTCAGGCTCTATATAGGCTTCAGCTTTGATATATTGCTCAAAACCTAATCGTTCTAATGTATAGCCAGCAACTATCGAAACGCCCATTGCGATTGAAAAATAGAAAAGTGTGACATTTAGGCCGAATGTCACTGCGAATAAGCCAATGATAATCGGATTAAGTAATGGACTTGCGAATAAAAACACCATCATAGTACCAAAGCCAGCTTTAGCTCTAAGCAACCCTTTTAAAAAGGGAATAGTTGAACATGAGCAAAATGGCGTTATTGCGCCTAAAAATGCCGCAATAAAGTAGCCCTTACCATGCTTACTACTTAATATGCTTTGGATTTTGCTTGGTGGAATATAATGCTGTAACACACCCACGATATAACTAATCAGTAAAAACAATACGGTTAACTCTACAGCTAAGAAAACAAACATGGATATTGTTTCATTAAGCATTTGTTGGTTGATAGACATAAACATCTCTTCTGTATTTCTGGAATAGTCGAATTATAGTGTGCAGTCTTTATTTGTCAATATATTTCTAGTAATATCGAATTATTGATTGGTACGGTGAGAATATTATGGAAATTGAAATTATTGCTAAAGCATTAAAAGAGTTAGGTCATCCAACGAGACTAGCCGTTTTCAAGCGCTTAGTTAAAGCAGGTGAGCAAGGTCTTTCTGTTGGTGTTGTTCAAGAAGAGCTGGCAATTCCTGGTTCAACGTTATCTCATCATATATCTGGCTTGGTGTCTGCGGGGCTGATCATACAACGCCGTGAAGGAAGGACATTGTTTTGTGTGGTGGAATATAAAAAGCTGGAAGCAGTGCTCGCTTTTTTTCAAGATGAGTGTTGTATTGACGAACAGTAACAATAGCTGTTTGAGTTAACTTTCCATTAAGATAAAAAGGGAGGCTATGCCTCCCTTTTTATCTTATGGTTTTAATACCTTATATTAGCCACAACATGATGTGCTAGTTGCTGATGAATTACATTGGCTCTTTGGCGTACATGCTTGCTGTTCGTTATTTTTAAGGCTAGCTAAGTAATTATTTGTAAGGTAGAAGTTACTAAATACATCAATAAAATTTTCTGGAACAGTTTTATTCATTAAGCCTGAATTGTA
>Ga0193960_1000801_pt1 | contig 12860 bp, 15 predicted proteins | sample FB_3_MG_FD_140338 | JGI IMG/M metagenome (GOLD analysis project Ga0193960, IMG submission 140338) | Microbial mat bacterial communities from the Broadkill River, Lewes, Delaware, United States - FB_3_MG | ecosystem: Environmental > Aquatic > Freshwater > River > Microbial mats | place: USA... | reverse complement strand
TTCTGCAATATATGTAACATTACTGAAGAATCTTTTCCTACTGAGTAAAGCATAGCTGGATTTTGAAACTCTGCAATAACTTCTCTCATAATATGTATAGACTCAGCTTCTAGTTGTTTTAGATGAGTTAGTCTTTCTTGACTTATTTCCATTTTGTTCTCCCTTTATAATTTAAGTTTAATTATCTAATTATTTTGCGTGTAATCCACACTCTTTATGTTCTGGGTTTTCCCACCACCATCTACCACTTCTTATATCTTCTCCCTCTTTTACTGGTCTAGTACAAGGTGCACAACCAATACTAGGATAACCTTGGTCATGAAGTTTGTTGTATGGTACATTATTTTTCTTTATATACTCCCAAACATCTTCTTCACTCCAGTTAATCAATGGATTTACTTTAATAACATCAAAGTTTACATCAAATTCAACTATTGGCATATCTGTTCTTGTTACACTTTGAGATGCTCTTAAACCTGTAAACCAAACTTTTAATGGTTTTAAAGCTCTTTTGAGAGGTTCCATTTTTCTAATACCACAACAATTTTTTCTATTTTCTATAGATTCAAAATGTCCGTTTACTCCTTGTGTTTGATAAAGCTTTTCAACATCATCATTTTTAGGAAATATTACATCTAATTTTACATTGTACTTAAGATTTGTCTCATCCATTACATTGTAAGTCTCTGGATGTAACCTACCTGTATCAAGTGTAAATATATTTGCATCGTTTTGTATTTTAAAAATCATATCAGTTAGAACTTGATCCTCAGCACCTAAACTACTTGATAGTGCTGCCTTTTGACCATATTCTTTTAAAAAAAATGATATAACATCTTCTGCTTTAGAATCTTGAAATCTGTTGTTTAATTCATCTATATTCATTAAATTTATCCTTTTAAATTTGATAATCTGGAGCTTTTGTTCTTCCAAAACTTAATTTATTCCATGTTCTTTCATGAAAATAGTATAAAATCATTTTTGTCACAACTTCAATCGAACCAATTGACGCAGCCATCGCTAAACTGCCAGTTATTAAATAAGATATAACCATAGTATCGATAGTTCCAAGTACTCTCCATGAGATTGTTTTTACCACTGATCGATATGCTTTGTCTTCCATCTTATTTTCCTTTCTAATTTGATTTTTCAAATTGTTAAGCGAATTTTAGCACAAAAGAGATCTAATGTCAAGTAACTCTACATATTTAGTAGAGTATACTCTACCAGAGAACTAGGGTATGGTTTACTTTTTACTGCACAACTCTTTTGTTGTTTTCTCTTTTTCTATGATCCCTTTATCTCTTTGTTTTTGCTTTTTGCTTAGGTATTTACTAATATCTTTAGGGATAATTTTTTCACACTCATCTCTAAAAAATTTTGCTGCAGTTGGAGAAGCACCATTACTTGAAACAGCAATTTGTAGTGGTTTATTTTGAGTCAAAGCCATAAAATAAAAATTTGAAAACTCAGGAAATCCTACAATGTTGAGTAAAATACTATGCTTTTTTTGATACTTTATAAGTTTTTTTGCAACTTTTTCAACACCTGTAGCATCAATGATAATATAGAAATCTTTTATATCTTTTATTTTAAAAGTTTTCTTTTGTATACGAGGTGTAGTTTTTATTATCTTATCGTTTAATGTTTCAGATATGATATGAAACTCTATGTTGTTATGCTTTAATACCTGTGCTTTATGTAAGGCAACAGCACCTCCACCTATAATGAGTATCTTTGGGTTTTTTAATAATATGGGTAATGTTTGCATCTGTTTCATTGGATAACTCTTTGTAATAGTTTTGTATATGATAACAAAATATTCCTATTTATTCGACTAAACCAATAGAGTTTATATAGTATAAAGATATTTTTTTGAATACTTATGTTAAAAACACCTTAACAAAAGGGATTATAAGACATTTATAATCCCTAGTAAATTTATTGTCTTACTTGACATAAAATCAAAAAGGAGCTATAATTCGAAAAATGAAAGGATACTAATGTTCGATTTAGAAAATTATGAAATATTTCAAGTAGTAAATTTATTAGCATTTATACTGGGGTTGTTATTTGGTGCGATTGCTCAAAAAAACCAGTTTTGTTTTAGTGGTTCTATAAAAGATTATATACTAACAGATTCAACAAAAAGAGCAGCATCGGTCGTTATGGCAATAATAGTAGCTATTATATCTACTTATTTAGTTGCAAATTTTAATGAAATAGATTTAAGTGAAACAAATTATTTAAAAGAGAATGTAAATTATTTTACAATTATACTTGGTGGTACTTTATTTGGTATAGGGATGATGATAGCAGATGGATGTAGTAGTAGGCATTTAGTGAAATTTGCACAAGGTGATCCTTACTCTTTAGTAACATTACTATTTATTGCTATTTTTGCGTATGCAACAACAAAAGGTTTCGTTCACGAGTTTATTGTACTTCTTACTCAAAATGAAACATTATTAAGTATATCATCAAACATTGCAAATTCTCAGTTAAACATTTTTGTTGTAATTGTTCCATTATTAGTATTTTTATGGCTCTTGACAAAAAGTTTTAAAAGAATACTTTCTTTAAAAGATGGTATTTTAATGGGTATTATCGTTTCTGTTGGTTGGTATATAACAGGGGTAATCGGTGTTGACAGTATGGAAAGACAAATAAATCTTGCAAGTGTAACTTTTGTGTATCCTACAGCACAAACTTTGGAGTTTTTTTCATACTTCCAAGTAACTGAACTTTCTTTTGGAATTAGTATCGTATTGGGTGTTGTGTCTGGTGCATTTATTATGTCAAAATTTAATAGAAAATATAGCTTTGGTTGTACTTCAAATTTACAACATAGTAAAGTAAAATATAATATGATTGGTGGAGCACTTATGGGTGTTGGTGGAGTGCTTGCTATTGGTTGTACTGTAGGGCAAGGACTTACAGGAGTATCTACTTTAGCTGTAGCATCTGTATTAGCTATATCATCTATTATGATTTCAGGTTTTATCACTGCTAAATATTTGGGAAGACAAGATAAACTACCTATGTGTTTCATTTTTGAGTGGGATGATAAAAAAGAAGAGGAAGCAAAAAGAAACTTTCAAATCTAATTACTACAAACTATAAAGAAGAGATTACGATTCAATATCTTTGAATCTATCTCTTACTTCTAGAAACTCATCAAGATTTTCAAAAAATATATCTATAAGTTTTGGATCAAAATGTTTTCCTTTTTCCTCTTTGAAAAGTTTAAATATTTTTTTGTCTTTCCATGCTTTTTTATAAACTCTATCACTTCCTAAAGCATCAAATACATCTGCTAGAGCTGTTATTCTTCCTGCTATATTAATCTCTTCACCTTTTAGCCCTTGTGGATAACCTGTACCATCCCATTTTTCATGATGTTCATAAGCCACAGTTGAAGCTAGCTTGAGTAATGGTCTGTTTGAATTGTTTAACATCTCATAGCCTAATTCAGCATGTGTATCCATAATTTTTCTCTCATCTTCATCAAATCTACCTGGTTTGTTTAACACAGCATCAGGAATAGCAACTTTTCCTATATCATGCATAGGGCTAGCTTGTTTTAACATCTCAGCTTGATCTTCAGATAATCCATAGTATAAAGCTAATATTTTAGAATACTCAGCAACTCTTCTGACATGATTACCAGTCTCTTTAGAACGACTCTCCCCAATAGCACCCATAGTGAAAACAACCTCTTTTTGAGTGTGTGTAATTTCATCATTGAGTTGACTAATTTGTTCAAGTCCATCATGAATTTTTCCTTCAATCTCATCAACAGACAATCCAACATTTTTATATACTTTTCGTCCAAAAATGATAATAAGAATTATTGTAATACTTAACAGAATAAATAAGGAAGTATAAACAGTACTGATGAAATTGCTAACAAGTTGCTCAATATTATTTTCGATATTGATATTTAGAGTCTTATTCTTTTTGATAATATTTAAGATATTATTTTGGAGTATCTCCTCTTTTTTTACAATTGCATCAATGCGTATAATATATGCGCCGATTTGTTTTACAATTTTTCTATACTCTTTTAAAGCTTCAATATCATGATTAAGATAAATCATATTAATCTGTTTCATCCATTGGTTGAGTGATTCTTGATTTTTATATTGGTAAAGTGTTTCTTTACTATAATATTGTAAATAACCAAATGTTTTCATAGTATTTATATTGTTGATTAATAAAATTTTATTTTCGAGGTCTTTTCTATATTCTTTTTCAATAGAATATAAATCATTAAAAAGTTTTTCATAAGATATTTTTTCTTTTTGAAGTGTAAAAAGTTTATCAAATTCATTTTCAATCTCTTTTTCATGTTTAAATAATATATTCAAATCATCTAGTATAATAGTATACTTGTGTAAATCTACGATAATTTTATCCAAAAAGTCATCTCTATCTTGATTAATCAAAAAATTTTTGATTTTTTCAAACTCTTTTTCATATGAGTGAAACTCTTCTTTTACAGTAAATAAAGTTTTTTCATCTTTTGTGAGCATTAAGTCTTTTATTTTAGAGTTCATATCTTCTTGTAATAGGATGAGTTTAGTTATATATTTTTCTGAATCACTATTTTCTTTTATTTGATACATCACTGTAGCACTGATACTTCCAATAAGTAGTACAAAAATTGTAATAATGATAAAGCTAAATTCTATTATTTTTTTTATATTCATTTTTTATCCTAAAGTGTAAAATAAAAGTATATATTATTTTTGATATGTTTTGACTAAAAGCAATAAATAACTATTTTTAGATACAATACTAAAGAATTTAAAAAAAAGAAAACATCATGAATCTAAAAATTATAAAAATCAATATACCCCTATTTGTATTAACTTACATGATTATTATTTTAACTTTTTTATTTGTAAGTTACAAGTTTATTATAAGTGATTTTTTAATACTCGAAAAAAATCAAAACAATAATAATATAAATACACTGATATCTTCAATGAGTACAAAAATAGAAAATATATCAAATATAATGGACGATTACAGTAAGTGGGATGATAGTTATAATTTTATACTTAATGAGAATCAAGAGTATATTTATGAAAATTTTCGTGAAGGGACAAATACCTTAAATGATTTAGATATCGATTTTATTATCTATTCTAATTTACAACAAAAAGTACTTTTTTCAAAATATAGAGATAATACTCTGGAGCTTAATAATAAGTTATTTGAAACAGATATATTAAATAAGTTTAAAAATCAGAACAATGTTAGTACAATAACAAAATTTAAATCATATTATTTATATTTAGTGAAATCTGAAGTATTAAAAAGTGATCAAACCGGCACTAGAAATGGTTCGATAATAAGTGGAAAAATTATTACAAGTAAGTCTCTATCTCAAATGAACAAAGCATTTACATCGGTAAAAATCAGTAACATAAAAACAGATGAGATAGATAATATAGTATCTCTTGATTATTTGAAAAATGCTAAAATACAAACAAAAACAAACTCCAATAAACTGACTAATATTATCCAGGTTTATGATGATGATTATATATTTTCTCTGATAACAGAAAGTAACAGAGAGGTTGTAAATAATGGTGAAAAAACAATCATTACCTTTAATCTTATCCTTGATCTTGTTTTGTTTATTATTTTTTATATAATTTATAAAAATCAAATATTGTTAATTCACTACAATGAAATACTAGAATTAAAAGTAAATAGAAGAACTAAGCAGTTAAGTTATAGTTTACGAAAAATAAAGCTTAAAAATAAAGAACTCTATACTTTAGCAAATATCGATGCCTTAACAAAAATTAAAAATAGAAGAAGTTACTTTAAAAAAAGTGAATTTTTACTCAAAAAAGCTATTACACAAAAGAAAGATTTTTGTATATTGATGATTGATATTGACCACTTTAAAAAGATAAATGACACCTATGGGCATGCTGTAGGTGATGAAATACTTATAAAATTTTGTGCTATAGTAAATTCAATTATTGGTGATGATATTTTTGGTAGAATTGGAGGAGAAGAATTTTGTATAACATTTTTTGATAAAGATGAGAAAGAGATATCTGATATTTCAGAAAACATAAGAATATCATGTGAAAAATCGTCAATTCTTATAGAAAATCAAACTATTAAATTTACAGTTTCATTAGGCTTAAGTTGTAGAGCAAATTTTGATAATGTAGATGAGATATTAAAAGTTTCTGATGATTTATTATACAAGGCCAAAAAAGATGGTAGAAATTGTTTAGTACGAAGTACTCCACATAAAAAATTAAGATAAAGAAAAAAAATGAAAAAAAATTTAATAATAAGTTTAGTAGTAATTATGATAACTACACTAACATTAAGTGCCAAAACAGTAGCAAAAATACCAGAAGCATCTGGCATCGTGTATATAGAAAAAACAGATATGTTAATCGTCGTTAATGATGAAGGATGGATATACAAACTTACACCAAAAGGTGATATCAAAAGAAAGTTTTTTTTAGGAAAGTACGATTTAGAAGGTATCACTTATGATAAAAAAAATGACAAACTTTTAGTAGCTGTTGAGGGAAAAGAGTCTATTCTTATCTTAAATCGTGCAAGTTTAGAACTTGAAAAAGAGATAAAAATAAAAAGAAAATTTGATGGAGTAGAGGTGCTTAAAAAGTCTAAAAAAACTGGACTAGAAGCTATAGCCATAGATACAAATGGAGATATTTATGTATCAAACCAATCAAAAATAACCTACGATAAAAAACTCAAAGAGAACGCTTCTGTGATACTAAGAGTTGGTTCTTTAGAGAAAGACAAAACAAAAATAAAAGAGATTATAAATCATGGCTATATAGATATAGCCGGTATGACTTTTCACGATGGATATTTGTATATGACAAGTGATAAAAAGAACTTACTTATAAAATACGACATCAAAAAAAATAAAACTATCAAAGAAATCAAACTTGATAAATCAGCCCAAGAGGGTATCTGTTTTGATAACGATGGACATATTTATATAGCAGATGACAACGGTCAAATTTTACGATATAAAACAAAAAAACTAGGGATATAGGTATTTTATTTAGACGGTTAGATTTACTTTGAAATGATGTTATAATTATATTAATATAAAAGACAATTAAAATGATAATAAGTAATATGATTTAGAAAAGAGAGATGATGATTAAAACAAAATATTTATTATATGCCTTTAAACAATCACAAAAAAATAAGTACATATATTGGTATGAAACAGATAACAAATATTTTGAACAATCAAAACCCCCTAAAACTATTTTGGATAATAACAGTGACAAAATCAATGAAATAGAACAAAAAAATATCATAGAAAACCCTTGGTTGGATTGGGAATCAAATGATATTCAAAAAATCACTACTAAAAGTGGAGTTTGTATAAATTATCTCAAATCCACAGATGATGATTATATTACTAAAAAAGAGGATTTGAAACTTCTTGAAGTGTATCATTATCTAGTAGAAAATTTCGATATATCAGAAACATTTGGTTTTGAGATGATTGTAAAATGGCATCACATGATTTTTGATACTATTTATCCTTTTGCAGGAGAGTTACGAACTGTAAACATGAGTAAAGGGAGTAATGATGAAGCTTGGGAATGGCGACTTGATTTTTTAAGAGCCTTACCTGATTTTGATAAGTTTTTAAAAAAAGTGACCTCTAAAGAATATGATAATATAGATACTATCTCTGAAGACTTAGCACAGATTATGAGTGATTTTTTATTTATTCATCCTTTTCGAGAAGGCAATGGAAGATTGAGTCGTTTAATAGGTGATATTATTTTAGCGAAAAATGGTTTTCCGATGATAGGCTTAAATTTAAAAGAGAGTGATAATTATTTAGAAAAAGTACACCAAGGGTATCAGTGTGATTATGAACCTATGAAAGAGCTATTAAAATCAAAAATTGAAGATGAGCTTATGAATTAATAAGTTTGTAGTGTTCGTGTAACTCTTTTTTTGTAGTTTTAGAACCCTCTACTTGAGCAGAACTGTGTACAGAATTTACAATCATATTCTTTTTTTTAGATTCTGTAGAAAAATGTTTGTTGCTATTGGCAATGGTTTTTTTCATAATAGTTTGTTCCTTTTTAAGAGTTTTATTATAGCAGAATTTACGACAATAGACAAGAGTCTATTGCCAGTTTCAAACGATGTGAACTTCTCAATTATAATACACTACTCACAGTATTATATTTATACACTTCAAACTCATCATTTTGAGCTTTTATAGCGTGGAGTGCCATACGATCGGCTAGTTCATTTCCTTCGATTCCTGCATGTCCTTTGACATGTTTGATGGTGATTTTGTTTTTTATTTGTTCAAAAAGATTGTGAGCATTTTTGATAAGCTCAAGATTTTTTATCTCTCCACCTTTTTTACTCCAGCCATTTCGTTTCCATCCATACGCCCAAGTAGAGATGCAGTCGATACTATATTTTGAATCTGAAAGAATGATGACTTTTTCATCTGTTTTTATCTCATTTGCCAAGAGTAGTGCTTTATAAAGTGCTTTTAGTTCTGCAGTGTTATTTGTACCATGTGGGTCATAGTTTCCGTAGTATAAAGTAGGTTTTTCACCATTTTTATAGAGAGCTAATCCACTTCCAGATTTTCCCGGATTTCCTGAACATGCCCCATCACAATAAATACTTACATTTGTATTTTCTTGATTATTTGTGTTTCGTGTAGTTGTTACGGTTGTTGGTTTTGATGTTTCTTTTATTTTATTTTTCTTAAACTCTATTATATTCATATAGTTTTTGATAATTTGTTCTTGTGATTTTACAGATACAATAGCTTTTAAAAGTATCAGTTTATTTACATCGTGTTCAGAGATCTCTTTATTGAGAAGTTCTGTGTGAAAGTTTTCAGTAGTAGGAAAATCGATATTTAATAGTTTGCATTGTGTTTTATTGAGTGTGTTAGAATGTGAAATAAATTCTATAAATTCTTTAGTTATATGCATATATTTTTAGTCCTATCTTGCATAAAAAGTATTATTGATATCTATTGTGATTCCATTTATGTACTCAGGACAGTCTGTTGCTAACCATACTATAGCTTTTGCTACTTCTTCAGGTTCTGCGAATCTATTTGTCACAACAGCTGATTTAAAAGCTTTTTTTCTTGCTTCTTCGTTATCATTTTGCATATCTGTTTGGGCTGCACTTGGAGCTACACAATTTACGGTGATACCATCTGCACCTAATAGTTTTGCATATATTTTTGTAGCATTTATAAGTCCAGCTTTTGCTATACCATACCAAACATCAGGATGTCCGATTTGTCCTGCTATTGATGCTGTATTTACAATTCGTCCAAATTTTTTCTTTTTCATACTTACACTAAAAGCATTCATTAGTTCTACTGGAGTATAAAGATCCACATTCATCAGTTTTGTTTTTGCTTCTAGAGGATAGTTATCGTAAGTGTATTTTGGTTGCATATATCCCGCATTATTGATAAGAATATCTATATCTCCCACTTCTTCTATAAAAGCTGGTAATGCTTCTAAATCTGATAAATCAATTTTGAAAGTTGTAATATTTTTATTGTCTTGTAAAGAAAAATGACTAAAATCTCTTCCTGCTACTATAATTTCATAGTCTAAAGCAAGCATCATTTTAGCTACTTCTAATCCTATACCTTTTGTTCCACCTGTTATTAAAACTCTTTGTTTCATGATTTCGCCTTTTTCGTTGTTCAATATTTGTAAAATAATATCTAGTTTAGATTTATTTTACAAGTGAATAAGAAAATGCTTAAACATTTAATGGAAATATGGTAAGCTAATCATTGAAGATTAGCTATTATTCATCAAAGGTATGTTTTTTACTAAAAGATCGATAATCAGAATACGAATCATCATCAAGATCATTAAGATCATTTTCATAATCATCATAGTTTTCATCTTGATCTGATAGATCATCTTCTATTGTAAATAGTTTGTCATAACCAAGTTTTACCAATACCATATCACAGTCATCAACTGTAAAACTTTTATCTCTAAGTTTTAAAGAAAAAGTTGCCAAATCTTCTTCTCTAACACCATGTGCTTTGAGCATAAATATTATAGAGTCTTTTTGCATTTCTTGTTTTCCGTAATTATAATTAAAATATGAGAATGACAGGAAAATACAACTTTACTTTAATTTCAAGATAAGTTTCTTCTGTTAGTATGAGTAGATTTTGTAAAACAGAATCTACAATAAACACTAAAATCCTTAAATCCTAAAAGTAGCACGCCAATGATAACTATAGGGTTTAAAGGTTCTTTTTTCTCATATTCTTAACTAAAATTATAAACTAAATATTCATTATTTAAGCTAAAAGATTTCTGAAGTTATAAGATGGCTTAAAGAAATACGATAAATAGTGATGTTTTAAAGCTAGAAAATTTTAAATTAAAACACAATATTTTCTAAAATTTCTTTTTGTTTTTGAGTAGAATAATTAAATTTAAATTCAATCTCTTTTAAATAGTAAAAAAAATTTTCTTTATTTATACCTTTATATTTTAAAATAGACTCTTCAAAAAATATCCAAAAACTAGCGATAATATTTTCTTTTTTCTGTATTTTTGATATTTTATTGAGCATCATAAATTTTGAGAACTCTTTAAAATAACTCTCCTCTATCCCATCATCTAAAAAGTGATTTTTGTATCTATAAAAATTTGGCATGAGAAGGTTATATACTTTATCGTCATAGTTAAAAGTCATGAAGTTGATAGCATCAAAAATGTTTTTTTTAACTTTTTGTTTACTTTGTTCTAAATAGATATATTCATCATACTCTTTGACCTCTTTATTTTGGTATTCATTTTCCAAAAAAGTAGCTAATACTTTTCTATAGTTTTCATATTTTTTTTTAACTGTAACATAATTTAGATTTTTTTCTTGTACACATCTATTTACAGTATAGTCTTCACAGAAGAGAGTAATGATTTTTTTTTCAAACAAAATCTTTTTTTCACTAAATTTTTGTAAACATTTTGCACACTTTTTTTGTGTTGTGTTCAAACTATATATGATATTATGGTTGCAATTTGGGCAATTCATAAAATATTTTAACATAATTAGTCCCAAAACTATATAAGAAATGATTTAATTTATCTTATTTTTATGTTAGCTATATACACTTATGAATAACTATTCACTTTTAAAGAGGAAACTATGGAACAACTAGGACTTTTACTAATTTTTTGGTACGGTATTTTACATGCTTTTGGACCCGATCATCTTACAGCTATTGCAGACTTTTCAATAGGAAAAAACAAAAAAAAGACAATGATGATAACAATATTATTTGCAATAGGTCACGGGCTTACTCTCTTTATTTTTGCAATGTTACTTGAAAAATATAACATCAGTGAAGCCACACTAGGATATGGAGATGTTATCTCCTCATGTGTTATTTTAGGTATGGGTATATATCTTTTATATATGGTATTTACAGACAGAATACAGTTAAAAGTACACGAACATAATGGCGCAGAACATACACATATTTGGTTTGGGAAAGAGCACAGTCACTCAAACAATGATACAAAATCAGCCTTTGCAATTGGTGCTTTGATGGGTATAGGTGGAGTTCGAGGTATGCTTGTGACTTTAGGGTTTATTGAAGGACAAAGTGTAGACTTAACTATGGTACTTGCATTTTCTCTTGGAGTGATGATTATATTTGTAGGTTTTGGTGCTGTTATATTATATATTAATAAAAATCTTTTAAACAGTAAACAAAATTTAAAAAGAGTATTTGCAACTGCTGGAGTAGTATCTTTAGTTGTTGGTTCAAATATGTTATTAGGATAAAAGAAGCAACTTGTTGCTTCCTTTAGGGTTTGTTTCTTTAGATGGAATTACTTCCATTGCTAAAAGAAATTATTATGTATAGGTCCCTTCAAAATGGGACATTTTTAAGGAGAAAAATATGTGTAAAGATTGCGGATGTAGTATAACAGATAGAGGAGAGTCACACTCTCATAGTCACAGTCATGGCCATGAACACTCACATGGAACAAGTAGCGAACATCAAGGGGCACATCAACACCTTCATGATAACCCTCAGTTAAATGATAAAAAAACAATAGATATCATCACTAAAATTTTGGATAAAAATGACCACGAAGCAGAACATAATAGAGCACATTTTAATAATAACAATGTTTTATCTATAAATCTTATGTCTAGCCCAGGTAGCGGAAAAACAACATTGTTAGAACATCTATCAGATGTAGCTGATTTTAAATTTTCTGTAGTTGAGGGTGACTTAGAGACTTCAAGAGATGCTGATAGATTAAAAGCAAAAGGGATAGATGCTCACCAAATCCAAACGGGAAGTGCCTGTCATCTTGATGCTTTTATGGTGCATAAAGCTTTACATCATATCGACTTAGAAAATATTGATGTGTGTTTTGTAGAAAATGTAGGAAACTTAGTATGTCCTGCATCTTATGATGTAGGAAGTCACTTAAATATTGTACTTGTTTCCATTCCTGAGGGGGAAGATAAGATAGCTAAATATCCAGTGATGTTCAGAAGTGCTGATTTGATTTTATTTACAAAAACAGATTTACTTCCTTATTTTGAGTATGATATCGAAGCTGAAAAAGCAACGGCTAGAAAACTCAAACCAAATGTAGATATCTTAGAAGTAAGTACAAAAGACGAAGAGTCACTTAAAAAAGTAGCAAACTGGATTAAGTTCAAGATGGAGATGAGATAATGTGTTTATCAATTCCATCTAAAGTAACTAAAATAGACAAAGAAACAAATATGGCTACAGTAGATACTATGGGTGTATCAAGGGA
>Ga0193960_1000795_pt1 | contig 12891 bp, 11 predicted proteins | sample FB_3_MG_FD_140338 | JGI IMG/M metagenome (GOLD analysis project Ga0193960, IMG submission 140338) | Microbial mat bacterial communities from the Broadkill River, Lewes, Delaware, United States - FB_3_MG | ecosystem: Environmental > Aquatic > Freshwater > River > Microbial mats | place: USA... | reverse complement strand
TTACTATTTGCGCGCATTAAAAAGTTTGTCATACCATGATCAGCATCTAAGTAACCAAGCGACCATTCACCTTGCCAATCAGACACGACAAATTCACCATCAAGATTGAAACGATGACTTTCGATGTACTCAATATCCATAGGTAAAGCAGGCGTACCTGAGTCAGTAGTATCAGTGTAGTGGTAACTTAAGCCAACAGTATTCGCATCTGTTGCATGTCTAATATCAAAACCTGCTTGTACTTTGTCAAAATCAGTTGGTTCAATTAAGGTACCATCGCCGCTTTCCATGCTATCGCCAGCTTGACTATTACCATAAACAAGTACGGCAACATCACCTTTAGCAATATTAGCAACGCCAGACATTGTTGTAGCACTGTTATTACTTCTATAGCCTGCTTGAACATCACCGCTAGCTTGTACGTTATCAGAATTCATTTTTTCAGCTTTACGCATTTGTACATCAATGGCACCACCTAAGGTGTTCATACCAGCAGAAACTGGTGCAATGCCTCGGTACACTGTCATCGAGTCAACAATAAGTGGAGTAGAGTAACTTAACGGTGTATCCATGGCATTTGGACCAGCACCTATCATTGGGTGTCCGTCTAAAGTCGTTGCAACACGATCACCAAACAAGCCGCGATATTGAGCTATACCCGTCACTGGGCCATTACTGTTCACATTGGCACCTGGCACTGATAAAAGCCAATTTGATAAATCTGCTTCAGTCGTTTTACCTTGGGCATAACTTTGGTTATCTACCAATGCATTATGGCGTTGATTAGATATCGTGATAACTTCAATATCATCGATAGCAACAGGAGCCTCATCAGCAAATGCTAATGTTGAACAGCCCATAGCTGAAAGTAGAATTGTGTTGACAGCAATCGCTGTTGGTTTTAGTGAAAAGCGCATAATTGAATACTTACCCCAAAAATTAAATTGGCAGTAGTTTCAAGGCTTTCAGAACAGAAAACAAAAGGAAATGATTGATGTGCGACATATTGTCGCAGAGTAAAATCAGCTTACTTGCGCTATATCAAATAAGCTGATCATTTGTACTAATTAACTAGTGATTTTTAATACTAGCTTAAATTATACCAGCAGCTTTTAAATGATTATAAGCAACTTTCTTACGCAAAGCTTTCATCTCAGGATAACTCGCTTTATTAAAGTTAAAGGCAAAAAAGTGAACACCCTGTGCATTTTCAACAAAACCTATATACCAGCCAAGCATTGAGCCGTCGTTTACTTTACCGGCCCCTGTTTTGGCATACAATTTATAGTTTTCGTTATCATCAGCAAGCATGACTTCTTTTAAAGTATTCACTGCCTGCTCATTGAATTGATAAGCGTTATGATAAAAATCTTGCAAGAATTTAATTTGTTCTTTCGCTGAGATTTTCATGCTTTTATTTAACCAAAAATCATCTAACCCTGAGGAAATATCTTGGTTACCGTAATGCATTTTATTGATATACGATTGCATATCTTTTTTGCCTATATCCGTTGCTAACTGGCGATAAATGGCAACCATGGAAAACTTAAATGCTGTTGATAAATTATATTGAGGTAATTGCCACACTTTAGGCCACCATGGCTGAACAGGATATTTCTCTTTATCAAAGCTTAGTGTTTGCTTTGCATCTTTGATAATACCTTTATCTAAAGCAATTAAACTATTGGCTACTTTAAACGTTGAAAAAGGCGATAAAGGCATTTGAGCCCTTTCATTATTAATGGTTGTTTCATGCTGAGCTTTATCAATTTCAGATAATAAAACAAAGGTACAGCTGTTATCACCTTCAATACACATAGTATCGTTTTGCACCTCATTAACATGAGCTGACGTGAAGGTGCTTACCGCGGCTAAAGCTAAAAAACTAAAGCGTAATAGATTCTTTCTCAAAATAACCTCAAAAAGTGAAAGTTTAAGTCGAAAAAATAATACGCTCGTTTGCTTTTGCAAACAACATGAAATATCTACTTACCTAAAATCAACGGGCTAATTAAGCAAGCTAATGACAAAGTTATAAACAATGGCATAATAGGAATTACAAAAAAGGAAATGGACTTTACCCTTATTTGTCAGCATTTATCTAAAATTATCATAGGATGTTTAATGAAATATATTTTTGCTTTTATAAGCCTTTTGTTCAGCCTTTGCATTACTGCAGCTGAACAAGCTGAAGAAATTTTTGCCCAACTTACTCCTTCCCTTTATCAAATTAAACTTATTGACAAAGCCAGTGGTGAGAAATCATCAATCGGTTCAGGTTTTCAGATTACTAGCGACGGTTTAATTGCGACTAATTACCATGTTATTTCAAGCTATGCTCGACATCCCAGTAAATACCGTATGGAGTATTTAGATCATCAAGGAAATACGAATACTTTAACTTTAGAAAGTGTTGACGTTATCAATGACTTAGCTTTGGTTAAACGTGAAGTAACTGAGCCAATGGAGTTCTTTGTTATTTCTTCAGAAACACCACACAAAGGCGAAAAGTTATTTTCATTAGGTAACCCTCATGACTTAGGAATGATTGTAGTTCCAGGTACCTACAACGGTTTAAAGAAAGAATCATTTAGTGATCGCATCCATTTCACAGGCTCAATTAATTCAGGTATGAGCGGTGGCCCTGTAGTGAACAAACAAGCAAAAGTTGTCGGTATCAATGTCGCAACTTCTGGTAATCAAATTGGCTTTTTAGTACCGCATGACAAGTTAGTCACTTTGTTTAACAGTTACCAGCAATCACCACCAGATAGTATTAAAGCACAAATGGCTAGACAGTTAACAACAAGTCAAGATGAATTAATGTCAGCGTTACTCAACAGTAATTGGGAGAGCAAATCATTAGGGGGCAAAGGCGCAATCCCCATTATTGATGTGCCTTTTATCCGTTGTTGGGGTGAATCTAATGCCGATAAACAAGATGCACTTATTCTAACGGCAGTAGCAAATTGCTCGCTCGATGAAAATACCTATATTTCTTCTCGATTTTTCACCGGTAGCGTTGAAATTGAATTTAGGTATATGCAGGCAAAAGAGTTAGGCGGTAATAAATTTTATCATTTATATCGCCAACAAATAGCAAGAGCTGGAGCGGGTAATAGAGCAGGAAAAGATGATGTTAGTGAGTATCAATGCCATCACGATATTGTTATGCCAAATAATAAAGCAATAAATAATAAAAGCGTTTTTTGTACACGTGCCTACAAGGATTTTCCTGATTTATATGATGTATTATATCTAGGTGCATCTATTGATAAGCAACAACAAGCATTAGTTAGTCACTTTACTATTTCAGGCGTTAGTCAAGAGAACTCGATGGCCTTTACCGAGAAGTTTATGGAGGCTGTATCATGGAAATAACATCAATAAACCCACAGCAAGAAAGCCTTAGTAGTGAAGAATTACATCACGATCTTGATAATATCAATCAAGGTCATACAGATATAATCATTGAGGAAATCAGTCGTGGGCAGAAGTTACTGCATCGACACAAAATGAGCAAACCCTCAATTAATATTGGCCGAGGTTATGGTAATGACATCATTTTAGCTGATCCGCACATTTGTTCTGAACATGTTAAAATTCAATTAGTTAATGGATTCTGGCAGATACAAGATCAAGAGAGTATTAACGGGACCTTCTTAGAAAATCCAAAAGAGAAAAAGAAACCTGCAGACAAGCATATCCTAGAAGATGGCGATATCATTAGCATTGGTAAAAGCCAATTACGCATTCATTTTGTAGATCATCCCGTTGCAGAGACTGTTAAATTCAGCCCCTTCGAAAGCTTTATTAATTTAATGCGTCACCCTATAGCGCTATTAATAAGCGTGGCCTTATTTACACTGGTATCTGGCACTATTTTTTACTTGGACAAACCAATTGAGGTTAACTTTTCTCAATTATTAGTACCTGCCATAGGTATGAGTTTGCTGTTTTCTCTTTGGCCTGCAGGTATTGCTTTAGTTTCGCATTTAACCAAACACGATGCGAGAGTACTCACTCAATTAGGTATCTGTTTTGCCTTCTTTAATTTGATGTGGTTTAGTGATTTACTTGAAAATATTGTCGCCTTTAATTCTTCAAGCAACTCTGTTTTCACTGTACTCATTGCCATACTCCCTATTGCATTAGCATTTTGTATGCTTTGGCTAAATTGCTACATTGGTTTTCATATGACAGCTAAGCGTCGAATGGTCGTATCAATAGGCATTACCGCATTATTATTCGGCGGTAGTTATTTAATTAAATATTCTAACAAGCCTGATTTTAATGCCAGACCACAATATAATAGCGTTTTAATGACGCCAAGCTTCTTGTTAACGCCAAGCGCAAGTGTTGATGAATTTATTGAAGATAGTAATAAATTATTCGATAAAGCGAACAAAGCGGCAGTAAAAGACTAATCATAAAAAAAGGCGCTGATTACAGCGCCCTTCCATATGCTTCGACTTATACAAAGCTAACTATGGTCTTGGAATAAAGCCAATAGCATCGTAAACAGAAGCCAGCACTTGGCTAGCATGTGCAGATGCTTTTTCTGCACCATTCTTCATTACTTGCTCTAAAAAGGCTTGATCTTCTCTGTACTGATGGAATTTAGTTTGAATAGGCTCTAATAAAGACACTACCGCTTCAGCAACATCCCCTTTCAAATGACCATACATCTTATCTTCATACTCTGGTACTAAATCAGCAACAGTACGACCTGTGGCACAAGAAAGTAAAGAAAGTAAGTTTGATACACCAGGTTTCTCCGCTACATCAAAGTAAATTCTTGCTTGCTCATCAGAATCAGTAACTGCACGTTTAATTTTTTTAGCTATTTTCTTCGGATCTTCTAATAAGCCAATAAAATTACCCGGATTAGTATCGGACTTAGACATTTTTTTGGTTGGCTCTAATAAGCTCATCACGCGAGCACCATGTTCTGGAATGTATGGATCAGGTACCGTAAAAATATCACCGTATAAATTATTAAAACGTGTCGCTATATCTCGAGCAAGCTCTAGATGCTGCTTTTGATCATCACCTACAGGTACGCGATCAGCTTTATAAAGTAATATATCAGCCGCCATCAATACCGGATAAGTAAATAAACCAGAATTCATATTCGCTTCTGATTTTTGCGATTTATCTTTATATTGAGTCATGCGATTAAGCTCACCCATTTGAGTGTAACAATTTAACACCCAACTCAACTGAGCATGCTCAGGTACATGTGACTGAATAAAGATAGTACTTTGCTCTGGGTTTACACCACATGCCAAATATAAGGCTAAACCGTCTAATGTTGCTTTACGCAAATCAGCGGCATCAGGGCGAACGGTAATTGCATGTTGATCAACCAACATGTAATAGCACTCATGTGTACTTTGCATATCAACCCATTGCTTCAATGCGCCCAAATAATTCCCTATAGTTAACTCGCCTGATGGCTGGCAACCACTTAATACAATAGGTTTACTGCTCATTTTTCTTTACCTTTAATTAATAATCTTTTGCTATTTTACTTTGGCAAGCTCTACACGCATTTCGTCTATTGCTTGCTTATAATCTGTTTGTGAAAAAATGGCCGAGCCTGCTACAAACATATCTGCACCTGCCTCAGCTATCTCTCTGATGTTATTGGCTTTAACACCACCATCCACTTGTAATCGAATATCGCGACCACTTTGCTTAATTTTTTCCTTCACCAAGCGTAGTTTATCTAATGTGGTAGGAATAAATGACTGCCCGCCAAAACCTGGATTTACTGACATAAGTAATATGACGTCAAGCTTATCCATAACAAAGTCTAAACAATGTAACGGTGTTGCAGGGTTTAGTACTAAACCCGCTTTACAGCCATTATCTTTTATCAACTGTAGTGTGCGGTCTATATGATCGCTCGCTTCTGGGTGAAAAGTAATAATATCAGCACCTGCTTTGGCAAAAGCAGGTACTAAACTATCAACAGGCTTAACCATTAAATGTACATCGATTGGCGCTGTAATCCCGTAATCTCGTAATGACTGACACACCATAGGCCCAAAAGTTAAATTCGGTACAAAGTGATTATCCATAACATCAAAATGAACAACATCAGCACCCGCTGTTAATACTTTTGCCACATCATCGCCTAAACGAGCGAAGTCTGCCGATAAGATAGATGGAGCGATAAGATAAGAAGACATGATTAAAATTACCTTAAAAAATAATGCCGCTATTATACCCAAGTCCGCATTAAATGCGAGTAACAGCTAAAAGTACACAGCTATACATATTTTCTTAAAATCCTTTTTATAGCAGTAAGTTTTATTGCACTTTTTAAGTTCAATAAACTTTATATCGCACCAAAATTGCACATCTTTAACTTACTAACAATATTATATTTCGTATAAGAACCATTCCAACCCCTTGTTTATTAAGAGAAATACTTAAGATAATCAATATCCTCTATTCTGGGCACTAACATTGCTACTACCTTATTCAGCGCACTATAAAACCGAGTCAAAGACTAAGGCTCATTAAATTATTTAAAACAATAAAGGGATAATCATGAAAAACATAATAACGACCGTTGCTCTTTCAACCTTACTTTCAACCGTAGTATCGAATAATGCTTTTGCTGTTGAAGGTTTATCTGCCAACGTAGCGGCCACATCAAATTACTTATGGCGTGGACTTGAGCAAACTGGCGGTGACGCAGCTGTTTCAGGCGGAATTGATTATGCTGCAAATAGTGGCTTTTATGTTGGTACTTGGGCATCAACGGCTAACTGGGCTGATGGCATGACCTATGAATTAGATTTATATGGCGGGTTTTCAAACGCTATTAACGATGATTTATCTTATGATGTTGGTTTTATCTATTTTGCTTACCCTGATGAAACTTCCGGTGACGCTGACTTTTCAGAAATTTACGGCAGTATCTCGTATAAATCGTTGACTGTGGGTTTAGCCGTTTTAACCTCAGGTGAAGGAGCTGATGCTGGTGATACACTTTATGCTAATGCTGATTATGCGATAGATCTTGGCAATGATGCCGATATCACCCTTCATATCGGTTCATATTCTGGAGATTGGCTTGCTGAAGACAGCATTGATTATAGTGTTTCTTTGAATAAAGCAGGTTTCACTTTCGGTGCTTCTGCTACTGACCTAGATGGCGCAGCAGGTGACGTAAAAGTTTACGTCGCATACAGCTTAGACATTGATTTATAAGCTTAAAACCTGAAAAACTTTCCCCCTAGGACATTAAGGTATTTCTTTGATACAATAAAGAAATACCTTATTAAACGATTACTAGGATATGCTCATGTCATCAGGGACTAAGACAAAGAACATCATCAAAATAATGCGACGCTATTTTTGGTTTGCCTCTTTCTGTATTGTTATATTGCTTTCTGGCTATCAACTTTCTGAGCAAGACAATAATGTTGTACATAACAGTGACACTTGCTTAATTGCCAAATCAAATTTACCTATGAATCATTATAAGCATCCGTGCCATAAAGTTTCCCTTTCAAATAACAGCTGGTTATCATGGTTTTCTGGTAACAGTAAATCAGCTCAATTGCATATGCTAGATTTTATCGAGTTGATTCATTACAGCTTTGACTAAAAAGAATGCTCAGCGTCATTAAAAGTATCTTAGCGGCGTTTATCGGTGTACAAAGTAACCAAAACCGCCAACAAGATTTTACTCATGGAAAAGCCAGCCACTTTATAATCGCGGGCATAATTGGTGTGGTATTATTTATCGCCTTGCTTGTGATCATTGTTAATATCGTATTGAGCACAACATAGAGCGATTCGGGTCGCTCTTAAGATTTTATTACTTGTATAATGCCAGAACTTCTTTCACTTTAATTCTCCCTTTCCCTTTTTGACTAATAGAGCGCTGTACTTGAAAAAGTGATTTTTTATCAGCGTTGCAATACAAAGCCTTTGTAAAATCAACATAGTGGTTAGAGATTAAGGTAGGCACTCCTAACTTCTTCGCATTCTCAGCACAAGCTACTAACCGCTTTTGGTCATCATCGGTAAAGGTGTTTCCTGCATAGGCAGTAAAACTCGACGTTGGGTTGATAGGTGAATAAGGTGGATCGCAGTAAATCACATCATCAGCACGCATTTGGGAAAATGCCATGTCAAAATCCCCCTGAATAAAAGTCGCCTTTTTGGCTTTTTTCGCAAAAAACTCTAATTCTACTTGGGGGAAATAAGGGTGCTTATATCGGCCAAAAGGAACATTATAACCGCCACTTTTATTATATCGACATAACCCATTATATCCATGCCTGTTCAGATATAAGAAGATAACAGCACGCTCATAAGGACTTGATGAGGCATTAAACTTGGCACGAAATTCATAATACTTTTCCGCTTGATTGTTTGCGCTTACAAACAATTTCTTAGCATCTCGAATAAATGCCTTAGGCTTTGTTTTGATAATGTTAAATAAAGAAATTAGATCTTTATTCATATCAACAAGCAGATACTCATCAAAATCTAAATTGAGAAAAACAGAGCCGCCACCGACGAAAGGTTCAACTAAACGTTTTTTGCCTTTTACGGGTAACATTTTTTGAATATCGCCAATAACTCGTTTTTTGCCGCCTGCCCACTTCAGGGGAGACCTAATGTTAGTTTGCAATAACTCTTTACTCACTGTAGACCCTATTGCTATTGATACGATGCTATTGGCTTAATCTATTGGAAAATAGCAGATTATTTTTGCTCGTAGATCTTAGCAGGAATAAGCCGCATAAGTCTAATGTCATATAAAGCAATTTATAATGTTATTGCTTTATATTTTAAAAATTTATTCATTAAGCAGTAAATTAGACAGTGAAAGATAGGCTCTGTCATAGCAAGTTAGTGAAATGTTGCTATTTCACGTTTAATTGTTGCAATAGGCTTAATCCAAGGGCTTCTTTGTTTTATAGTCTCAGGCATCGATTCCATAGCCTGTTTAGCTTCATTTGTTGATTCGAAGACCATAGAGGTGACGACAATAAGCTTGTTGTTGTTAAGTTCTCTTTGGTAACTATATAGCCCTTGTGTAGAGTTACTTAATAGAAAGGCTTTCCATAGTGCTACTTTTGAAAAGACGGCTATTTGAATGACATATCCTTCATTCTTAGTTAAGTAATACTGCTCATCATATTCACTTTTAGATTCAACAGGTATAATATTCTTTTTTTCTGCCTTAATAGCTATATTAAGTGCATCGATAATATCATGAGCTTGTGCTGGTATTTGAAGTTCAGCATTTTCACCAATTTTCATTAAAGCATTATTGATATCAAGGACTGATGCAATGTCTTCTTTTACTGCCAGTTTTTTTTCAGCTAAGTTAACAACCTTCTCTTCAACTTTTGCAGCATTCTTATCCTGTTGATCAGCTAATATCTCTAATTTCTCTGCTTTCGCCAAGTCATTGGGTAAAAGCCCTTCATTATTTTCCTTAGCTGGCTCTTTAATCTTTGGTAAATCAGCAAATGTTAATGCACTATGGTTAGATAAGAGGTAAAAACTCGCTAGCGCAATTAATGCTACAATAGCTAAAACTGACGCGACTATTTTATTTTTTAATTGATTGTTTTCTTTTGTTTTCGTTTTTATTTTAGTGCTAGATAAACTGATTAATTGTCCAGTCTTACCTTCTAAAATACTCAATTTACCCTTAAATAACGATTTATTCGTTTTGATTTCTTCTGCTGCAGCTTTTGAGCCAAATAACACGACATTGATAGTCATATCATTCTTACTATTGATAGAAACTAATTGTGTTAATTCATATTTTAACTGAAGTGATAATGACTGTGCATGCTCAATGACTATAGCAATTCCTTGTTTATGGGTTTTAGCTAACTTGGTAATGCTTACAACAAGTGATTGCTCAGGATCAAATAAGGTATTTGAGAATAACTGCTCTATTATTCTACAGCGCATCTGAATATCATTTAACTTAGTCGATGCCGATATATAAGCAACATTGAGTGCCGTTAATGCATTACCGTGATGATCTAAAGTGCTAAGGAATTGGCTTGCAGCTGCTGTATATTGTTGCGAATTTTCATCAACGACAAGAGTTAAATGCTTTGAAAAGCGCAAGATATAATCTATTCTTGCGCTAACACTGATTGAAGTAACATCGTTATGTTGAGTAGACTGTAATTCAATTGCTGTGGCACTCATACCTATTCCAAAACTGATAGTCGCAAAACATTACGACTTAATTGTTAAAGAATTTGCTGAAGTGTCTCTTGTTTTACATCACTACGAATTTCTGATTTGCCAATTGCTGTAGGTATTATAAACCTTAATTGGCCCGCAATATTTTTCTTATCGCGCTTCATGTGCTTCATAAATTCATTAAAGCCCATGTTTTCCGGTGCTGTTATTGGTAAATCAAATGCTTGTAACAGGCTTTCTATACGACATAAATCTGACACTTCAATCAAATCCATTGCTACAGCTAATTTAGCAGCAAGAACCATGCCAGTAGCAACCGCTTCTCCATGCAACCATTTTCCATAACCTTGTTCAGCTTCAATAGCATGACCAAATGTATGGCCTAAATTCAATAGTGCCCTAACACCTGCTTCTGTTTCATCCGAAGCAACAATATCTGCTTTGCATTGACAACACTTTTGGATCATCATTGTAAGCGTTGCTTCATCATTAGCTTTTATGTCATCAATATGAGTTTCTAGCCATTCAAAAAATGCTTTATCTCCTAAAATGCCATATTTGATAACTTCAGCTATACCCGCATTAAATTCTCTAACAGGTAAGGTTTTAAGAGTATTAATATCAATAATCACAGCCTTTGGTTGATAAAAAGCACCTATCATATTTTTACCCAAAGGATGATTAACTGCTGTTTTACCACCTACTGATGAATCAACTTGTGAAAGGACTGTCGTTGGGATTTGTATAAAGTCAATTCCGCGTTGGTAACACGCGGCAGCAAAACCTGTAATATCACCAATAACACCGCCACCAAGAGCAATAAGGCTAGTATCTCTACCATGCTCATTTGCTAATAGGTGGGTCATTATTTTTTCAAAATTAGCTAAGCTTTTTTCAGCTTCACCATCAGGTAAAATAACTTCATCGACGTTATAATCTGCTAGCTGAGATTTAATATTTTCCAAATACAAAGGTGCTACAACATCATTAGTCACAATACATACCCGCGAGCCGCGGATATGCTTGTCTAATAACTGAGGGGTTTGTATCAAGCCAGAATCTATATAAATAGGATAGCTTCGAGAACCGAGGTCTAGATTAAGGGTTGCCATATACAGTCAGCCGTACATTAATGAAGAGGGTTGATTAAAAGTCTAATCGCTCAATTATTTTATGAGCAACCACTTTAGCACTTTGATCATCAGTTTTAACGATAATATCTGCAATCTCTTCATATAAAGGGTTACGTTCAACGGCTAAATTCTCTAGTACTGTACGTGGTTCTTCAGAGGTTTGCAGTAACGGACGACGACGATCACGTTGAGTACGAGCTACTTGCTTATCAATCGTTGTCTCTAAGTAAACAACAATGCCCCGGGCTGAAAGACGGTTGCGAACTTGAGTGCTTATTACAGAGCCACCACCCGTTGCTAAAACGATACCTTGTCTCTCGCTTAAGTCGTCAATAACAGTCTCTTCTCTTTTACGAAAGCCTTCTTCACCTTCAAGATCAAAAACCCATGCAATATCAGCACCTGTACGACGCTCTATTTCTTGATCAGAATCGAAAAATTCTAGGTGCAGTCTGTCGGCTAATTCACGACCAATTGTACTTTTACCTGCACCCATAGGTCCTATTAGGAAAATGTTACGTTTTTCTGCCATTAGATTTACTTAATACTCGTTTGGTTAACAGTAGGTCAAAAGCATTAAATAGCTGCTAAAAGTATTGCCTTTGACGCCATAGAGGTCTCCCCCGAAATTTCAAGGGCGTAATTATCGCAATTGTTGACCATAAAATGCAAGTACCATTGTCGTTAAGTAATGAAAAAGCTTATTACTTAACAGACAATAGTGCTTATATGAGGTTAGAAATGTTCAGTTACTATACGAGGAGTAACAAAGATAAGTAATTCTTTTTTCTCATTTAGTTGGCTAGTATTTCTAAATGCCCAACCAAAATATGGGATATCCCCTAAGACTGGAACCTTCGATACCGTGCTAATAATAGCTTGTTGGTAAATACCACCCAACACAATTGTTTCACCATTATTTACCAATACTTGCGTGCCAATGCGCTGTGTATCAATTGCTGGTGCTAAACCATTCTTCACTTCTGATACAGTATCTTGCGTTACCACTAGATCTAAAATAATTTTATCGTCAGGCGTTATATGTGGAGTTACTGTTAAGCTCAGTACCGCTTTCTTAAACTGAGTCGCTGTTGCACCACTTGATGCTGCTTCTTGGTATGGAATTTCAACACCTTGTTCAATATAGGCTTCTTTTTGGTTTGCAGTAGTAATACGCGGACTGGCAATAACCTCACCCTTATTCTCTTTTTCCATCGCTGAAAGCTCTAGATCAAGAATAGTACCATTAGCTAAACGAGCAACCTGAAATGCGATTGTACCTGCAGCCCCTGCAACAGGCAGGTTAACATTCATACCATCAGCTATTGATGGTATTTCACCTTGGCCTGTGTATTCACCTCCATCTGTAGTTCTCGTACCATTTAATTTACTCGCTCCTTCCAATGTACCTGAAGTCGCGTATTCACCATCAGTATTACTTATCCCCCAACGAATACCTAATTCTTCATTTAGATTATCTTTAACTGTCACCATGCGTGCTTCTATAACTACTTGGCGAACTGGAATATCTAAAATATTCACCATACGTTTA
>Ga0193960_1000794_pt1 | contig 12900 bp, 9 predicted proteins | sample FB_3_MG_FD_140338 | JGI IMG/M metagenome (GOLD analysis project Ga0193960, IMG submission 140338) | Microbial mat bacterial communities from the Broadkill River, Lewes, Delaware, United States - FB_3_MG | ecosystem: Environmental > Aquatic > Freshwater > River > Microbial mats | place: USA... | reverse complement strand
TTCAGGTTTCCACTCGGCTATCACGGCATCGCAAACCTCAACCGCATAATCCATCTCGGTGCCGGTAAAGCTTTCGGGGGAATACTGAAACTCCCACTGGGTCGCAGGGTAGTTCGCGGCGTAATCACGTACCCAACGCGCGCCCTGCACCGCGATCTCTTTAATCTCATCACGGCTCATATTAAAAACTTGTTCGCGCTGTACAACCGATGTCGAGTTATACACATGCACGTTGGCTTTTTTAGCCCCTTCTAGCGCTTCGTAGGTTCGTTTGATCAACTCCTCTCGCGCTTGGGTTAGCACTTGAATGGTCACGCCCTCGGGAATACGATCTTCCTCGATCAACTTACGCACAAAATCAAAATCGGGTTTAGACGCTGACGGAAAACCCACCTCAATCTCTTTAAACCCTAACTTCACCAACAAGGTAAACATTTTGGTTTTCTGCTCAACAGACATAGGGTTAATCAGCGCTTGGTTACCGTCTCGCAGATCAACACTACACCAATCCGGTGCTTTATTTATCTCTTGATCTGGCCAGGTGCGGTCAGTCAAACGTACGGTTTCAAAACGACGATATTTGCGATGATCAAACATAACGCTTTCCCATTTTAAGTCTGTGTATAAAAAGAAGAGGTTTACATAAGGCCCGCCGCCTAAATACGCTTTGAATTAAGGCGGCGGGATACTGAATCCGGTACTTGTTCAGTTTGTGCTTGTGGCACTGAAGAAAGGTTCGATAAACCTTATTAAGCTGGCTATAACCGCTTTTAGCGATCTCACCCTCAGATGCTGATTGGCACCTAATTTACAACCTATTCACTTGCTCTATGCGTTTGCTAAGCAAGCCCTCAACCGATGAAGATAAGTTTATAGCGCATCTTGCGCAATTACCGATCTTAATCGCCGAAAACAACACTAATTGCGCAATAAAACACAACAATATAAACTAAATACCTACAATTAATTGCCGACAAAATAAAAGATATGAAAACTTCTGTCTCACTTGACCGTTTTGACTTAAAAATATTGCACGAGCTGCAAAAAAACGGCGACCTATCCAATCAGGATCTAGCAGAGCGCGTTGGACTGACGGCAGCGCCCTGCTCTCGTCGTGTAAAAGCGCTGGAAGAATCGGGGGTGATACGCGACAAAGTGATTCGTCTTAATGAACGAGCCGTCGATCTAAATCTCTTTGCTCTTCTGCATATCAGTATGGATAAACATATCCCCGAGCGGTTTGAGGAGTTCGAACGCACCATTCAATCTCTACCCGAGGTGATGGAGTGTTACTTGATTACCGGTCATGATGCCGACTACCAACTCAAAGTAGCCGTGCCAGACATGGACCGCTACCAAGATATTCTGTTGGGGAAAATCACCCGTATACGTGGTGTAACGGGTGTTAAATCAGCGTTTATCATGCGGAAAGTGGTTGATAGTACAGCGATGCCACTAGATTACGTTGAACGCTAACTCGCGATTAAACGCTGCTCTCTTAAAGCATTTAACGTGAAAGTTAAGCCTTCGCCCAAGCCAACTTCTGCTTGGATACCATAACGCTTTTTGGTTTTCGAAGGATCACCCAGAGAGGTCGAGATATCGCCCGTTCTCGCAGCCTGATGCTCAATATTCACATCGGTTCCCGCCACCATCGATAGGGTTTTGGCCAGCTGCGCAATAGAGGTCGATTGGCCTGTACACACGTTATAGACCGATGCTTCCCCTTGTTGGTTTAGCATCGCATTGATCAGATGATTCACCACATCCCCGACATAGATGAAATCTCGGGTCTGCTTGCCATCACCAAAGACAGTGATAGGAAGCTCTTTAAGAATCCGATCGATAAAAATGGAGATCACCCCTGAATAGGGAGACGCAGGATTTTGCCGTGGTCCATAAACATTGAAAAAACGCATGCCCACGGTAGACACTTTATGAGTTAACCAGGCCACCCTGGCATGATGCTCACTGCCTAATTTGTCGGCACCATACGCGCTGATCGGTCTAGGCATTGATGCTTCATCTAAAGGTATCGTCGCATTATCACCATACACAGCAGCGGATGAAGCGTAGACAACCGGGATGGTTTTGTTTCGCCCACACATTCGAGCCGCCTCAAAAACATTGATACTGCCCTGTTGATTTATTTTGTGGGTCCCACACCAATCACTATTGGAGCGCTCTACCGAAGCAACCGCCGCCAGATGAAAGCAGCCATCCACATCCTGCATAGCGCCCTTCACAAGCGCCAAGTCCGCGACATCACCCAACACAAGTTCTGCTTCCAATGGCAGGTAATCCACCACGCCTGTCGACATATCGTCGAGTACTCTAATCGTATGTCCCTGTTCAATTAACGCATCGCATAGATGCGAACCGATAAAGCCACAACCACCTGTAACAAGGTATTTCATTGTGTTTCTCCTTGACCATTTCAATAGATAAAGGAGATAGAGCAAAACCCCAGCCAACTTTTTATTCTTTATTTTTCAACAGGTTAAAAAATCATAACAAATTTAAATGACAAACTGCCTCGCAAAATGCGAAACACCGCCGCAAATTGCTTATGTTTAATCCGAAACCTTCTTAAAACACCCTTTAAACGCCTCCTTGGGTTGATCGTATCCCAAAACGCCAACTTCATTATTCTATAACTCATTGTTTTTATGACTACTTGTCAAAGCTGGCCATCAATTTGCTGACTCTATTCAACAAACGCTGAGTCCATATAGGGAGGCTATTATGTCACTGCATGATTGGATCATTTATCAACTGATTGACAGCCGTTCACCTGGGGGAATCGAAACCCACGTACTGAACCTTTCAAAGTGGCTGAATAAAAATGGCTATCGAAGTCAGGTCATTTTTCTAAAAGATCATGGCGAGCATCCGCTAAAACAGCAACTGACCGATGAGGGAATATCTTGGCAGTGCCTCAATGGCTATAAAGCACTCATCCACTTAATTACCCACTCCCCTTGCTTATTAAGCACCCATGGTTATAAAGCGGGAATTATCGGAAGGGTCATTGGTAAATGCTGTAAAACACCCGTGGTTTCAACCTTTCACTCGGGCGATTTAGGCACCGGGAGATTAAAACTTTATAGTTACCTCGATAGCTTAAGCGCAGTTCTTGCGGATAGAGCGATCAGTGTCAGCCCTGAAATTGCTGCAAGGCTACCCATAAGTTCCAATCAAATAATGAATTTTATTACCCCGCAATCGATGCCCGTAGAAAGGGGTAATCAAATCGCATTTGTCGGCCGATTATCCCCTGAGAAAGGGCCCGATAGCTTTGCCAGAATCACCGCTCAGCTTTCTCAGCTTGGCCAACCCGCCAACTGCCATATCTATGGGGATGGGCCGATGGCAGACGCACTGAAACAGGGTTATCCACATCTAAGCTTCCATGGACATGTAGATATGGATGAGCACTGGCAAAATATAGGTTTGCTATGTATCAGTAGTGAGTCGGAAGGCTTGCCACTTGCCGCGCTGGAAGCCATGACCCGAGGTATTCCCGTCGCTAGCTACCGTATTGGTGCACTACCTCAGCTCATTTCTCATAACAAGAGTGGCTGGCTCATCCCACCAGGCGATGAAACGATCTTCCAAAGCGTTATCGAACGTTGGATATTATCCAGCGGTACTAAAAAAGCTGAGATTTCTGTGAATGCCCACCAGCAAGCCAGTCGCCATTTTAGCGATGATGCGATCTGCCCGAGTATTTTACAGATGTACATTCAAGCATTGCAGCACAAGGGCCACCTCAACTTAAAAGCTAACCGAGCAGCTTTATGAAAGCGCTGTTACCCGCTTTTATTAAACGCTACTCAATGAACTGGGAATACCTGATTGTCCCCATTGCGGTATTTATCGCGCTGTTTAATGCCCTTTTACCTGCAGCACTAGAGAGTGTAAACCATGGTTTACTATCTGCGGCGAGCAGCGGATTTGGACATAGTTTTGTTATCTGGTTCTGCCTGTTGCTCGCAATTTGCTTATGCCGAGATAGCAGTGGACGTAGTCATCATTCCGACAACCTTATGGCTTTCACAGCGACATCTACCCTATTTGAAAGGCTACTAACTGCATTATTGATCGCCCTCATTATGATACCCAGTGCAAGTTTAAGCTGGATTATCTGCGCCTTACTCAGTTTGTTGTGGCTAAAGTCACTCACTCGTGACAGCAGATACCGACGTGCTGCACTGATTGTATTTGCAATCGCCATTCGTGATCCGAGCTGCCAATTTTTCCTAACGTTCTTTGCCGACCAGATACTCAGTTTTGATGCTTGGCTTAGCGGCCTCTTACTGCTTTTTTCGAATGAAAGTTTTCAGATTGAAAGCAATACAATCAGTCAAGATAACGGCTATAGCTTACTGATTTTAACGGGTTGTTCCGCCTTCCAGAACTTATCGCTCGCCTTACTCCTCTGGCTAACCCTAAGCCTGTATCGCCATCAAGAAATTACTACAAACGACGGGATAAGAGCGGCCCTTCTTATCGTGGCAGTTCTTGCGGTAAATGGCACTCGCTTAGCCCTGATGGCGATCAACAAAGATTGGTATCTCTTCCTACATGATGGTGATGGTGCCCTTTTGATAGACGCCTTCATCGTTCTGTTTGCATTACTCTGTGTTAGGAGCACGTCCCATGAAAACCAAATTCCCCAGTTTAAACAGGCTCACTTTGTGCCTGCTCGTACTTGCCTTTTTTATCGCCCCACTGAACCGAATAGACAAGATCAACAACGCTGCTACTCCGCCGAGTGATATTGAGTTTCGACAGTCATTCCCTTTATTGCGGTCGCTAGGTACTTATGACGCCGCCAATCAGGGCCCTTATAAAATATCGGGCTACCAACATACACACTGCGAAGGCAGTATCGCTTTACTCCCGCTGTTTAGAAATGCCGAAGGGAGTCATATATTGAAACGCTTAGTAAAAGATAGCGATACACGCTACGGGGTGATTTTTCGAGGCGATATACATCCAACATTCCCCCAGTTCAAATTCACTTTGGCGCGCTTAGAAAGCGCAATCAAAGCGCTGACCACGCCGGTTCTATACTCTTCACTAAAGCCTTCATCTAGGCCTTTAACCAAGCAACGATTCACACTGGCCTTCGCTGAACAAGGGCAGTGCAAAATCGCAGAGCATGTAGCGAAATACGTACTTTAGCGCATTTTCAAAATGCGAAGTTTTATCATTTTGCGAGTAACAAATAGAAAACAAAAAAACAGTTACGAATAAAAACAAGATAAATCAATACGTTATATTTAGGCACCAAATTTGCTTTATCTAGTAAAAGAGGGAGGTTCCTATGAAACATAGTGTCAGTAGTTTTGTACTAACCAGTTTTTTTATTTCATTATCAAGCACTGCAACCGCAGCGGTTGATGCAACATCAACCCTAGTCAATGTTGATATTGATCCAGACCTATTAACGGAAGTACAACTTGCGCTACCAGAGAGCACCATCGTCAATCAGGATTTTTTAGATGATTCTTACAATCCAAACATCACGCTGCAAACAGATGCTCATATAGCTATCACGTTTCTAGACGAAGGGGCTGGATATCGTAATTCGCTCGGCTATTTCACATTTTCAGACACCACCTTTGATGGCTACACTTTTGGCGACTTAGATACCGATAACTCTGGTCACATAGGTATCAGCGAGCTTCAAAACCTATCCGGTATTGAAACCGGCATGGTGTTTAACAACTCATCTGAAGCCGGTGGCGGAGGTAGTTTACTCACCGGTGATACAGTGACGCTAGGCGGAGCCAGTATAACCAATGTATCTGGTACTGAGTTTGATATGACGGGGGGCACCCTATTTGAAGAGGGCACTAACGTGGGTTTCTTCCTATTACAAAATGCATGGGATGGCAGCCAAGTTAAAGGCTGGGATTATACCAGTTCAGATCCATTAGCCATGTACACCGTTGATTTCTTAAACCCAGAGAACAGTGCAAGCGCGACCATCGACAATGCTGACGATTATTCTCGTCATGTTGCGATGATGACCAGTCTTGCCGGTGAAAATGAGGTCATTCTAGGCTTTGAAGATCTGGTTAGACCTGGTGGGGATAACGATTTTAATGATGCGGTCTTCAGAGTAAGAACCGACCCTGTCACCGCCCTCTTTGCCGATGTTCCTACCACTGAAACGGTGATTAGCCTTCAGGCCGCCCCTGCACCTGAAATCGGTGGCCTATCGGGCTTAATCAGCATGGCTTTTGGCTCGCTTCTATTCTGGCGCAGAAAGAGTGCCCACTCTAAAAAACGTTCAACATCGTAAAATCAAAAGGAACTGTTTCATTCTCCTTAACCACGCCTCTACCCATTTCACCTCTATATTTAGCGCCTACGGGCGCTTGTTTAATCGCTGCTCGGCCAAAAACGAATATTAAGGTTCATCTAAAATCATCTATTGCTCTCGCATTTTGCAACACAACTTGATGCACGCCCCCTACTTTTGACTAGAAAGTATCTATAAACGCCTCATACAAACCACTAACCCCATGATTAATATAAATAAAAAACTTATGGCCTGATAATCGCTTTATCTCTTCTGTCTAGGAAAATAAGGAGAGGGTCATGTTTAGCCGACTTAATAATTTGCCTACCGCCGTTAAACACAGTTTGATCTACGCCTCAGCGTTGGGCTTATCAAAGGGGTTGGCCCTGATTATGGTGCCGATTGCGACCCACTTTTTAAGCCCTGCTGATTATGGACGGCTAGACGTATTACAGACCTTAGCGGACTTACTCAGTATTGTGATCGGGATGGGGCTTGCGGAAACACTATTTCGTTTTGCCGGAAGTGCTGACAATACCCATGAACGAAAAGCAGCGAGCGCTAATATTTTCGGTATGGCTTTGTTGCTCGGTTCATTTGCGCTCATTTTAGGACAAATTCTTGCCCCTCAAATAAGTCGGTTGCTACCCGGAGATATCGCTGAAACCGAGGCGCGATTGATACTGGCAAGCCTGTCGATGGTCGGTACCATTATCGTGCCGTTAGCGTGGTTACGTATGCAAGGCAACGCCTGGATGTACTTAATCGGCACCGCCGGGCGAGTAGCGCTTCAGGTGGCGATAGCAGTACCTCTGCTCTTCCTCGGCTTTGGGGTCACAGGAGTACTAATAGCCACACTCATCTCCGCGTTAATGTTATCAAGCTGGTTAATTCGCGCTCAGTTAAAAGATTCCGGAATTAGCTTTGAATTTAGTCGTTTCAAAACCTATTCAGCCTATGGCGGTCCCTTAATTTTTGTTGGTATGGCGGGTTTTATACTCGGCAGCTTCGATAGATGGATCTTAGCAGATGCCGTGGGTACTGCTGAGATGGCTCAGTATGCACTTGCCGCTAAATTTGGATTGATTACAGCCGTATTAATCCAACCTTTCGATCTGTGGTGGCATGCGCGTCGCTTTAGTTGCTTAAAAGAGCAAGATGGTCATGAACGGTGTGCCAGAATCGCCACAGTCGGTGTCGCAATCGCGCTGCTTTCCGCATTAATCATTGCCGCAGTAGGACCCACTTTAGTACGGACGTTAACACCGGAAACCTACCACCAATCCATCCAATATATCCCTTGGTTAGCAGCCCTTGCTGCTCTCCATAATGCCACCTCAACGCTTGGTTTGGGTGCCATGAGCGAAGCTACAACCGTTCGCCCCGCCTTGATCGATGGCGCAGCCGCGGGGATTGCGCTCATTGCCTACTTCACGTTAATACCAACCTATCATGCTTGGGGTGCCATTATGGCAACCACGCTAGCACTCAGCCTACGTATTGTCGTGATGTACATCGTTAGCCAAAAAGCGCTCTACTTGCCCTATAAAGGCCGCCGCATACTGTTAATGGTGACAGGCTTTCTCGCCGCGCTGGTAATGATCCCCTCAGCGGAACTGAGCCTTTCAATTTTCCTACAAGCAGGATTAACGATCCTCACTTTTATTATTTGGGTGGCGGTTCTGGGTTTACTGCCTATATCCAAAAAGCTAGTTAACCGCCCTCAAACTCAGAAGAACGAGGGCTAGATCCAATGTTCTTTGGGAAGTACGCGTTTAATTCTCGCTTACAGCAAACGCTGATCGCGATTATTAGCGTCCTGCTACTGGGCATTGCATGGTACAAACTTCCTCACCCTGGACTTGCGGCTATCAGCCTACTGCCTTTACTGTTAGTCGCGAGTTTGCGTATGCCCTTTCTCTTATGTTTAGCCTTTATTGCGTTCTCGTTCTTTCGCTTACACGAAGTATTTCCGGCGCTCTACCCACTGAAAATTCCACAATTGCTAGCGATCGGAACCTTAGGTTCGCTGTTAGTGAACCTGATAACACGACGTATTGAGGTTTTTTGGTGCAAAGAACATAGCCTCTTTATGTTCTTCTTTCTGTTAGTCGTTGTCGGCGCTCTACTCGCGACCAATAGAGCGGCAGCAATGCACTCTTTTACCGGTACCTATATCAAGATTGCCACCATGGTATTCGCTATCAGTTGGCTGCTGCGTAAAGAGATTCAATTTAAGTTGCTGCTGCTAGCGATGATGCTCTGCGGTATCGCCGTCGGCTTTATCGCCTTACAGAATAAAAGTAATGGTTTGGAGCTAGTTGAGGGTACACGAGTCACCATTGGCCGCAGCATTGGTTCAATGTTGGGTGATCCTAATGATCTATCCCTTGTACTGCTATTTCCAGCGAGCTTTGCCCTATCGATCTTGATGACACCCGGTTTCTCTAAGCGATGGAAGGTAATCGGCATTATTAGTTTTCTAACCGTTGTATGCGCAGTTATCGCAACACAAAGCCGAGGTGGTTTGCTAGGTATCTGTGCGGTCACGGGTATTTTTGCCTGGCGCCGCGTACAAAATAAAGCCCTGCTGATCAGCATCGGCGTCTGCTGTTTAGGCCTATTATTTATCTTGGCGGGGGTCAGTGATCGAGCCTCTGGTGGCGCTCATGAGGAGGGCATAGATGAGTCCGCAATGGGACGAATCTATGCATGGCAAGCCGCCATAGGAATGGCTATTCATCACCCATTAACCGGCGTGGGTATTAATAACTTTATCTCAAACTATTTTGACTATAGCCCCCACTGGGATGGTAGAAACCATGCGGTACACAGCACTTGGTTTGGGGTACTTGCTGAAACAGGTTTACTTGGACTGTTACTTTTCATCGGCCTCATCATTATGATTGCCAAAATTGGTCTTAAAACGGTTGCTCGCTTCAAGCCTACGGAATCCCCCCACTACTCACCGGCACTGTATGCCTGTGCGCAATCGGTTCAAGCAGGGCTGGCGGGCTTTTGTGTTTCAGGCACGTTCCTCACGATGGGTTTTACATGGCCTATCTATATCTTACTCGCACTCGCTATAGCCTTGGCTCAATATGCGCCTTCGTCCTCGCAAAACGATTCTCAAAATAAGAAAAAGCAGATTAAGCACTCACCAATAAAAACATAACTCTCTGTAATTTATATGTTTTTACAAATGGCATAGCTCATGCAACACCTTTCTCAACTCAGAAATATCTCAACGCAGAAATAGAAGTTCAGGAGAAATGCAATGTGCGGAATAGTCGGCTCAATTAACCATCACAATATCGTGCCTGATCTACTTCAAGGCCTGAGCAATATCGAATACAGAGGATATGACTCAGCGGGCATATCCGTCATCACCCCCACAGGCTTAGCAACCATCAAGCGTCAGGGAAAACTTGAGCAGTTACGGCAGAAACTCGCACAGATTGACCTAAATAGCTTTGCAGGTATCGGGCATACTCGTTGGGCAACCCATGGAATTCCCAATACAAATAATGCTCACCCCCACGCCAATAACGATGTCGCCGTTGTCCATAACGGCATTATCGAAAACCATCAAGAATTACGCCAATGGTTAAGCGCTGAAGGCTTTGTATTCAGAAGTGAAACGGATACAGAGGTGATTCCTCATCTAATTAGCTACTTCCTTCAGCAGGGTTACGATTCAGATCATGCACTTAACCGTGCGCTATCGCATTTAGAGGGCGCCTTTGCCCTAGGTGTGCTCTTTAAGCATGATCACGAGCATCTTTATGCAGCACGGCGCGGTAGCCCTTTGGTCCTCGGCAGTGGGGCAAAAGGGATGAGTTTAGGCTCAGATACAATGGCGCTAACGGGGGACCCTAGTCACATTCTCTATTTAGAAGAGGGAGACCAAGCCCGCCTGGGGATGGATGGTATCTCACTATGCGATTCCTCGGGCAGAGTCATTAAACGCGAGTTGCAGCTATTCCAAAGCGATCTGGTACAGCAAGATAAACAGGATCATCGTTTTTTCATGCATAAAGAGATCCATCAGCAAGCAGATGCGGTACGAGATACGTTCTATCATACCCAGCGAGTGCTCAATGATATTCCGGTCGATTTTTCAGAGCTTGATAGACTCAGCATCATCGCATGCGGTACCTCGTATTATGCAGCCATGGTCGCAAAGTACTGGTTTGAGCAAATTGCAGGCTTAGCGGTAGACATTGATGTAGCCTCTGAGTTTCGCTACCGCACTCCGATACTCTCTCCAAAAGGCATCAGCCTCTTTATCTCTCAATCCGGCGAAACCGCTGACACCTTGGCAGCACTGAGGTATGCCAAAGAACAGGGCCAACAAACACTGAGTATCGTCAACGTTGCTGCAAGCACGATTGCCCGAGAAACAGATTACAGCCTTCAGACACAAGCGGGCCCGGAAATAGGTGTGGCATCCACCAAAGCGTTTACCGCGCAATTAACCATTCTCGCGACACTCGCCGTTAAAGCCGCCATTCGTAGACGTAAGCTATCTCCCGAAGAAGCCTCGAATCTCACGCTGACGTTATCTGGCATGCCAGCACTCATCGATATGGTATTGAACCAAGAAGCGCAGTTCCAAACGATTGGCGAAAGCTTGAAGGAGTGCAGCGACAGTTACTTTATTGGTCGAGGCAGCAGCTTTCCGATCGCGATGGAAGGCGCACTAAAGCTAAAGGAGATCAGTTATATACACGCAGAAGGATTCGGTGCCGGTGAACTGAAACATGGCCCAATCGCGCTGATAGAAGAGGGAACACCGGTCTTTATCATCGCACCAAGCGATGGACTGCTCGAAAAAACACGTTCCAATATGGAAGAAGTATTAGCCCGTGGAGGACGCTGTATTTTCATTGGCGATCACGACAGCTGCAAGTTGCTAGAAGGTACCTCGCTAGAGCGAGTTGTGCTGCCGCAAACTCACCACCTAATCAGCCCCGTTATCTATACCGTTGCATTACAACTTATCGCCTATCACGCCGCGTTGGCCAAAGGCACAGACGTGGATCAACCTCGAAACTTAGCTAAGTCGGTGACAGTCGAATGAATACCTTACAGAAAATAAAAAAATGGGTTAAATCCGGAAACCATCCATTAGCTCGGATGATTAAAACACTACACGGGTTCCTTCATCACTTTGAAATACCCGCGTTCGGATTTATTTTTAAACCGCTTCGATTTGCGCACTTGTTGATAACACACGCCTTCAGCACATTAGCGCGCGTTCTCTACTGGACGCCCATGTTCAAAACACGACTCAGCCAAGGCTGCCAAAAGCTTTATCTTTACGGAGGCATGCCGCTTGTACAAGGAGCGTTGGATATAAGCATGGGAAATAATTGTCGCGTTTCCGGCCAAACGACTTTTTCAGGTCGCTGGAGTGGAGAACAGACACCACAACTACTCATTGGTAATAACGTCGGGATCGCTTGGCAAACCACTATCGCGGTTGGCAGAAGGGTTGTGATTGGCGACAACGTAAGAATAGCCGGTAAAGGTTTTCTAGCAGGTTATCCAGGCCACCCCGTAGATCCTGCCGCTCGCGCTAAAGGGGAACCCGACCACGATGATCAAGTAGGAGATATTATCCTTGAGCAAGATGTTTGGCTTGGCTCCGGTGTCACGGTGATGAAAGGGGTCACTATTGGGCGAGGCACAATCGTCGCGGCTGGCAGTGTAGTGACTCAAGACCTTCCCGCCTTTGTGCTTGCCGGTGGTGTACCCGCCAAAATCATTAAGCCCTTAAACTTAACCATCTCCCCTGAAGCAAAAGCACAGATGGATACACCTCATCCGTCTAAGGAGAGTGCCGCATGAATATCGATATGCTCGTTTTTGGTGAAGATTGGGGCAGTCATCCAAGCAGTACGCAACATTTGATTAAACACCTCCTCCCAGAAAGGGAGATCCTGTGGGTTAATTCTTTGGGGCTTCGTCGCCCCAGATTAACCCGCCGAGATATGCAGCGTGCATGGAAGAAGCTATTAGCCACGTTGCATACCTCGGCACCTACTCAATCCAGCCTCATCCGAGATACCTTGGTAACGCCACAACAGGTTAATCCAATGACACTGCCCTTCCCAGGCAGCCAGGTTGCTAGGACAATTAATCAGACGCTGTTAAAAAACAAACTACTACCGATGTTGGCAGGTAATAGCACCAAACCTCTGCTATGGACATCTCTACCTTCTGCTGTTGATGTTGTCGGGCATATGGGTGAAAGAGCGGCCATTTATTACTGTGGCGATGATTTTTCCGCCCTGGATGGCGTAGACCACGAGCCGATAGCGGCGATGGAACAGGAGTTAGCCGACAAATGCCAGCTGGTGATCACTGCCAGCAACAAGCTAGCATCCAAGTTTCCCAGCGGAAAAACTTTCGTGCTACCCCACGGCGTAGATGTAGAGTTGTTTAACGCCCCAACCCCAAGAGCCAGTGACCTACCAACAGGAAAAGTGGCTGGATTTTATGGGGCGATTGCCGGTTGGTTTGACCAAACCCTTTTCATTAATCTGGCAAGAATACTCCCCGACTGGACCTTTGTATTA
>Ga0193960_1000792_pt1 | contig 12908 bp, 13 predicted proteins | sample FB_3_MG_FD_140338 | JGI IMG/M metagenome (GOLD analysis project Ga0193960, IMG submission 140338) | Microbial mat bacterial communities from the Broadkill River, Lewes, Delaware, United States - FB_3_MG | ecosystem: Environmental > Aquatic > Freshwater > River > Microbial mats | place: USA... | reverse complement strand
CCACCACCTAATGAAAACCTAAAACCTGAGACCACTTCATCAAAAATCAAAAGAGCGCCATTAATTTCACACAAATCTTTTACCGCTTGTAAAAAACCAGGCTCGGGCTCAATAAAAGAAATCGGCTCAAAAATAACACAAGCAATTTCATTAGGGTATTGCATGAATAATGCTGAAAGGGAGTCAATATTGTTATATTCAAATTTTAATGTCAGATCTTTGACAGCTTGAGGCACGCCTCTATCAACAACCGTTGAGCCAATAAACCAATCATGCACAGCGTTAAAAGCATCAGCTGAGCAACGAATAACCCGCTCTTTGCCTGTATAGGCACGTGCTAGCTTAATAGAAGCTGTTGTCACATCACTGCCATGCTTAGCTAATTTTACCATTTCTGCACAAGGCACAATATCGCAAATTAACTCCGCTAATTCTCCTTCAATTATTGATGGCCTAACAAAGTTAACACCTTTCACTAGCTCATTACGCACCGCTTCTAATACAGGCTCATATGCGTGACCTAACACTACTGTACCTAATGAAAGGGCAAAATCAGTAAATTGGTTATCTTCTGCATCCCATATGTGACAACCCTTTCCTCGAGTTATTACTGCCGGTGCATTCGCTGGAAATTGATCATCGCCTTTACTATAAGTATGTGCGCCACCTGGAATAAAACGCTTTGCACGGTCAGCGTAAAATTTATTATCATGTTTAGCCAAGGTTTGCTCCAATTTATCTATGTTTATAAACACGTTATGTGATTAATCTAGCAAGTCCCATACCATCAAAAGACCAATTTTTTCTGGCGCTTCAATGAGTATTTTTTCAATCTCAACAAAGCCAATTTTCTCATAGGCTTTTACAGCAGCAGTGTTTGCACTGTCTACGCCTAAAATTATTTGTTTTGTACCAAAGTGTTCAACAAAATAATGTGATAAGGCAATAATAGCCTCAGCAGCGACCCCTTTGCCTCGCCATTGCTGATCGCCTAATAAAATACCCATATCGACTTTATCATAGCCATTGTAGGCAAATTCATATCGAATATTACCAATATGCTGGGTTGAATCATGAGGAAAAATACCGAAGAGATATGCAGTTGGGTCAGCTTGATTATCTTTAATATAACTTGCAAGCTCTGCTAAGCTAGTGGGCACATGCGTTATATAGCGAGAAATTTCTTCCTGCTTAAACCAGTCTAAGTAGTGTTGAGTTGCATCATCACTGGTAAGCTCTCGAATATAAAAACGCTCAGTAGAAATTGAATGAGACATGATCACTGCCTTTTCATTGCCATAATATCTAAGAATAGATTAACAAATTACAATTGCTGAGTTAAAGTATTTAGCGTAAATAATAAGATAAACAACTCATTAGCTAATAAATAAGGGTGATTTTTGCAAAACTTTAATCAAATCGGTACAAAAATGTACCAATGGGCAACCGATCTTTTCCCAATTTGTCGAAGTTTAACTGGCCAAGGTGTAAGAGACACCTTATCTTACCTACAACAACAAATCCCCGAATTAACCATAGAATCAATAAAGTCTGGGGAACAGGTCTTTGATTGGCAAGTGCCACAAGAGTGGAATATTAAGCAGGCTTTTATCGAAAATGAAACAGGTGAGCGTGTTATCGATTTTACTAATTCAAACCTTCATGTCATGGGTTATTCAGAGCCAATTGATAAAGTAATTGAATTAGAAGAACTCAATACTCACTTATACTCTTTGCCTAATCAACCTGATGCTATTCCCTATATCACGTCATATTATCAACGACGTTGGGGCTTTTGTGTAACAGAAAACCAAAGAAAAGCTCTTAAAGCTGGTAAATATCGAGTAAAAATAGACAGTACCCTTGAAGATGGCATATTAAATTATGGTCAACTCCTTATAAAAGGCCGCTCTGACAAAGAAATCTTATTATCAACTTATGTGTGCCATCCTTCGTTGGCTAATAACGAACTTTCAGGTCCCGTTGTTACTACAGCCTTAGCACAATGGTTAACGAGCTTAACAACAACAGAATACAGTTATCGAATAATATTTGTGCCTGAAACTATTGGTGCCATTACCTATTTAAGCCGACATTTTGACCATATGAAAGCCAATACGATAGCAGGCTTTGTAGTTACTTGTGTTGGTGATAATAACGATTACTCGTTTGTGCCATCACGTAGTGAAAAAAGCTTAGCTGACAAAGTAGCCCTTCATGCCCTTAAGCACTCAGTTGACAGCTTTCAACAATACACTTTTTTACAACGTGGCAGTGACGAGAGACAGTACTGTGCTCCCGGTGTTGATTTACCGGTATGTTCAGTGATGAGAACCAAGTACGGTGAATACCCTGAATACCATACCTCATTAGATAACCTAGATGTGATATCGCCAGAGGGTTTACAAGGTGGTTTTTCAATTATTCAGCAATGCTTGTTATTACTTGAAAGCAATCATAAATATCAAGTTACTGTTCTATGCGAACCACAACTGGGTAAACGAGGCCTTTACCCTACGTTAAGTAGTATGACCGAAGATTATACCGACGTGATTACCATGATGGACTTTATCGCTTATTGTGATGGCGATCACGATCTGATTGATATTGCCAACAAAATTGGTTGCTATGCTATCGATTTAATTGCCTTAGCCAATAGACTATTTAACGAAGGCTTACTTAAAAAAGTCACTGAATAATAGATAAGTATTAGGTATTAGATACTAGCCATTAGCTATTTGAACCTGATAGCTTATGACAAAGGTGTTGCAACCTCTTGACCATTTTCAAAGTGATAATAGTTTTGAGGTGAGTGCGCTAATAAAGCGAAAGGGTTTTCAGCAATTAAATTTTTAACCTCTGTAAATAGAGCTTTTAATTTAACAGCATAAATAACACCTGCTCCTAACGAGACTTTAGTCATTTTCTTGCTACTAAGTAACCGCTGCTCAAGTAAGGTATAATTTTCACGATATTCGTTGTTAAACGGGAAACAAAAATGATAATAATCTCCCGTCACTTGTTTGCCATTAATTAATACCAAATCACCATAAAAAGGTTTTAAAAATCGGTATTTAACACCTAGCATAGCTTCACATTGCACCACCACAGTAGCAACCCCGATATGAGTTCCCTGCAGCACTAACATTGCATCATTTTCAATTAATCGAGCCATGGTACTGTTTTTGGCAAAGCTATCAAATTCAGCAGCTTCTGGCTGACATATATCTACAGCCTTAGGACCGTAGCCACAATAAGAAAACATCGGGTGGGCAGATCGCACCACATCTGCTTGTTTTCTAAACCACTCAGGCCATACACCTATGCAAGTTGGCTGAGTTCGTAAATCGACCTTACGATTTGCAGGAAAGCTATAGTCAAATGCAGGCATAAAAACATTACCTTGCGTCCCGATAACATTTTTTAGTGCACTAAAAAAACTGGCAGGCAAATTAGTTACTGGCTCTTTATTGATTATACCCGTTTTCAATAAGGATGAATGAAGCACGACATACTCTTCATTAGAGAGCCCTAACTGTTGGTACGCCGCCTCAATATCAGATTTTTCAATCAACTTCATAGAAAATCCACATTACCATTTGCTTGTTTTACTTCTTCATAAATGGCATCAATTCGTTCACTAAAAGCTTTATCAGCCCAAGGTTTGCCAGTCAAAATCATCCACTCGTATTTGGCAATAAACCGTTTTTTACCTTCATCATCTAGATTATCAATAAAATCTGCCATCTTTGTTTTCAAACGAGAGACCAGTTCTTTTAAGCACATGAAAATAAATACAACTTGTGGATCTGCTAGCAGCGGCTGCAAGTTAACGGTTAATTCATCTTTAACCTTTTTTGCTTGCTCACGGACTAAAGTACATTGATGATTTTTATCAGGATCTCGATAGAATAAATCCATCAAGGCTGAATATTCAAAGCCCTCTATCATGCCAAAAGCATCCACAAGCGGAAAATAAGGATAGATTCGACAAATTAATGGCCGAGCATTGTGCGGATTACACAGCCCACCACAACTACAAGACAAGATATAAATTGAAAATGACTTACCATTAGTTAAGGTAAAAGTTCTTTTTTTCGGCGGCTCGGTAATATTTTTAATACCACCTATAGATTTATAATATTCATATTCAGTTTCTAACAAAGGTAAGGCTACACCAGTTTTATCAAGAACCTTAAAGTGTTCACCGTAAAAATTTTTACAACAATAGCCACCACAAGTTTTCCAACAATCAGGGGCGTGGATAAATTCATTGTTGTAAACTTTTTCCCAATTAACTGGTGGCATTCACTTCTCCTGCGAGTAATAAACATAAGCCTTGAATAGAAGTAAACGTTGAAGGGTCTACATCTTCAAAATCTAAATCTAAACCAAATTTCATCTCTAACTCCATTAACATAGATATAAAATCTAAAGAGTCCAAAATACCATGCTCAATTAAATTTAAATTCTCATCTAGTGCTGCGGCTTTAGCCTCGCCAATCTTATTGGAAACTTTTTCCATTATAAACTGATAAAAAGCTTCTTCTTTAAAACTCATAACTACTCCAACATTGCTCTGAGTGCATTGCGATCAATTTTTCCGTTTAAATTTAACGGCATACTTGCTAGCCAAATTATCTTTTTCGGCTGCATATAATGTGGTAACTGATTTTTCATATGCTCAATGATTGCTTGCTCTGTATCTTCACTTTTACTTGCTTGTACAAATAAAAAAATACTTTTATTAAAACTACTGATGTCTTTTGGCCAAACTAAGGCTTTGACTAAATTATTCTTTAAAAACGCCTTAGCAATAGCCTCAATTTCAGGCAGTTCAACTCGATAACCTTGAATCTTGATTTGTTCATCAAGTCGGCCTTTATAGATAAAATAACCTTCTTCATGTTGTGTTACTTTATCACCGCTATGGTACCAAGTAACGGTTTTACCTTGCTCGGTAATTACTTCCTGAAAATTTTCATTCATCTCAGCCGTTGCCTCCAAATAACCAGAGGTAACTTGTGCACCAGCAATTAATAATTCTTCACTTGAAGAACAAGCGAAAGACATATGATCAAATGCCTTACCAATAGGTACAACTTGCTGCTCAGTATAATCATCAGGCAGCTCAAAATAGCCACAAGCAATAGTCGCTTCTGTTGGGCCATAAAAATTAACGACCTTACTATGTGGTGCTGACTTTTGCCATGCTAATGCCATACTGGTTGGCAGTGCTTCACCACAAAACAAACTCAACTTTAAAGACGGATAAGCATGCGCTTTTAGCATGCCAAACTTCTGCATAATTGCCCCAGTTGATGGCACACTAAACCAAGCCGTTAATTGGTGTTTTTTAATAAACGCGCCAGGAGAAAACAACGCGCTTTCAGGTAAAACGTACAAACATGCACCACTTAACCAAGTAACAAATAAGTCATGCACACTTAAATCAAAAGTTAAATCAAAGGTTTGACTTGCTCGATCATCAGCAGACAATGCACAGTACGGGACAACAAAATCAAGATATGCTAATAAATTACCTTCTGAAATGGGTACACCTTTAGGTTTACCTGTTGAGCCCGAAGTAAACATAATATAGCGAATGTTGTTTGATAAATTTTCTGCTGTTTTAATGACAGTGATATTGTTAGATGCATTTTGAAAAAGCACTGATTCTTCAAGCAAGATAAGCTCAAGTACAGGTAGGTGCGTTTTTATCTCTTGTGCCAAATGTTGATATTGTGCGCTAACAACCAATGTGTTTATTTGCGCCGTTAATAACATACTTACCAAACGTTCTATCGGCGCTTTTACATTTAATGGCACATAGGTCTTATCAGTCATAACACAAGCAATAATCGCCGCATAAGCAGTAAGCTCTCGGTGAGATAAAAGGGCTATACGATCTGCTTTTTGTGTTGCAGCTTGCGGTAATAAACTCGCAACAAACAGGCTCATGTTATGTAATTGCTCATAACTAATGGTCTGCTTATTTACGTAAAGCGCATCGCAATTTGCAAAGTTGCTCATCGTTTCTTTGAGTTTATTTTTTAACGTCAGCAATGTACTACCTACCAAAGCAATATTTAATGGTTATTAATTACTAAGCGATTTTCTCAGCAATTATTCGATATTCAGCGTGATGATAATCTGTTTGCTGTGCTCTTTCATTATCAGTAATGTGTCTAAAAGACAAAATTTTCCAGCCTGTTGAGAATATTTCTTTTATGATTTCATCATTCACAAAAGACAGCTTGCCGACTTTTTGTAAAGGGCCTTGTGTGATTGTTAAATAACACTCCGCATCAGCTAACTGCTCATCAAAACAACTATGTTGCTGAGAAAAAGGAGTAAACAAGAATTTTCCACCAACATGCAATAATTGATGAATTTGTTTTATTGCCAATTTAACTTCCGATAATGGCGCACAAACTAAGGCGCCCCGATCAATAATAAGATCATATTGCTTATCTTCTTCAGGTAATTGGTCAAAACTACCGACGGCAAAACTTCCCGATAAATTTTCATTATCAAATCGAGCTTTTGCGTAATCTATTGCCGCGGCACTAAAGTCAATACCAGTAACATTAAAGCCTTCTCTTGCAGCAAACCATAAATTGTTTCCTGCACCGCAACCTACCTCTAAGATTCGAGTGTCTTCTCTGGGCTTATTGGGCTTACAAGCAAAAACGAATGACACGACACTATCCCACGGATAGCGATTTAATTGCTGACCTTGAGCATAAATATCTTGCCAAATCTCTTGCTGTTCCATTACTTACTCTCCGTAAAGACAAAATCATGATCACTTAAAACATTCCAACGCTCGCGATATTGCTCTGGCGCTATTTTTAAGAAATCTATCCAGTGGGCTAACGCTTCTTTAAAATATGGAATAATATTTTTTTCATCTCCAAAATTAAACAACAAGCTAAGCAGTACACTGTTTATATACAGCGTCTCCCCTTCAAGAATTAAATAAAGATGAAGATATCTTTCTTCTGCCTTAAAGGACATTAAATACCTTAAATGCTCAATAACATTTTTCAATGCATCGTCACGATTATTAATTGGCTGCTCAAGGATTTCTATCATGGTGTTACAGATTTGCTCAAAAATATCAAAAGAAAGTAAATCCTCAAGAGAGCCTTGTAAATTAGGCTTTTTAAAAGCATTCTCTTTAACAAAATTAATTGCCTGCTCTTTTGAAGTAGCACTACTGCCTAATATAATTTCAGACGATCTAAGTGGTGTTGCGCCTTCTATTTTTGCACCATCACTACAGTTATAACATTGCAGGTTTGTCCCCGCAAAAGAGCTAATTAACCTAACCATTTGCTCTTTACCAGTGTAAAGAAATGGTTCGGTAATCACTGTCTGACCAAAATTGCCTTCAACTTCAAATTCAGCGCCCATTTTTATGGAGTCTAATTTAGAGTTACCTTCTTCATCATAATAAAAGCTCGCTTTAGAGTGATGGTGTGCTTCGTCAACATAACCATTATCAACGCCAAATAAATAAATATCTGAGAAACCTAAATGAGCAAAGAAACTTAATGCAGTATTGCCTACTAACGGATTTGAATAGCCAATAGTTGGCATTAACGTTTTTGATTCAAGAAATACACCTAACTGAAAAAGTACTGTACCAGGCTCACTGCCTTTAAGAGCGACACCACTCCAACCAAACAAATCGAGTACATCAGGGTACATTACGTTTAGCACAAGTAAGTTAATTTTTTGACGTTCTTCTTCTGAAATTACCGCTTCAAGTAAATCATAGGTTTCTTTAGTACGCTCTAATGCAACATGAAAGTCAGGGCAAATGCCTTGTGTTAATAAAGCGGTACTGGCTGAATTACAAGCAACGACAATGACTTTATCTTTATGCGACTTTATAAACTCAATGTCTTTATCAAGGGATGGACCATTGGCCACGATAAATATTGGAAACTGCTCAACCGGTTTTGGCAGTTTAACCGCTTGATCTAGCATGTTAGGATTTTTTTCAGCGACACCGATAGAGTGCGCAACACTCATTAGAGCATCATCAACAAAGCCCCAGCCCATAAAAAACTGGTGAAAGTTATCTTTGATTTTTGTAACCAAATTAGCAACTGACTGCGATTTATAATGCAAATAGAAAAATGAATTACTTATGCTAAAAGCACCAATGCTTTTTGCGCGCTGATAAAGGGTTTGGTACATATCTTCTTCAGAATCACCAATACCTATATATAAATAAGAACCATCATCATCAACTTGCTTTAAGTATTTTGCCCAATCAAATGAGAACAAACTTGCAAAAAAGTAGTCCTCATTCGGCTCAAAAATAGTGATATAACACGCTTTTGTTGCCTCAAGTAACGGCTGTAAATGATAGCCTAAGCCAATACCAAAAATTACTTTGCTCGGTATGGTTTTATCAACCAGTAAATTCTCTTCTAGTTCAGCTTTAGCTTTGTTAAAAGCCTTGCCGACTTTGTTCATAACACGAACATGTAAAAAATCAGCCGTATCTTCGATAAATTCAACTGATGAGAAATCTACTCGACTTAGTTCTGGCTTAGCCAAAGTTTCCTTTACTTGTGCCTCGACTTGCTCAATAGGTGTTTGTGAATACATCGGCACTTTCGTATCGTAATCGATGATATTTGCTGTGCCATCAGGGTTAACATCAAGTTGAAAATCTTGCTTAGGATTATACGCTATAAAACGCTGATATATATCAGGGAAATACTTTTCAAAGGCACGTAAATTTTGTTCATAACGAACATTCGCTTCTTTAGCAAAAGCTTCTTCTAAAGCAATTTTATCCTGAAGCTTTTCGAGTTTATTTTCTACGTCACGTAAATTTTGTTCTAATGAATCCACAGTGCACCTAATATTTTTAGACTATTAACTAAATTTAATTGTTCACTAAACTAAATTGCACATTAAGAATGACAAGATAATAAAGCGACTAGAATAACTATACAAAGCAATAGTTAAGCCAAGCTTATGAAGAATATAAGGTAATTAACAAGATTTAACTATATTTTTTGAAAAGAGGAGCGAGTTTGCCGAGTATTGAAGCGAATATAGCTTAAGCACCGTATGCTTTTTTCATTTTATTCGCTGTTTTTAAAGAGGATAGTTCTTTAACAATGTTTTGTGAAGCAAGCGTCAAATTTTTAACTTCATGTTGTAAGAAGTTATCAATATCAATTAACAACTGCCTTAGAGCTAAGTTATCTTCATCTGGATTCAAAAATATCTCTCGGTCAAAGTCAGCACCTGTTATAAGTGCTGTCATTAACTGATGCAAGAGCGTCACTTGTTCACTTGCTTGCTCAAACTCTTGCTCTGCAATTAACTTTTTGGCTTGCTCAAGAGTCTGACTAAGCTGCTGTTGATTAGCCAACATTCGCAGTTGCTGCCCTTTGCTGTTCAGCTTCTACACGAGCTTGCATCGGGATTTCATCCCAAGCAGATTTAATTTCTCTAAACAATGACGCCACTTCATCAACAGCTTCAGTATCTTTTGCTACACTTGCATCAACTAAGCGTTCAGTCATATATTCATAAAGCGCATTTAAGTTATCAGACACTTCACCGCCAACACTAAAGTCTAAGCTAGATCTTAGCGCTACAATAATAGAGCTTGCTTTTGAAATTGAACGACTCTTTTGTTCTAAATCGCCTCGTTCAATGCTGCCTTTAGCAAGCGCTAAGCTGTCCATAACGCCAACCATTAACATTTGAATTATTTGATAAGGTTCAGCATCTGCCATCTGTGTTTTAGTGGCTTCTTTTTGATAATGTTTTAACTTTACATTCATAATTAAATCTCTACTTTTATACTTATCAATACGTTAGTGATTATTTTTCTCTAGTAAATCCAGGTAAACTGGCTAACTGTCCACTTAAGAAGTCACCTGAGCTTTTCATTTGTGCAATTAACACATCTAAACTTGAATATTGCTTTCTTAAACGAATTTCAAGTTGCTCCATGCGATAAGCATGGTTACTTCTATCATTTTCAAGCTGCTTTAATTCCGCATTCAGTGAATCTTCACGAAACTTCATCGCACCATCGCTTTCTAAATAATTATCTAGTAAGCCTGAAAATACAGTGGCAATACCATCAGGAGCTGTAAAAATAGTACCAACATCATCATACGAATCTGTTAATGCATCATTTAAACTTCTCACCAACGAATCTTTCTCTAAATCACCTTCTTTACTTAAACCGATACCAATATCATAAAGCGTTTCAAAATTACCTGCTCCAGTCACCATACTTGATAAGGTATTTACTAACTGTGACTTCAAGCTTCTCATGGCACTATCACCATTAAGCGCTGCGCCAATCTGTGTATGATAATCAATGGTGTCGATAACATTATTAAACTTTTCAATAAATTCGTTAATGTTAGCTTCAACAGTTGCTTTATCTACATCAACAACTAAACCCGCAGTCTCGTTGTTTTCGCTTTCTTTTAACGCCGTGATCGTGAGATCTTGAATTGCATTAGTAAACTTATTTGTATCACTAGAAATCGATATTCCGTCAACTTCAATAATGGCATCGTCTGCCATATCTTCCGTAGCAATTTTTAAGCCACCTTGAGAAATACCGTCATTAGCCAACGTAGAAACATTATCTAATTCTGCCGTATCGTTAGTAATAACGAGATCGTTTCCTAAACCCGTTTCATCAGAAGTCAGCACTAATTTTGATGAAGTGCCGTCGTTGATAATATTGGCTGTAACACCAAAGTTATCATCAGAGTCATTTATAGCAACGCGAAGCTCTTCTAACGTTGCACCTGCCGCTAAGTTGATTGAGAAATTTTTTGTGCCTGCAGTAAAGGTTAAATTACCACCTGAGGCAGTAACGACATCGGTTGGTGCTGTGAATAAGTTATCATCCATTACCGCACGACTACCCTGAGCTAACTGCATGACTTCAACATCGAATGAAGCGGTGGTTGATTTTGACGTAGTAGAAACTGAGATTAAACCGCCACTTGCAGGTTGAGTAACCGTTGCAGTACGTTTATTGAAGTTATCAATATCGGCAAGTTTTTCCATTATACTGTCAAGACTAGACAGTGAAGATTTAATAGCGCCTACGCTTGATAAGCTAACGCTAAGTTCTTGCTCTTTCTTGGTAAATTTTGATAATTTAGGTAAGTTTTCAGCATCAACCGTTGCTGAAATGATTGATTCAAGATCTAGTCCTGAGCCAACGCCTGCTGATGTAATTAATGCCATAATAAAGCTACCTCTAATACCAAGTATTTACCTTAAGATATCAAGCAACTTATTTATAAAAAAGCTTACATTAAAAGTTATTAAACTTCTGAATTAAATAAAGCGCCTGTCTTAGTTATACTATCGGCCATATCATTTAAAGCTTGAGTTATCTTTCGAAGATTTTTAGGTGGTATTTCCCTAATGATCTCCTCAGTATTTTTGTCTACTACTTTAACTATAGGTGGTTCGGCAATATCATCAAACTCAAAAATTAAATTAGTATTTTTTAATGGAAGTAGTTCATTAATCACTTCTAGTGATTGCTCGACTTCTTCTTTATTTTCTGCTGATTCTTTTTCTTGCTCAGCTAATGCAGCCTTTTCCATTTGCTGTTTTTCCAAAAGCTTTTCAGCCTGGGCAGCAATAGGTTGACTAGTTGACTCATCAAGAGCACGTTTGTCAGCTGTATTTTTTTGTGCTAACGAATTTTCTGCATTAGCGTCTAGGCTTTTCAAACCTGATAGCGATACCATGGCTTGATCAGTGGGTACTTGTTCTACAGACATAATACCTCCTACTCCTTCAAAAACTTGCAAATTTTAAGCCACTAATTTAAAAGAATGCTAAAAACTTGGGAAGCGATCCCTGCCTCCCAAGTTGATTCTATAGTCGCTTACCTTTGACTAGCCTAATAATGATAAGGCCATTTGTGGTCTTTGGTTAGCTTGACTTAAAATTGAAGTACTTGCTTGTTGCAAGATTTGGTTACGTGTTAACGCAGCCGTTTCTGCAGCAAAGTCAGCATCTTTAACTCGAGATTTCGCAGCCGATAAGTTCTCAGAGATATTTGATTGGTTACGTATGGTAGATTGGAAACGGTTTTGAACCGCACCTAATTCCGCACGTTTTTTATCAACTACCGCAATAAGTGAATCCATACCAGCTAATACTTCTTGTGCATTACCTTGTGAAGATACACTGATAGCAGTTGCAATAAATGCTGCAGCAAAAGTTGCATCATTGGCTGCACCTGAAATAGCAGATACACCGTCAGCTAAACCTGATAATGTATTACCTGTAACCATACTGGCAACACTAGCAATACCTGATAAAGTAAAGCCACCATTAACAGATAAAGTACCATTCACTGTACCACCAACATCTTTCATACTAAAACCGATAGTTTGTACCGCATCAGCACCTACTTGGAAGCTAGCATCATAAGTACCGTCTAGTAAGTTTTGACCACCGAAGGTTGTATCCGATGCAACACGGTTTACTTCAGACATTAATGAACGAATCTCTTCTTGAATCGCTAATCTATCTTCATCAGTGTTTGAACCGTTTGAAGATTGTTGCGCCAAAGTTCTGACACGTTGGAACATAGATGTCATTTCATCCATCGCACCTTCAGCAGTTTGTGCTAAAGAGATACCATCGTTCGCATTTCGGTTACCTTGGTTTAAACCATTAATTTGAGAACTTAGACGGTTTGAGATTTGAAGTCCAGCAGCATCATCTTTTGCGCTGTTAATGCGCAAGCCTGACGATAAACGTTGGAATGATGTATCAAGTGCGCTGCCAGTTTGGTTTAATTGACGCTGTGCGTTCAATGAACTGACATTAGTATTTACATAAATAGCCATAGAGCCTCCGCATATTTT
>Ga0193960_1000791_pt1 | contig 12916 bp, 7 predicted proteins | sample FB_3_MG_FD_140338 | JGI IMG/M metagenome (GOLD analysis project Ga0193960, IMG submission 140338) | Microbial mat bacterial communities from the Broadkill River, Lewes, Delaware, United States - FB_3_MG | ecosystem: Environmental > Aquatic > Freshwater > River > Microbial mats | place: USA... | reverse complement strand
TTCGTTATTTCATTACTGACTACCGGGAAGTAGTGGCTTTCGGATCGGGGTTTATGAAACCAGAACACAACGTGACTGAGGAGCTTCTGCACCTCTATGAGCTTGCCCTGAGCATTGGCAGGCAACTTGACCCCAGAGCAACCTGCCTGAGTTTTGTCGAGATTCTGGTGCCTCGCTATGGCCTGATTGGCGCGTCCATCTGGTGGCAACATGATGGCTCTGCAACGCCACTGGCGGCGCTGCCTAAAATGAGTGCCGAGGTCAGCACCAGAGCGCTGGCAACCAGAGTCAGCCAACTGGCGGCGATGACAACCCCTTGCATTCTGGAATCGGGCGATGACAGCCATCTTGCCCTGACAGCCGGATTCTCCGGTGATGATGTGACCTGTGGCCTGTATCCCTTCTCGGGCCATGGCGTGTTGGTGATGTACTCGGTGCAACCGGGCGTGATCACTCCGCGTTTGCTCAAAAGCTTGCGGCCGATTCTGGACGCGCTGGGTACTTCCATACGTGGCGGTATGGCACTGGAACAACTGGCATTGTCGGAAATGGAACTGAAAAAGCAGCGTGGCTTTTTAAAAACACTGATCAACACCATCCCGGATCTGGTCTGGCTGAAAGACCCGGGCGGCGTCTATCTGGCCTGTAACGAACGCTTTGAGCAGTTTTTCGGGGCGACAGAGCAGCAAATTGTCGGTAAAACCGATTACGACTTCGTGGATGCCGAATTGGCCGACTCCTTCCGCATGCACGACCGCCGGGCCATGGCCAATAACGGCCCGTCGGTGAATGAAGAATGGATTCCCTTTGCCTCCGACGGCCATCGGGAGCTACTGGAAACCACCAAAACCCCGATGCTGGATGATGACGGTGCGCTGGTGGGTGTGCTTGGCATTGGGCATGACATCACCCAAAGCCGGGAATCGGAAGAGGCTCTGAGAATGGCAGCAAGCGTATTCACTCACGCCAATGAAGGCATCATCATCACCGATGCTGAGGTGGCAATCATTGAAGTGAATCAGGCATTTTCTCGCATCACTGGTTACAGCCGGGAAGAAGTATTGGGCAAAAAACCGGGATTACTGAAGTCGGATCAGAATGGCGATTATGTTCATGCGGAGATGTGGCAGTCGTTACAGCAGCAGGGGCAATGGAGCGGGGAGCTGTGGAATCGGCGCAAAAACGGAGAAGTCTACGCCGAACTGCTGACCATCAGTGCCCTGTACGATGAGCAGGGAAATGTCAGTCGCTATTTGGGGCTGTTCTCGGATATTACCGCTCAAAAACAGCATCAGAAGCAACTGGAATACCTGGCTCATTATGATGCCCTGACATCGTTGCCCAACCGCATATTGCTGTCTGAGCGTTTACATCAGGCCATGAAGCAGGCGCAGCGCCGCGACAGTTTATTGGCGGTGGCCTATCTGGATCTGGATGGCTTCAAGCGGATTAACGACTCTTTTGGCCATGACACTGGTGATCAGTTGCTGGTGGATTTGTCCAGCCGCTTTGTTCATACCCTGCGCGAAGGCGATACCATCGCCCGTATTGGTGGCGATGAGTTTGCCATTGCGATGATGGACCTGGCTGATCGTGCAAGCTGTTCAGGTGTTCTGGATCGCTTGCTGGAGGTGGCAGCAGAACCCATGGTGGTGAATGGCCATCGCTTGCGAGTCAGCGCCAGTGTTGGTGTCACCTTCTTTCCCCAACGGGATGAGGTGGATGCCGACCAGCTTCTGCGTCAGGCCGATCAGGCGATGTATCAGGCCAAGCAAAGCGGCAAAAATCGCTACCACGTATTTGATGTCGAAAAAGATCGCTCGCTCAGAGATCAGGTCGACAGTCTGTCCAGAATCCGTGCCGCACTGCAGAACAACGAGTTCACACTCTATTATCAGCCCAAGGTAAATATGCGCACGGGCGAGGTGATCGGTGTTGAAGCGCTGATTCGCTGGTGTCACCCGGAACGTGGTCTTCTGGCCCCGTTTCACTTTCTGCCCATGATCGAGAACCAGCATCTGACGATTGATGTCGGTGACTGGGTGATTGAAACCGCGCTCAAGCAGTTGGAATATTGGCAAGCGCAGGGCATTGATCTGGCCGTCAGTATCAATGTGAATGGCTACCATTTGCAGCAGCCGGATTTCTTCGAGAAATTGCGTGATCGACTGATAGCGCATCCGGCGGTTAATCCGGCCAATCTGGAGCTGGAGATTCTCGAAACCAGTGCTCTGGAAGACATTGCCCACGTCAGCAAGGTTATTCGGGCCTGTCAGGACTTGGGAATCGGGTTTGCGCTGGATGATTTTGGCACCGGCTATTCATCGCTGACTTATCTGAAACGGCTGCAAACCCGGCTGCTGAAAATCGATCAGAGTTTTGTCCGGGATATGCTCGACGACCCGGATGATTTATCCATTCTGGACGGTGTACTCGGACTGGCCAAATCGTTTAAAAAAGACGTGATTGCTGAAGGCGTGGAGACGCTGGAGCATGGCGAAATGCTGTTGTTGATGGGGTGTGAGCTGGGGCAAGGTTATGCCATTGCGCGCCCGATGCCTGCCGATTCGGTACCGGAGTGGCTTGCTGGCTGGCAACCTGATGAGAAGTGGCAACAGTGCAAGCCGGTGCATGCTGATGATCGGCTGATTGTGCATGCCATCGTCGAGCATCGTGCCTGGGTCACCCATCTGGCGCAGTACGTACGGGGTGATCATCCCATACCACCGGTTCTGGACGTTAAATCCTGTCGTTTTGGCTGCTGGCTGACCGAGTTTGGTGATCAGTGTCCTTCCCGACAGTCCGAGGTTGAAGAGATTACCCGGCTGCACAACGCCATCCACCAGCAAGGGGAGCAACTGATTCAGTGCTATCTGGACGGTTTTGATAAAAGTATGGATGCCTTGTTGGCCAGCATCCGAACGCTACAGGAAGAACTTATCCAATGTCTGAAGCAACTGGTGCGATGATGATGTTTGTTACCGCTCTTGAAGGCGGCAAGCGGCACTGAATAAACAGCACCGCTTGAGACGACAGCTTACTTACTCGCTGTCATCAATCGAGAAACCGACCAGCTTGGTTTCCAGATATTCCATAATACCTTCGTGCGCGCCTTCACGGCCCAGACCGCTGCTTTTCATGCCACCAAACGGCGCAGCAGCAGAGGTCGGGTTGATGTCATTCACACCAATCAGACCAAACTGCAGCTTGTCGGTGACGCGCATCGCACGGGACAACGACTCGGTGTACAGGTAAGCGGCCAGACCGTAGTGCGTATCGTGGGCCATCTCCAGCACTTCCTGCTCGGTCGAGAACGGAATTACCGGCGCGACCGGGCCAAAGGTTTCCTCACGGTAGATGTTCATCTCCGGGGTAACACCGGTCAGCAGGGTCGGGGCGTAGAAACAGCCTTTCTCCAGCGTTTCGATGGACAATTGTTTGCCGCCTCTGATCAGCGTTGCGCCCTTGGCAACCGCGTCTTCAACCTGACTGGCGACCTTGTCGATGGCAGCCTGGTTCACCAATGGGCCGATGGCAATGCCTGGCTCCAGACCGCTGCCAACCTTGAGGCGGTCGATACGGCGCGCAAACTCTTCCACAAACGGCTCAATGATGTCCTGATGCACAAAAATCCGGTTCGGACTGATGCACGCCTGACCGGTGTTTAGGAATTTCACCAGCGACAGTCCTTTGGCTGCATGCACCGGGTCGGCATCCTTGAACACAATCGCCGGGGCATGGCCGCCCAGTTCCATCGACACGCGCTTGAACGACGGTGCTGCCAGCGTTGCCAGTTGACGGCCCACGGCGGTGGAACCGGTAAACGTCAGCTTGGCGACACGAGGATCGGTGCAGAAAATATCGCCCACTGGCTTGGGATCTTCCGCCGTGACCAGATTCACCACACCCGCTGGGAAACCGGCTTGTTCAAAAATCTTGAACATGGCGATGGCGCACAGCGGCGTGGCTTCAGCAGGCTTGAGCACGATGGTGCAACCGGCAGCGACGGCAGGTGCCACCTTGCGAGTGATCATCGAAATCGGGTAGTTCCACGGCGTCACCGCTGCCACCACACCGACAGCATGGTGCTTGACCATAAAGCGCTGATCCGGGCGTGCTGAAGGAATGGTTTCGCCATACACACGCTTCACTTCCTCGGCGTACCAGAGCAGATAATCCGCGCCGTACTGCACTTCCCCCAACGAGGCTTTCAGCGGCTTGCCCTGCTCGCGGGACATCAGCTCGGCCAGCTCCGACTTTTGTTCCAGCATCAACTGATGGGCGCGATGCAAACACGCCGAACGCTGATACGCCGTGGTCGCTGACCAGGTCGGAAAAGCGCTGCTGGCCGCGTCGATGGCCGCCAGTACATCGTCTGGCGTGGCATCCGCAACGTTGCCGATGATTTCGCCATTGGCAGGATTTAATACGGGGAAAGACTGATGGCCCTGACGCCATTCACCATTAATAAACATACCGTTTTCCTCTTCAGCACAAGGGTTCTTTTGGCCCATTTGGGGCTGACCGTAGCAGAAACCATCATTCTAGGAAACGTTATAAAGCTCAGCAAAAGATGATGGTTGTTGCACTCATCTATACGATCAGAGATTTTTATAAGGGTATTTACGTGCTTATTTGGGTGGTTTGGGAGAGGTGGCTTGTTTGGCACAGACAGAATTTCTGACTGCCAAAAGAAGAGATTTCAGCTTGATCACGATCAGGCATACTTAACCCATCAATACCAATTGGCGAGATGATCGATGGCCATCAACTTCAACACCACCAACAGCACGTTCCGTCAGTTATTGGGCAATGGCTTGACCTATCGTGTACCACCTTTTCAAAGGGACTATTGTTGGACGGATGAAGAGTGGGATGACCTTTGGCAAGATATGGTGGCGTTGTTTGAAGAAGATGCCGAGCCTGCTCATTACATGGGCTATCTGGTTCTGCAATCGGCCGATAGCGAGCATTTCCAGATCATTGATGGTCAGCAGCGTATTACGACCATCAGCATCATGATTCTGGCCGGGTTGTCGTATTTACAGGATCTGGCCAATGCAGGGCTGGACGCCGATAACAACCGGCGTCGTAAAGAACAATTTCAAAACAGCTACATCGGTTACATCGATCCGGTGACGTTGGTTCCGCGTTCCAAACTGGAATTGAATCGCCACAATAACCGCTTTTATCAAACCTACCTGGTACCACTCGACAAGCTGCCTCAACGGAATCTTCATGCGTCTGAGCATCAGTTACGCAAGGCGTTTAACTGGTTTAAAAGCAGTTGCAAACAACGCTTTGGAAGCGAAGAAAGCAGCGGACAGCAGTTTGCTTTTATGCTGGATGGTTTGGTCAGTCGGCTATTTTTTACGGTGATTACCGTCACGGATGAGCTGAACGCATTCAAGGTGTTTGAAACACTCAATGCTCGTGGTGTGCGTCTTTCGTCAACGGACTTGCTGAAGAACTATGTGTTCTCACTGATTGGCAAGGGCGATATGCACAAAGAGAGGCTGAAGCATCTTGAGGATCAATGGGAACGGGTTGTCGATCTGCTGGGGAGTGAAAGTTTCCCCGAATTCTTGCGGGTATTTTGGAACAGCAGCCATAAGAGAGTGCGTAAAGCTGACTTGTTCAAAACCATTCGTCGTCACATTACCACTCAAGAAGCGGCGTTCCAGTTGGTCAGAGAGCTGGATCACGCGGCTGAAACCTATGCCATGTTACGTGACCCGATGAATTCCGGCTGGCAGCAAGAAGAACGAGAATCGCTGCAACTGCTGATGATGTTTAATACACGCCAGCCGTTGACCATGCTAATGGCCTGTTTCAGACAGTTTTTTGACGATGATCGCGCTGGATTTTCACGCATCCTGAAAGCGATTACCGTCGTGTCGATGCGGTACAACGTAATTTGTAATAAACAGGCGAATGAACAGGAACGCGTCTACAACGATGTCGCTTGTCTGGTCTCCGCCAGAGAGCTCACAAGCGTCAGTGGTATTTTACGAGCATTGAAAGACGTCTATCCCGATGACAAGGAATTCAAAGCGGCTTTCGCAGCCAAGGAACTGAAAACCACCAATACCCGAAACAAGAAAGTCGTGCGCTATATTCTGTTTGCACTGGAAAAACAGCGCTCAAATCATGACTTTGATTTTGAGAGCAGTACTTACAACATCGAACACATTTTGCCCGAAAACCCTTCTGATGCCTGGACTCATATGGATGAACATCAGCAAGATCGCTGTATTTATCGCCTTGGAAATATGACACCCATGAGCGCTACGGATAATCGAAAGCTGGGCAATGTGGGTTATGAAGAAAAACGTGAGGCATTCCGACACAGCCAATTTCAGATTACCCAAGGTATTGCCGAGCGCTATGACCGTTGGGATGAATCAACAATAGAAACCAGACAAACACGTCTGGCCGACTTGGCGGTTACTATCTGGAAGATGGTCTGATGAGAAACAACTCATCAAAGAATAACCATGCTGAAAAGGCATTCGCAGAACTGAAAATGCGTTATCACGCAGCTCGGTTAGCGTATGCGGATTACCAATTGGAAAACCACCAGTGCTATGACTATCCTCCAGAGTCGACTGATTTTATGCTTAGCCTGCAACGCCCGCCTTGGGTACGATACGACTATGACCCGGAGCAAATCCTCCATATTGAACGCTCGATTGAAAACGCCTCGCTGGCACGTTCGGTGTTTGCTAACCACATATGGCCGGGGAGAGCGCTTCTCTGACGGGTTTTGGCCTCGGTTGTTTGACGCAGGTCGACTGACCCCTGTGATGCAACGGCTGGCGGCGTTGAAGCTGTAGAAAAAACCTCGTGGACTCAGAAATTTGGTGTTCCTACGCGAATTCTATAAAGTTTTCAGTGCAAACTGCTTTAGACCTCACTCATAAGGACATGCCTGATATGGCCAATGCCGCTTCGCCATTTGATTCCAACCTGTTACTCAGCAATCTCCCCGAACCTGACGTTGACCCCAGCAAGGTCAATGACTTTATCCAGCGTTGGCAATCAGCCGGCGGCACCGAGCGCGCTAACTATCAATTGTTTCTGACCGAACTATGTACTCTGCTCAAGCTGGATCAGCCCGATCCCGCTCAAGACGATACCCGCGATAACGCCTATGTATTTGAACGCCGGGTGACGGAAGAATTTTCTGAAGGCGGCGACACCAAGCGATTCATTGACTTATACAAGCGCGGCAGCTTTGTCTGCGAGGCCAAACAGTCTGGCCTGAAGCTGGAAACGGGTCGCTGGGACAAGGCCATGCGTAAGGCCTTTAATCAGGCTGAAGGCTATGTGCGGGCGCTACCCGCCGAAGAGGGCCGTCCGCCGTTTATCATCGTGACCGACGTTGGCCGTCATCTGGAGCTGTATTCCGAATTCAGTCGCAGCGGTGGTAACTACACCGCGTATCCGGACGCCAACAGCTTTCGCATCAAGCTGGAAGATCTGTGCAAGCCTGAGGTTCAGCAGCGCCTGATCGCCGTCTGGAACACTCCGATGCAGCTGGACCCAAGCCGGGTATCAGCACGAGTGACTCGTGAGATTGCCGACAAGCTGGCTGAATTGGCCAAGTCGCTGGAGGCCGATAACCACTCCCCCGAGCAAACCTCCGGCTTTTTGATGCGCTGCCTGTTCACCATGTTTGCCGAAGACGTCGGTCTGCTGCCACTGCGTAGCTTTACCGAACTGCTGATCGAGCTGGAAGCCGACGACTCCTTCAAAGACATGCTGGAAAACCTCTGGCAAATCATGAACACAGGTGGCTTCTCACCGATTCTGCGCACCAAATTACTGAAATTTAACGGCGGTCTGTTTGCTGAGGCGGAAGCTATCGAACTGGATCGGGAGCAGCGCCAGCTATTGATTGAAGCTGCCAAATCCGACTGGCGCTATGTGGAACCCGCCATCTTCGGTACCTTGCTTGAGCGAGCGTTAGACCCCCGTGAACGCCACAAGCTGGGCGCTCATTACACCCCGCGCAGCTATGTGGAACGGCTGGTGATGCCGACGATCATTGAGCCCTTGCGCGAACAATGGGAAAACGTTCAGGCCGCCGCCGTGGCGCTGGAAAACAAGGGCAAACACAAGGACGCCGTGGCCGAAATCCGTGCCTTTCATCAGCAGCTCTGCAACATTCGCGTACTCGACCCCGCCTGCGGCAGCGGTAACTTTTTGTACGTGACGCTGGAGCATATGAAGCGCCTGGAAGGCGACGTACTTAACCTGCTCCACGAACTGGGGGAAAGCCAGGGTCTGCTGGAGATGGAAGGCGTCACCGTCGACCCGCATCAGTTCCTCGGTATCGAAATCAACCCGCGCGCCGCCAAGGTCGCCGAAATGGTGCTTTGGATCGGCTACCTGCAATGGCACTTCCGCACCTATGGCAACAGCAATCCGCCGGAACCGGTACTGCGTGATTTCCACAACATCGAAAACCGCGATGCCCTGATCGAGTACGACAGCCGCAGCGAACAGCTCGACGCCAACGGCCAGCCCGTCACCATCTGGGACGGGCTGACCATGAAAACCAGCCCGGTTACTGGCGAACTGATCCCCGACGACAGCGCCCGTATTCCGGTGTACCAGTACCACAACCCCAAACAAACCCACTGGCCCGAAGCCGACTATATCGTTGGCAACCCGCCGTTTATTGGGAAGCTCAATATGCGGGCTGCTTTGGGCGATGGATATGTTGACGCTATACGCCAAGCATTTAGGGGAGCAGTACCAGATTCTGCTGACTTTGTGATGTTCTGGTGGCATATCGCCGCCGAGAAAGTCCGACTCGGACAAGGCAAAGCTGGAGCGCCGCAACAGTTCGGCTTTATCACCACCAACAGCCTGCGCCAGACCTTTAACCGCCGGGTGCTGGAACCACACCTCAACGACTCAAAAAAGCCACTGTCATTGGCCTTTGCCATCCCCGATCATCCCTGGGTTGATGCCGCTGACGGTGCTGCCGTGCGTATTGCCATGACGGTGGGCGCGGCCGGAGAAAAACAGGGCCGACTGCTGACCAGCCTGAAAGAATCTGATACCAAAACCGATGAAATCAAGGTCGATTTCCAGAATCGCCACGGCAAGCTGTTTGCAGATTTAAAGATTGGGGCGGATGTGGCAAGTGCCAAGCCATTGCAAGCAAACTTGGATCTAACCTCGATGGGAGTCATGTTGGCTGGAGCTGGGTTCATCATTACTGATGAAGAGTACTCAAGTCGTATTGGTAGATTCAATGAACAAGAGCTGGCTCGAGTAAAAGGTTATTGTAACGGGAAAGATTTGGCTGCAAAAAGTCGGAGGGCTCGAGTTATCGACTTATTTGGACTAAATGAAGACGAGTTGGTAACAGCGGTTCCAAATTTGTATCAACTGATAAAAGACCGTGTATACCCTGAGAGATCCGTCAATCGCGATAAAGGGTTTAGGGAAAAATGGTGGCTTTTTGGACGTTCACGGCCATCTCTGAGGGAAATGATCGCTGGACTGCCGTTTTTTCTAGCATGTGGAGAGACGGCTAAGCATCGTTTTTTTGTGACCTTGGATAGTCATATTTTACCTGATCATATGGTGATTGGTTTTGGTTTGGATCGGTTCGATTACTTGGGCATCCTCTCAAGCCGCGTCCATATTCTGTGGGCTCTCGCAGCAGGTGGAACATTGGAAGACCGTCCCCGCTACAACAAATCTGTTTGCTTTGATACCTTCCCCTTCCCGGATCTTACCGGCCTGGAACAAGCAACACTGGCTGCTCGTATAGGAAAGTTAGCCGAGCAAATCGATCAGCACCGCAAAACCCAGCAAGCCGCTCACGACAAGCTGACCCTGACCGGCATCTATAATGTGTTAGAGAAACTGCGCAAAGCAGAGCCGCTGAACGCCAAGGAAAAAACCATCTACGACGACGGGCTGGTGGGCATTCTGCGGGAACTCCACGACGAACTGGATCGCGCGGTATTTGAAGCCTACGGCTGGCAAGATTTGGCCAATAAACTGGTCGGCCTGCCCGGAGCTACGACGCCCTACCCGGAAAAATCCGAAGCCCAGGCCGAGGCGGAAGAAGAACTGCTCAAGCGACTGGTGGCGCTCAACCATCAACGCGCCGCTGAAGAAGCCAAAGGCCAGATTCGCTGGTTGCGCCCTGAGTACCAGAATCCCGACTATCAAAATTCAAATCAGGGCAAAGACAGCGCATCCGATTATAAGTCGACTGCCCAAACCGAAGCCGATGTCACCGCCAAGCCTGTGGCTACCAAAGCCAAAAAACTCACCTGGCCCAAGTCCATGCCGGAACAGGTCGCCGCCGTCAAAACCGCACTGCAAGATGGACTGGATAGCGTAGAAGCGATCACCGTCCTGTACAAAAGCCCGAAAAGCACCGGGCCAAAAGTACAGGAAGTACTGGAATCACTTGAGTCGCTGGGGTACGCCAACCGGGAAGGCGGGCGCTATTGGCTGGTTGGGTAACTGTCTGATGATCAGAACATAACGCGGTCTTCTTGCTGTTTCGTTTATTTCGTTTAATCTGTTCTAAAGCACGTGAATAGCGTGCTATAGAATCAGAAAAACAGGGGTGAATCCTATGGGCGCAGAAGTTGTATTCTTGCCAACCGCAGAAGACAGTGAACAGGCCAAGGACTCCAGCCGAGTACTGGCGCAGGCGTTAGCCAACTATTCCGATGATGACCGAGTGCGAATGACCATTCAGGGCAGCTCTGGTGGTAGCAGTGAGTTGGTACTGCCGGGCGACATTATGAACCTGGTTCTCACTGTGCTGACTCAGGTTTCCCAGGGCAATGCTATCAGCCTGGTACCTATTCATCAGGAGATCAGCACCCAGCAAGCGGCTGAACTGCTGAGCGTCAGTCGTCCGCATCTGGTGAAGCTGCTGGAACAGGGGACTATTCCCTTTCGGAAAGTCGGTAGCCATCGTCGGGTAAAACTGACCGATGTGATGGAATATCGCAAGCAAGTGGATGAAGCACGGGGTAAGGCGCTGGATGAGCTGGCAGCCATTTCTCAAGAATTGGGCATGGAGTTCTGATGAGCCAGTTTCGAGTGGTTCTGGATGCCTGTGTTCTGTACCCGCAAGGGTTACGTGATTTGCTGATGAGTCTGGCGGCTGAGCGTATTTTCAAGGCGCATTGGAGTGGCCAGATTCATGATGAGTGGATTCGCAATCTCCACGCAAATTCTGGTATACCGCTGGAGCAATTAGAACGCATTCGTCAGCTGATGGATCAGCATGTCGATGATGCTTTGGTAACAGGCCACGAACTTCTGATTGACGGCTTGAAACTACCTGACCCTGATGATCGTCATGTGCTTGCTGCTGCCATCAAGTGTGGAGCCAATGCCATTGTGACCCTGAATTTGAAAGACTTTCCTACTGATGTTGTCGCTCCATTTGGGATTGATATTCTTCACCCGGATGATTTTGTTGCATATCAGATCGATATGGCACCGGGTGCCGCCTGCTTGGCTGTGAAAAAGATGCGTCAGCGCCTTAAAAACCCCATCTATACAGCTCCTGAATACCTTTCAGCGATTAAGCCAAGGTTGCCAAATACCGCAGCAATGCTGATGGAATATCAGGATTTGATTTAATCGCTGGCAGTCTGAGCACTGCCTTCTGCAGCTCAATAGTGAGGGATCATGTATTCCAATAGTTTTGGCAAAACCATCAAGCTGTTTCTGCTCGACGCAGATCCTGAAGGTCGGGTGATCTGCGAGCTGCCCAACTGGACTGGCAAGGCCTTTCGCATTCCCCGTGGCAAGGTGAAGGACTGCGCCAATCGCGACGATCTGAAGACCACCGGCGTTTATCTTTTGTTCGGCAAGGCGGATACCAATACCGGTAAACCCCGTGTGTATATCGGTGAGTCTGAGGATTGCTATAAGCGCCTGAAAGAGCATGTGTCGGGTAAGGATTTCTGGAATGAATCCGTGGTGTTTATGAGTAAGGATCAGAACCTCAACAAGGCTCATATCAAATACCTGGAATCTCGTTTGTATGAGCTGGCTAAAGTTTCCGGGCGCTACTCTCTGGATCAATCCCTCCCCACTCGAAGCAGTATTTCGGAAAGTGATATTGCTGAGCTGGAAGAATTCATTGCCTACATCAAGGTGATGCTGAATACCTTGGGGTTCAAGGTATTGGAACCGCTGGTGAGCCAGGAAGAGAATGCGAAACAGCCAGCATGTCTGTTACATGTATCAAATAATCGCGGTGCTGATGCCAGAGGCAAGAGAACTCCGGATGGTTTTGTTGTTTTGTCTGATTCTCTGATGACGGTGAGTACGGTTCCTTCATGCCCACCCAGTGTTATTACCGTTCGAGACGACCTCAAGAGCAAAGAAGTCGTTCAAGCAGAGGGTAGCGTGCTTCGTTTTCTGGAGGACTGCCTGTTCAGCAGCCCGTCTATTGCTGCGGCAGCGGTATTGGGGAGGAGTGCTAATGGACAGATTGAATGGAAAGATCCAAAAGGGAATACGCTCAAGCAAATTGAGGCAGAGGAAGTAAGCGGAGGGGAGTAGTATTAATTCAGAGGTTTGGCTTCAAACAGCAAAGCTTTCCGCTGGTTGCGGTGAATTGTAGTTAGTGCCCCGGCATGGCCCTCTGGTGGGTATCGAATACCCCGAACAATGGTTACCTCGCAAAATCCCCCAAATGAAAACGGCTGTCCATAGACGCTAGTGGACGCTGAAGAACATAATCTTCAGTATTCATGGGGCTGGTGGCGGTTTTTGAGGTCGTTGCAGAACGCGGAAAACAAGTGGATGGCCTCCCCACAGGGACTCGAACCCTTATCTTGGGATAATAATTCTCTCGTTACCATAGTGTATGTATGGGTTTTGAAATTCATTAGATCCACTAAGTACG
>Ga0193960_1000788_pt1 | contig 12935 bp, 12 predicted proteins | sample FB_3_MG_FD_140338 | JGI IMG/M metagenome (GOLD analysis project Ga0193960, IMG submission 140338) | Microbial mat bacterial communities from the Broadkill River, Lewes, Delaware, United States - FB_3_MG | ecosystem: Environmental > Aquatic > Freshwater > River > Microbial mats | place: USA... | reverse complement strand
TAAATCTACAAATACTTTAATTACTGATTCTGACAATGCAGGATCCATCGTAAATGCAGTACGCTCCCAATCACAAGAAGCTCCTAACTTTTTTAACTGATCAAGAATAATTCCTCCATATTCATGTTTCCACTCCCAAGCATGCGCTAAAAATTCTTCACGTGTTAAATCGTTTTTATCAATTCCTTGTTCTTTCAACTTCGCTACAACCTTTGCCTCCGTAGCAATCGAAGCATGATCTGTACCAGGAACCCAACACGCATTTTTTCCTTGCAAACGAGCTCTACGAATTAATACATCTTGAATGGTATTGTTCAACATATGTCCCATATGTAATACTCCTGTGACGTTTGGTGGAGGTATTACTATTGTGTATGGTTCTCTTTCATCTACTTCAGAATGAAAATAATTATGTTTCATCCAGTAATCGTACCATTTACCTTCTACTTCTTTAGAATTGTATTTTGATGGAATATTCATATGTGTTAAAATATCTTGTTTTGCTTATTACTAATTAAAATTAGCTTTTGGCATTGTTTTTGAAAATTGATTAGCAAAAATACAACTATCTATGAGGTACAGAAAATTAGAAGTTGTTTTTTTAAGATCTTAAATAAATAATACTAAATTTGTATTGGTTTACACCTTAAAATTAATTTTAACATTATGAAAACAATTTTATCATTTGTCGCTGTTTTCTTTATTACGTTAACAGTAAGCGCTCAAGAATTTAAATTTGAAACTGAAACAATCGATTACGGAAAAATAGCTCTTGGATCTGAAGGAAAACGCGTATTTGAATTCACTAACGTAGGAGATGCTCCTTTAATTATAAAAGACATCGTATCTACCTGTGGATGTACAGTTCCATCTAAACCTGAAAAACCAATTATGCCAGGTGAAAAAGGAGAAATTGAAGTTTCTTATGATACTAAAAGACCTGGTGGTTTCTCTAAAGCCATTACTATTATTTCTAATGCTAAGAAAAGCAGAAAAATGGTTAAAATCAAAGGTTTTATCGTAAAAGATGCAACGCCAACCAAAGAAAAAAGTACTGTGAGTGATAGCTAAAAACTACAGTTTATAAAATATAAAAAGCTCAACTAAATTTAGTTGAGCTTTTTATTTATATCCGTTGTTCTAATTTAAAATCAAATTTTAATCTCACTCCTGCTCTTTCAACTTCTATTCTTATTTTTTTACCTGGTTTAGTATGAAATATTTCAGTAATTCCACTAAGTTGATATTCGTGTGCCGCTTTACCGTTAATCTTTTTTATAACATCATCTACTTTAAGCCCTGCTTTAAAAGCAGGAGAATTTTCTACAATTTTATCTATTTTATATTTAGGCTTAAAACGATAAAAATAACTATCAATAAATGAAATAACATTTTTTTGTTGCGCATCGTTATTATAACTATCAACTGCTTTGGTCATTGATTTTTCTCGAACTAACTCTTGTCCTGCATGCACAATATGTATTCCACTCATATTGTAGTAAAAACCTGCACTTAAAGAACTATTCTTTTTTAGCACAATCCTTTTGTTAGGATAATCGATCCAAACTTTAAAACGTTTTAAAATGGCTCCACCAATACTTCCATTTCGCTCTTTAAATTGTCTTGCGTTAAATGTTGAAGAAGAGTCCAAAAAAGAAGCTGTCGGCTCTTTAATTTCAAATTTTCCTATTGTTATGTTTTGTATCCTACTTCTATTTCCATAAATCGTTCCGCTAAAACCTTCACCTATAATATCTTTAAAAAACTTTTTAGGTGTTTGTATTTGTTCTTTCGTTCCTTCAAACAACCAAATCGCATCACTTCCCCCAGTATCTATTAATAATTTTACAGGTATTATAGTACTCACATCAGAATCTAGTTGTATGTGAGTATCTATATAAGGTTTGTTCCTATAAAACTGTAAAGGAAAGCTTTCACAGTTCCTACAGATAGATTTTTTATAAGTTCTTGGATTATAAAAGTCAATCCTTTTATTGTTGTAATTAATTTTTACAATGACATCTTTTAACAAATCGTACCCTATAATACCATGAATAGTTGTTCCCATTTTAGCAGAAATATCAAAAGCATCCTTTAATATAACGTATAATTCTTCATTTGTGCTCTTAATATTCTTTATTCTAAAACTATTATTTTTAGACTTCAATGCTTCAACAGGCTCACCTGTACCTAACCCTCGAATCAATACACGTTCTATATCATTTAAACCAACACTGTCTTTTGACGTGAGATTGAATAAAATTGTTTTACTCACCCCTGTATCCAAAATAAACGACAATTGATGTCCGTTAATTTCTAAAGGAATAACAATAAGATTGTTTATTAATTGAAAATTAACCGATTGTTTATCTGTATTGCTTCCAAAAAAATTAAAATTTTGCTGTGCAAAAACAGATACACTAAAAAATAGCGTTAACGTGTATAGTAGTAGTTTAGTCAAAAGAACTTGTTTTATGGTTCTGTACTTAAAGATACAATCTTCTACTCGTTTTTTTTACTTTTTATGATTTTTTTAACCCCCTTTTTCCTTAAAAACTACCTTAGTTTATCAAATATATTTCGCAAATTTGCCACTCAAACAACTAATTAATATAAAAATGCCATCAATTTCTAGTAAAGGAAATGCAATGCCTCAATCACCAATACGTAAATTGGTTCCTTTTGCTGAGGCTGCTAAAAAGAACGGAACAAAAGTTTATCATTTAAACATTGGCCAACCAGACATAAAAACTCCACAAGTTGCTTTAGATGCTGTAAAAAATAATACTATCGAAGTATTATCATATGCTAGATCTGAAGGTTCAGAAGAATACAGAACTAAATTAGCAAATTACTATGCTAAAAACGACATTCATGTAACAGCAAACAACATTATTGCTACTACAGGAGGTTCAGAAGCTTTACTATTTACAATTGGTAGTATTACAGACCCGGGAGATGAGATCATTATCCCTGAGCCTTTTTATGCTAATTATAATGGTTTTTCTACTGCTTCAGGTGTAAAAGTTGTTCCTGTAATTTCTAAAATAGAAGATAACTTTGCGTTACCTGCTATTGAAGATTTTGAGAAGTTAATTACTGCTAAAACTAAAGCTATCTTAATTTGTAACCCTGGGAATCCAACTGGATACTTATACAGTAAAGAGGAAATTGAAAAGCTAAAACAAATTGTGTTAAAACACGATTTATTTTTAATTGCTGATGAAGTGTATCGTGAGTTTACTTACGATGGTGAAAAACATAACTCAGTTATGGCTTTTGAAGGATTAGAGCAAAATGCTATTATGATTGATTCTGTATCGAAACGTTATAGTATGTGTGGTGCAAGAATTGGTTGTATAGTTTCTAAAAACGAAGAGTTTATAAATACAGCTCTTAAGTTTGCACAAGCGCGTTTAAGCCCTCCAACGTATGCTTTAATTGCCAGTGAAGCTGCTTTAGATACACCTCAAAGTTATTTTGATGAAGTTATTGAAGAGTATGAAGATCGTAGAAATACGTTAATCACTGAATTACAAAAAATAGACGGTGTAAAAGTTGCTAATCCTAAAGGTGCTTTTTACTGTGTTGTTGAATTGCCAGTTAAAGATACTGATGATTTTGCGCAATGGATTTTAGAAAAATTCAATGATAATAACGAAACAGTAATGGTAGCTCCTGCAAGTGGATTCTACTCTACCGAAGGTGAAGGAAAAAACCAAGTGCGTATTGCTTACGTTTTGAATAAAACTGATTTAAAACGTTCTGTTGAAATATTAAAAATCGCCTTAGAAAAATATAATAGTTAATTGAATATTCAAGAAAACATATCTTTAAAAGAATACAACACGTTTGGTATTGATGTAAATGCCAAACGTTTTGTTTCTATTACTTCAGTATACCAATTACAACAACTTATAAAAGAGGAAAAAGACATTTTTTTAATTTCTGGCGGTAGTAACATGTTACTTACCAAAGATATTGAAACCTTAGTTGTACATATTAATTTTAAAGGAATTTCAATAGATCAACAAAACCATAACGATGTCTACATAACTGTAAATGCTGGTGAGAATTGGCACGAGTTCGTATTATGGTGTGTTTCTCTAAATTATGGCGGCTTAGAAAACTTATCGCTTATTCCTGGAAATGTTGGCACTTGTCCTATTCAAAATATTGGAGCTTACGGAGTTGAAGTAAAAGATACTATAACTAAGGTAGAAGCTATTGAAATAAAAACAGGAAAACTCGTTTCTTTTTCTGCTGAAGAATGCCAGTTTGGATATCGAAATTCTATTTTTAAAAATAAAGCTAAAGGAAAGTATATATTAACTTCTGTTAGTTTTAAATTAACTAAAAACAATCATAAGCTTAATACTTCTTACGGAGCAATAGAGTCTGAATTATCTTCAAAAGGAATAACAAATCCAACCATTAAAGATATTTCTGATGCTGTTATTACTATCCGTCAATCTAAATTACCCGACCCAAAAGAAATTGGTAATAGCGGAAGTTTCTTTAAAAACCCAGTAATTTCTAAAGAACATTTTGAAAAACTTCAAAAAAATTATCCAAACATTCCTAGTTATGTGATTTCAGATACAGAAATTAAAGTCCCTGCTGGTTGGCTAATTGAACAAAGCGGCTTTAAAGGAAAGCGTTTCGGTAACTACGGAGTTCATGAAAAACAAGCCTTAGTTTTAGTAAATTATGGTGATGCCTCAGGGAAAGAAATTTATGAATTGGCACAAAAAATTCAACGTACTATTAAAGATACATTTGATATTAATCTTGAAATAGAAGTTAATATTATTCAATAAAAAAAGGAGCGTAGTAGTTACGCTCCTTTATATTTCTACACCTCTTTTTTCTATTCTTTTTCAAACAAAGCTTTATAAATTAAACCTCCTACAATTGCTCCTGCAATAGGCGCTACCCAAAACAACCATACCTGCGACAAATAACCTCCGCCAGCAAATAATGCTTGACTCATAGAACGTGCTGGATTAACAGAAGTATTGGTTATAGGAATGCTAATTAAATGAATTAAAGTTAGCCCTAAACCAATTGCAATTGGTGCAAAACCTTTAGGAGCATTTTTATGAATACTTCCTAAAATAATTAGTAAGAAAAACATGGTTAACAAAAACTCTGCTATAAAAGCGGCTGTTAAATTATAACCACCAGGAGATAACTCTCCATAACCATTAGCTGCAAAGCCTCCAAGTGTTTCAAATCCGGCGTTATCTGTTACTATTAAATATAAAAAAGTAGCTGCTAATACAGCACCTACTAATTGTGATATAATATATGGTACTACTTCTTTAGCTGTATGATTTCCACCAACCCAAAGCCCAATAGTAACTGCAGGGTTAAAATGACCTCCAGAAATATGCCCTACAGCATACGCCATTGTTAATACTGTTAAACCAAAAGCTAAGGCTACTCCTGCAAAACCAATTCCTAACTCAGGAAAACCAGCTGCAAAAATTGCACTACCACAACCTCCAAAAACTAACCAAAATGTTCCGAAGAATTCAGCAAAATATTTTTTCATATCCATATTTTTAAATTAATTGATTATATAATATAAGACACTCAAACAGATAAAAGTCACAACTTTATAAATCTCTCTTTATTCTATATAGAAAAACTGGAAGTTTGTATCTTTGCAATACAAAACAATACATCATGAAATTAATTTTTGTTACCATAGGATTATTAGCTTTAGCATTTGCTGGAATTGCCATTAAAATTTGGGCAAAAAAAGACGGAGAGTTTGCTGGGACTTGTGCTAGTCAAAACCCAATGTTAAACGAAAGCGGTGAAGCTTGTGGATTTTGTGGTAAAACCCCAGACCAGTTTGATACTTGTAGCGAACCTCAACACAACTAACGGTCTTACTCAACTAACCTTTTTATTTTTATGGTATTTACTATACTGTTCTACACTTTTGTTGTAGCTACGGCTATACAAGTAGTGTATTATTTGTTCTTCTGTTCTTTTGTCTTTGAGAAGAAAAAAGAAAAAAATAAAGACGTGAATATCCCTATTTCAGTAATTGTATATATAAAAAATAATGCTGATGTTTTAACTGAATATATTCAACATTTGGTTAAACAGAAATACCATAGTTTTGAAATTGTTCTTGTTAATAACGCTTCAATAGATAATACTATAGATACCTTAAAAGAACTACAAAAACAATACACAAACTTAAAAATTGTAGATGTAAAAAATACTGAGGCTTTTTGGGGAAATAAAAAATATGCACTTACTCTTGGTGTTAAAGCTGCTACACACGAACACTTATTATTTACCGAAATAGACAGCAAGATTTTAAATGAAGACTGGATTAGTGAAATGGCTTGTAACTTTTCACAAGAAAAATCAATAATTATTGGTTATCAAAAGTTAAAACGTAAAAAGAATTCGTTAAGCAATATATTTATCCGGTTTCACTATTTATTAAACAATATTCAGGCTTTTACTTATACTAAATTTGGAAGTCCGTATAGAGCTACGAATCATAATCTAGCCTACACAAAAAGCGAGTTTTTTAAAGTTAACGGATATATTAATCACGTAAATCTTTTTATTGGCGAAGCCGATTTATTCATAAAAGATGCTGCTACCAAAATTAACACTACCTACTCTACTGACATTAATAGCTTTGTTTCCTCTAGAAAAAAAATAACTTTCAAAGAATGGTTTTTTCAACAAAAAAAAGAAACTATTTTAATTTCATTATACAAAATCAAGCATCAATTTTTACTACGCTTATTCAAAGTTTCAAAACTAGTATTCTACATTTTGGCTATTTATATAGCAGTAATTAACTGGAAAATTGCCTTGCCTGTAATTATAGGATACTTTACTTTACAATATATAGTTTTAGGAAGAGCTACTTTAAAATTTCAAGAAAAAAATGTAATTATATTACTACCTTTCTTAGATATTTGTTTAGTATTACTACAAATTAGTATATTTATATCAAACCAAATTTCGAAACCTAAGCATTGGAAATAAATCAAGAAAAAGTACTTCACAATATTCAGCAAGCAAAAAAAGGAAATCAAATAGCTTTTAATTATTTGTTAGACACTTTTTGGGGAAATGTATATGCTTTTCAATTAAAACAAACTCAGAATGATAATGATGCTGAAGATATTACTATTCAAACTTTTTCTAAAGCTTTTGATAGAATTGAAACTTTTGATGAAGATTATCAATTTAAAACTTGGTTGATTACCATTTCTAAAAATGTATATATCGATTTTCTTCGAAAGAAAAAGTCTTCCATTTATACTCAAACTACCGAAGAACAAGAAAAAGAAGTATATGCTGTTGTAGATGATGCACCCTCACCAGAAGATAAAATTATTACAGAACAAAATTTAGCTAAGCTTCTAAAAGATATCAAAAAACTAAAACCAAAATATCAAGAAGTTATTAATCTTCGTTACTTTCAGGAATTGAGTTATAAGGAAATTTCTGAGCAAATTAACGAACCAATAAACAATGTTAAAGTTAAATTATTACGTGCAAAAAAATTATTAGCTGAAATAATAAAGAAATCATAAAAGTGTATATGGAAAATAATAATTTAAACTTTTATAAACAGAGTACTAATGCTCCAATTATAAATTGGATCTTATCAATAATAATAAGCTCAATAATTATATTTTTTTTTAGTTATTATTATAGTTTAATTATAACTTATCTTCCACTTGTATACTTTAACATACTTTTAGTCTTATTATTTGGTTACTCAATTTTTTTAATAGGTAACAGTATTAATAGATTATTCAAAATCCGTAATAGAAAAAGAGCTCTAGTCTCTATAATAATATTAAGTTTCTTAGGTTTTTATTTTCAATGGATTAATTATTTTTATATAATATCTCATGAAGAAATTACTTTATTTATTAAAGACTGGGATTTATTGTCTCTAATATTTTTGAGCCCTAAAGCAATGTTAGATTATATAATTGAAATAAATAAAAATGGGGCTTGGGAAATGTTCTCTTTTCCAATTAAAGGTATTATACTATGGGGTATATGGTTTTTAGAACTATTATTAATTGTCTTAATGGCATACTTTAGTTACATTAAAAGTAAAATTGATCCTTTTTCTGATGAAAACAATAACTGGTATGTAAAAAACACTATCGATGTTGATTTTGAACAAATATTATTAAAGAAAAACTTTATTGATGAATTTAAAGAAGATGCTTTTAAAGCAATTAGTTCTTTAAAACAAGGATATGGAACTAGATATAGTAAAATTTACATTTACACATCTAAGGGTTCAAAAAGTTTAATTTCTATAGAAAATATTATAGTTACCAACCAAGGAAGGGGAAATAAAGAACATACGACTATCATAGAACCATGCTATATTAAAAATAGTCTTTTAAATGAAATTAAAGACAAATACAAATTAAGAAAACCTGAGTTTTTTGATTTTATAAAAGAAATATATGCATAAAGTATGAAAAAATCCCTCTTAAATTTATTAGGTCCTGGAATTTTATTTGCTGGTGCTGCTATTGGCGTATCTCATTTAGTCCAATCCACCAGAGCTGGTGCCGATTTTGGTTTTGGTTTACTTTGGGCGCTTCTATTAGTTCATATTTTTAAATATCCTTTCTTTCAATTCGGACCACGCTATGCGGCTGCAACAGGAGAAACGCTGTTAGATGGTTACAAAAAATTAGGCAAAGGTGTTTTAATAAGTTACTATATTTTAAATTTTGCTACTATGTTTACCATTCAAGCTGCTGTAACAATTGTTACTGCTAGTTTGGCTGCAAACCTCTTTGGTTTTTCACACGATTTAGTTGCATGGTCTTTAGCTATTATGCTAGTTAGCATTCTTTTTTTAGGTCTTGGTAAGTATACTCTTTTAGACAACTTAATGAAGTACATTATAGCTATTTTAACTGTAAGTACTATTGTTACTGTTGCTATTGCCTTATTTAAAACTGAAAAAGGATTCAGCTTTCAACAAATAATTCCTAGTGGAACAGCACAAGTTACTTTTTTAATTGCTTTTTTAGGGTGGATGCCTGCTCCTTTAGACATTTCTATCTGGCATTCATTATGGTCGGTTGAAAAAGATAAAGTTACTTTTGAAAAGATTAAACCTAAACAAGCTATTTTTGATTTTAATGTAGGATACATTGGAGCCTTATTTTTAGGAGTATGTTTTGTAATGTTAGGAGCTTTAGTTATGTATCAATCAGGAGAGTCTTTTTCTAGCAAAGGAGCTACTTTTGCCTCACAACTTATTAATTTATATACTAAAAACCTTGGTGAATTCTCCGGAATATTCATAGGTGCTGCAGCATTTACAACTATGTTTAGCACAACGATTACCACCTTAGATGCTTCACCAAGAGCAATGGAAAAATCGTCTTCTTTACTCTTTTCTAAAAAGATAAAATTAAACTACTGGTTTTGGATTATACTTTTAACAATTGGCACGTATATAATCCTTTATTACTTTTTAAGTGATATGGTTTTTCTTGTAAGAATTGCTACTATTTTATCGTTTTTAACAGCACCTTTTTACGCTATTTTAAACTATATTTTAATAACAGGAAAACATACACCTGAAAAACACAGACCAGAAATAGGCTTGCGTGTTTTAAGCTTAGTTGGCATCGTTTTTCTGATTGGTTTTAGTATTTGGTTTTTACTTAGTTTATAAATCTTTTCTTTGTAAATTTGCAGTTCAATTTTTTATGGAATGGCAAACGAATCTACAGTAGCACCAGAAAGAACAAAAAAACCAAAATGGTTACGTGTAAAATTACCTGTTGGTAAAAAATATACCGAACTAAGAGGACTAGTTGATAAGTATAAACTGAATACAATTTGTACTAGCGGAAGCTGCCCTAACATGGGTGAATGCTGGGGAGAAGGTACTGCTACCTTTATGATTTTAGGAAATATATGTACACGTTCTTGCGGGTTTTGTGGTGTAAAAACAGGTAGACCAGAAACTGTTGAATGGGACGAACCAGAAAAAGTTGCGCGCTCTATCAAATTAATGAATATTAAACACGCAGTTATTACTTCTGTTGACCGTGATGACTTGAAAGATGGAGGTTCTATTATTTGGGCTGAAACTGTACAAGCAATTCGTAGAGCGAACCCGAACACTACTTTAGAAACTTTGATCCCTGATTTTCAAGGAGATGAAAAATTAATAGACCGTATTATTGAAGTTGCTCCTGAAGTAGTTTCTCACAATATGGAGACGGTACGTCGTTTAACACGTGAAGTTCGTATTCAAGCAAAATACGATCGTAGTTTGGGAGTTTTAAAATACTTAAAAGATAATGGTATGCGTACTAAATCTGGAATCATGCTTGGTTTAGGAGAAACGGAAGAAGAAGTAATTCAAACTATGAAAGATTTACGTGGTGTTGGATTAGATGTTATTACTATCGGACAATATTTACAACCTAGCAAAAAACACTTGCCTGTTAAGGAATTCATAACACCAGAACAGTTTAAGAAATACGAAACTTTAGGATTAGAAATGGGCTTTATGTATGTAGAAAGTGGGGCTTTAGTACGTTCTTCATACAAAGCACACAAACATGCTAGCTAATTTTCACTTTAAAAAATCCTTAACTTTTTAACGTTTCAACGTTAAAAAAATGTCAAATATTTAAAAAACGCACTAACGTGCGTTTTTTCTTTTTAATTTTGGCACAGATATTGGAAACAATATTTATGTAAACAAGTAACATTGTTTTCATTGTGTAAATTATTTGAATTAGTTGATTAACAAAAAAGCCCACTCTATTGAGTGGGCTTTTTGATTTTATAATGTTTTACAACTTATATTGCTCTGATAATATCGTATTTAGTAATGATATGATGTTTACCGTTTTCTAAATCAACTAATACAGCTTGGTTCTCTTTATTAATTAATTTAGATACCTCATCAATGGAAGCTGATTTTTTAACTGTAGGATATGCTTTACCCATTACATCTTTAATAGGTTTTTCTGCTATGTTTTTATCTTCTAAATAACTATGTAATAATGCTGATTCATCTACAGAACCTACAAATCCATTTGCATCTCTTACTGGAATTTGTGATATTTTAAATGCACGCATTCTTTCAATAGCATGAGATACTAATTCTTCTGTTTGAACAGTTACTAACGGTTTATCTATATGATCTTTAATTAAATCTTCCGCAGTAGTAATTTCTTCTTCTAAAAAGCCTCTATCACGCATCCAATCGTCATTAAACATTTTTCCTACATAACGACTTCCATGATCGTGGAATAACACTACTACTACATCATCTGGTTTAAACTCATCTTTTAATTGTAACAATCCTTTGATTGCTGATCCAGCAGAATTACCTACAAAAATACCTTCTTCCTTAGCTATTCTACGGGTGTAAATAGCAGCATCTTTATCGGTTACCTTTGTAAATCCATCAATTAAAGAGAAATCAACATTCTTAGGTAAAATATCTTCACCAATACCTTCAGTGATATATGGGTAGATTTCATTCTCATCAAAAATACCTGTTTCGTGGTATTTTTTAAATACAGATCCGTACGTATCTATTCCCCAAATTTTAATATTCGGATTCTTTTCTTTTAAAAACTTAGCTGTACCTGAAACAGTTCCTCCTGTTCCTACTCCAACTACAAAATGTGTGATTTTACCATCTGTTTGTTCCCAAATTTCTGGTCCAGTTTGCTCGTAATGTGCTTGTGCATTTGACGGATTGTCATATTGATTTACATACCAAGAGTTTGGTGTTTCTTCACCTAAACGTTTAGAAACAGAATAATATGAACGAGGGTCATCTGGTTCTACATTCGTAGGACAAACAACTACCTCTGCTCCTACTGCACGTAGAATATCCATTTTCTCTTTAGATTGCTTATCTGAGATTACAAAAATACATTTGTACCCTTTTACAATAGCTGCTAATGCTAATCCCATCCCTGTATTTCCTGAAGTACCTTCAATAATAGTACCTCCTGGCTTTAAACGACCATCTGCTTCGGCATCTTCAATCATTTTAAGAGCCATACGGTCTTTTACAGAGTTTCCTGGATTAAACGTTTCTACTTTAGCTAATACTAAAGCATCTACTTCTTTTGTTACTGAGTTTAACTGAACTAAAGGTGTGTTACCAATAGTTTCTAATATATTTTTTGCGTACTTCATATCTTATTAATGTTATGCAAAACTAAGCAAATCGAATGGATTTTGAAGGGCGGATTTTTGTGATGATGTATGAAGGAACAATCAGCATTAAAAAACATAATGCTAACGTACCAATATTTAACAACAAAATAGCTAATAAATTAATATCTACAGGCATTGTTGATACATAATAAGTTTCAGGATCTAGACTTATTAGCTTCGTATATTTCTGAATTAAAAGAATGCTAAGCCCAATAAGATTTCCCCAGAACAATCCTTTTAAAATTAAGTAAGAAGCATTGTATAAAAATATTTTTCGGATACTCCAATTTACACTTCCCAATGCTTTTAAAATTCCAACCATTTGTACACGTTCTAGAATAAGAACCAACAATGCTGTTACCATGTTTATTCCAGCAACCAACACCATGATTCCAATAATAAACCATACGTTATTATCTAATAGTTTTAACCACTCAAAAATAGCAGGATAATTATTTACAATCGTAATACTATTTAAGGTTGCTCCAATACTTGTATACACTTCATCTCCTTTTTCTTGAAGCTTGTCATAATCATCAATCAATACTTCAAAACCTCCTATTTCATTATCTTTCCAACGATTAATTTTCTGCACTTCTCTTAAATCTCCCAACAACATAACCTTATCAAACTGTTCAAAACCTGTATTGTATATTCCCACAATTATTGGCTTTCTAGATTTAAACTTCAAACTACTG
>Ga0193960_1000787_pt1 | contig 12950 bp, 10 predicted proteins | sample FB_3_MG_FD_140338 | JGI IMG/M metagenome (GOLD analysis project Ga0193960, IMG submission 140338) | Microbial mat bacterial communities from the Broadkill River, Lewes, Delaware, United States - FB_3_MG | ecosystem: Environmental > Aquatic > Freshwater > River > Microbial mats | place: USA... | reverse complement strand
GTCAGTAAAAATAACACATAGACTGTTAGGCCACAACTTCTACGCAGGGAGTTTTGAGGGCCTAATGTGCTTAATATTTTACTCCAAATTCTAAAACTATGACTCGCTACTCGTTCACTGGCAATAAGCTTTTCATTAATTCTAACAGCAGATAGACCTGTTAACATTGGAGAGTGAATAGTCGACTCATCTTGTGTTAAACGTTGGCAAATTGCTTGACCAAAGCGTTGTGAGTTTTCAATGTCCTCATCACTCACACCTGCTTTAGGTACCCAGCCGTAGGCTTTTTTGCGACCGGTAAACATCCAAAGAGGCGTTGCTAAAAAACTAAATGCAGCGCCACAATCATCTGTTAATGCCACATTATCAACTAAATTAGCATCGAGGTTTTTAAGTAGTTGTTTCATTTTCTCTTGGGCATTTAGCCACATGCCACGACAACCAATTACAGTAACAACAGGCTTGTCTTTAAATAGAGTTTTGGCTTGCTCTGATTGTAAAAATGAAGCAATAGGTCTAGAAGGTGATAGAAACCAAACTTGATAACTTAATATTATAAGGTCGTACTCATCAGCATTTTCGATAAAATTTGGGGCAATGGGCTGAATGGCTTCGGGTGTCATTTTTACCGTTTCAGGAAAAATATGAAAAAATTTAAAAAAGGGCCATGGAAAAGGGTAGGGTTTCTCTGGGGTTATGGTGAGATAATCAAGCTCAATTTGTTCACTTTGTTGCAATGGTGAAATGATCGAATTGACGATTCGCGTTAACTGACCTGTTTGAGAATAATTTATAACGAGAACTTTACGCACAGATAAAAACCTAAAGGGATATATTTTTGTGACATATTATACGTTATTGTCTTAAAATAGAAACTACCTGATTAGCCCAATTTAGTGTCTTTTGATGAAATTTAGCCTCAAAACTATGATAGTTCTCAGCATATTTTTATATTTGCCAATTGCGTTCTTTGCCAATGTACAGGCAAATGAAGAAGCAGCTCTTGTTATTCATGTTGAACGGATTAAACGTACGGAGGGGACTTTGTTTTATCAACTCTTTGAGTGCCCTGAAAATGAATTAGTAACTTGGCCAGACCTTAGATTAATTTACACTAACAAAACAGCCGTTATAGATAACAATATTATCATTACATTGCCATATTCTGCGGTCAAAAGTGTGCCTCATAAAAGTGGTAGTAGGGTAGCGTTTCGTGTATTTCAAGATATTGATAGTGATGGTGTTTTAGCATTTTCTAATGGTGGTATACCAAAAGAGCCAACAGGTTTTTCAAATAACCCTAGTTTGATACTGGGCATGCCCAAGCCTATAGATACTTGCTTTGATTACGACTTAACAAGTAATGTAAAGATTAAATTAAACAATAAAAGAAAACGTGGTAAGCGAAAATAATGCCAGCTTAGCTATTTTTGAGTTATAAATTACAAAACTTTATAGGGTATAAGCTTTGCACCAAAGCCCTATTTTTGCTAGTCTAGCCACCTTTTAGAGTCCTATAAAAATGAAGTCATCATGCCGTAGTGACTTTTGACCTTTTGTCTGCAACGCGATGTACAACGTTAAGAGTGTTTTATGCCTTTTCCTCATTTGTTAAAACCATTGAATTTAGGTTTTAGTCAATTAAAAAATAGAGTCGTTATGGGCTCTATGCATACCAGTTTAGAGGAAACTGAGCAGGGCTTTATTAAGGTTGCTCAATTTTATAAAGAACGAGCTGCAGGTGGTGTAGGCCTGATTATTACAGGCGGCATATCGCCAAATGACAGTGGCATTGTAGCGCCAAATAGAGCCATTATGCAGCAGGAAAGTGATGTTAAAGATCATCAATTAATCACTGATGCAGTTCATGAGTACGATTGTAAAATATGCATGCAAATATTGCATGCAGGTCGCTATGCTTATCATATTAACCAAGTCGCCCCTTCTGACATACAAGCACCTATTAGTCCTTATTCACCAAGAGCCTTGCTGTCTGAAGAGGTTGAACAGCAAATTGATGATTTTGTTCACTCCGCAGTGTTAGCTAAGCAAGCTGGCTATGATGGTGTTGAAATTATGGGCTCAGAGGGTTATTTAATTAACCAGTTCATTGTCGAGGCGACTAATAAGCGAGATGATGAGTGGGGTGGTTGTTTTGAAAATAGAATTCGATTTGCTTTAGCTATTGTTAAGAAAATTCGTGCTGCAGTTGGTGATAAATTTATTCTTATCTTTCGCTTATCACTTATTGATTTAATTGAGCAAGGTTCAAGTGCCAACGAAGTTATTGAATTAGCAAAGCGCTTAGAACAAGCCAGTGTAAACATAATTAATACCGGCATAGGTTGGCATGAATCACGTGTGCCGACCATTGCCTCAAATGTACCCGCAGGCTTTTTTACCAGTTTAAGTGCCAATATAAAGCGCTATATTAATATCCCTGTAATCACAAGTAATCGTATCAACACGCCTGAACTTGGTGAAAAAATTATTCAAGAAGGTACGGCAGATCTTATATCCATGGCTCGCCCTTTTTTGGCAGACAGTCAATTTGTCAATAAAGCGATGCATGACAAAGCGAATGAGATAAATACTTGTATCGCTTGTAATCAAGGCTGTCTTGATAAGATATTTATACGTGAAACGGCTACTTGTTTGGTGAATCCTAGAGCTTGTAATGAAACTAAACTTAATTTCCCTAAAACTGATGTCATTAAAGAGTTAGCAGTAGTTGGTGCAGGGCCAGCAGGAATGGCTTTTGCAAAATATGCTGCTAAACGGGGTCATAAAGTGACCTTGTTTGAGGCAAACTCAAAACTTGGTGGGCAGTTTAATCTCGCTGGTCAAGTGCCAGGTAAGCGTGAGTACTTACAAACTATTCGTTATTTTACTACTCGATTACCGCAACTTGGTGTGAATATTCGTTTAAACCATGTTGTGCAAGCTGAAGATTTACAGGCGTTTGATGAAGTTATTATCGCCACGGGCGTTAAAGCAAGAGTGCCAGATATTGAAGGAATAGAGTGGGCCATCGAGCAAGGCAAACTGGTAAGTTATGAAGATGTGCTGCTAAAACGTAAAACGATAGGTAATCAGGTCGCTATTATTGGTGGTGGCGGGATTGGTTTCGATGTGGCTTTATTTCTAGCCAATGATGCTGATAAAGTTGTTGAAAGCGTAACGGTTAATCAGGCATTAGAAAAACGAGAATTCATTGAGGAGTGGGGGATAGACTTATCTTTATCTCAAGCTGGAGGTTTGGCTGAGAAAAGCTGTCGCCGTGCTACTCGTCAAATCACCATGTTACAACGCCGCTTACGTAAACCAGGTACAGATTTGGGTAAAACGACGGGATGGATTCATCGTCAACATCTAAAACATAAACAGGTCAAAATGACCGTGGGTGTTAGCTATGAAAAGATTGATGAACAGGGCTTGCATATTTCCGTTAGAGGTAAGCCGCGCGTGTTAGCCGTTGATCATATTATTAACTGTACGGGTCAACTGGAAGAGAATAGCTTAGTGAGTCAACTAAGCGATAAGCCCTGTCATGTTTTAGGTGGCGCTAAAAGTGCTAAAGGGTTAGATGCCGAAAGAGCCATTGCAGAAGCAGCCTTGTTAGCACAATCTATTTAAAAGCTATTTTTGATAAATAAAACCATAACAATAGAGAATAAAAAAACATAATGGTTAAACAGGACAGTCAAGCAGGCCAAGAACAATTAGATGTGATTATAAAAGCGGATCAGCTTGTTTTTCGCTATCCAAGTAATGATTTTTCATCAATTGATAATGTCACCGTTGCTTTAAAAAAAGGTAAGTGTACTGGTATTGTTGGTCCTAATGGCGCAGGAAAGTCGACATTAATTTCATTATTGTGTGGCTTACTTACCCCTGCACAGGGACAGCTGAGTTATTTTGTCGATAATGAAAACTCACAAACAAAGCCGGCATTTTTAACCGAGGCAACGAACAATCAAGTTTATATTGAGCAACATATCGCCTTGATACCGCAAGAGTACGCTTTCTACCCAGAGCTCACCGTAAAACAAAATTTACAATATTTTATTGCCATAAGTGAACGAAAGCGAGACAAACAAGCCAGTATCCTTGCCGATAGCTTAGCGCAATGCCAGTTAACTCATGTCGCAAACAAAAAAGCGGCAAGTCTGTCTGGGGGATATAAACGTCGTTTAAATATCGCCATAGCGTTAAGTAAATCCCCCGATATTATTTTTTTAGATGAGCCAACAGTTGGCATTGATCCGGTATCACGCCAAGAGATCATTGATTTACTAAAAACATTAAAGGCTCAGGGTAAAACGCTAGTTTATACCTCTCATATGTTAAATGAAGTTGAGCAATTATGTGATGACATAATCTTGTTAGAGCAAGGTAAAGCGCTGGCAGTTAGCGATCTAACCTCAAGTAATATGATGATTACGGTAAGCTTTTTAGCGCATCAAAACGCCGAAACATTGAGAAAGCAGTTACAAGTATTGCTGCCTGATATTGATAGTACACAGCCACAATTAAATATAAAAATTGCAGATATTAGCCAGTTGAATGCTATTTTCGCCTGTTTGGCTCAGAATATGTCAGTGATAAAGCAGCTTCACTTTTCACAAAACTCTATCGATCAATTGTATTTTAGTGTCTATCACAGTAAGCAAGCTGCACAGGATGGCGCATGTTAATTCAAAGTATTAAAAAAGAAGCCATTATTATCTTGAATGATCTACACAGTGTGGCTGTATTGTTGGTATTGCCTATAACCTTTATGGTAATTATGACTTTTGCTATGGGTGAGAAACAAGCCAATCTCGTTAAAAAAATCAATGTTTCTGTGCTTGCAGAGCAAAGTGATTACTCACTGCAATCTTTAGTTTCTTATTTAAAAACCAGTGGTTTTAAAGTTAATCAAGAAGAGAGTATTGATGCTTTCATTAGCATTGAATCTGGCTTTGAACGAAATCTCTTATTGAAGGATTCTGATGCTCAAATACTGTTGAGTTATAGTAATGAGTTATCACCTCAAACGCGATTAATGATTGCTGAGTTAGTAAAAGTGTCTATTTCTAAGATGAAATTACATGCTTATATGGAAGAGGTAGGTGATTTTGATGAATCGTTATCCATGGCAGAGAAAGTCGATATTGTAAATGAATCATCAAGTGTCGATTATTTACTTAATGAACAAAATCAAGATCAAGTATTTTCCGCGCCAACACTTTACTCCATTCCCTCATGGTTAATTTTTGGTATTTATTTTATTGTGTTACCAATCTCAACCACGTTAATAAAAGAGAAAGAGAACGGTACGTTAATTCGCATTCAAACCTACCCCATATCTAATCAACAATATTTGTTTACTAAGGCATTATCGTACAGTGCAGTGAGTGTTATTCAATGGCTGTTATTATCTTTAGTTGGACTTGCTTTTGTGCCTTGGCTGACAGAGCAAGCTTTATTAGTGATTAACTCCCCATCGCTTTATTTGCTTTCTGGGGCTTTTATTATTGCCAGTGCCATTGGCTTTGCTTTGTTAATTGCTGCGTTAGTTAATACCTATGAGCAAGCGATTGTGCTAGGTGGTGGCATTAATATTTTGATGGCGGCGTTAAGTGGCTTTATGGTACCTATTGATATGATGCCTGATGCGCTGGCGAATATAGCTAATTTCTCACCAATGTATTGGTCAGCAGATATATTAAAACAAGGCTTAGCGGGAGATAGCTTCATGCAAGCCGTACCAAACATGATTAAATTATCTGTGTTTGGCTTAGGCTGTTATTTATTGGCACTTAATCTATTTATTAAGAAAACGAACAAATTATCATGGGCATAATTTTTATGTCAAAGTAATTAATCTAGAAATTTTTATCGTTAAAGACACAGGATGTATTTGTGGATATCAGCACAATGAATGAAGCTCAATTAAAGCTGGCAATTAAAACACTGATTGTTGAAGAGTGTGACAAAGAAGATGATTTTGCACCAGAAGATATCATCGATGATGAGTTGTTATTTGGTCGAAAATCTAGGGTCGCTTTAGATTCACTAGATGCATTGCAATTATCGTTAGTATTAAAAAAGCAATTTGCAATTAGTATTGAAGGTTCGAAAGAATCGCGTAAGCATTTACAGTCTGTTGATGCCATAGTCGCATTGATTAATAGCAAGAAAGGTTAGTTGTTTAAATATCGAGGGATGTAAAGCCTTAATGGAAAGTAAAGTGCAAGAAAAGATATCAGATAAAGAGCAGCAGAATGTAGCAGGTGAAGGAGCATTTATTCATGATGTTGCAGCAGTGAGCTCACTAGGTCATGACATTTCATCAATCGATATCTTTGCGCAATCCCAATTAGCTCAAACTCTTGAAAAACCGATACCATGCCTTTTTCATGCACTACCTTTGTTTGCGGTGGAACAGCGAAAGAATGATTTATATATCATTTTATCTCAGGTGATTTCACAGCTAATTGAGCAATTGTCTCTTACGCAAAAGCAACTTAGTGAAACATCATTATTTTTAGGTTCTTCTTCTCTAGATATAGTTAATGTTCAAAGTGATGAAAATAAAGCAATTTGGTTAAATACCTTAGATAAAATAAATTTGTATTTAGTTGAAAAGTTTAAGCTCAGCGCCTTGCACTTCACCTTTAATACTGCCTGTACTTCGAGTAGCAATGCACTAATTTATGCTAACCGACTGCTAAAATCGAAACAAATAAAGTATGCCTTAGTTGTAGGATGTGAGTTTTATAATGAACTGACCTTGAGAGGCTTTATGTCGTTAGAGCTGCTAAGTGATCGCGCGTTATTTGCTTTTAGTCAGCAGCGAGATGGCATGGTGCTAGGCGAAGGGGTCGGCGCTTTATTTCTCTCCAAACAAGCTAAAGTCAATAACAGCAAGCCACTATTGCAGGTGCTTGATGGTTATTCTTCTTGTGATACTTATAGCCTAACGAGCACGCAAGAAGATGGTAATAAAATTGCAGAAGTCATTAACAGCGCTCTTGAATTATCAAAGCTGACTATTGAAGATATTGATGTAGTTAAAGTGCATGGCACTGCATCACCAGCAAGTGATCAGGCTGAAGCTCAAGCATTGAAATCTTTGGCAATAGTAGAGAAAAAACTATTTGCCTTAAAGCCCTTCATCGGACATACCTTAGGGGCATGTGGCGCATTAGAGCTAGCCTTATTAGTACAACTCATTAAGTTGAATAAGATACCTGTCAGTGAGTATATGACTGAACATGAGTTAATTTTACCTATATTGTCTACTCCGATTTCGTTTGAAAACGTTAACTATATATTGGCAAACCATTGTGGTTTTGGTGGTAATAATGCCGCAATAGTGTTGAAAAAGTTGTCAAATGAAGTAAATAGTGATTGTCGTAAGAAACAGCTAATTGCTCATAAAATGAATAGGGATATAAAATTAAGCCGGTTGGCTCAGCATCAGCTTGTTATAAGTAATGACATACCAACTAAAGCGGTGCGTAAACAAGTAAAACAAGTCACTGGCTTTGAAGTCAGACGTATGGACAACTTTACTTTAATAGCACTACAAGCTATATATGAAATGATAACCGAATTAAAAGCTGGTTATGAACTTCAAGGTCGAACGTTTCATCTAAATCAATACAATCTTGGCTTGTATGGGGTTGCTGATTATTTTTCTGTTGAGCTGTTGCAATCGTTAGTTGTTGACTGTGAAAGAGATGAAGAGGTTCGACCGTTAGATTTTATTTCAACGGTAGGCAATGCGGCTAATTTTTATATTGCTAAGCAGTTTAAGGTTAATGGCGTGAATATTTTCACAGGGGCGAGTGAACATGCACTGGAGAATATTTCTTCGTTAGCAGGTTATGATTTAAGTCATGATATTGTTGATTTGGCCATAATTGTTCACTGGCAGCAACAAGCAAATAGTCTGAAATGCTCTACTCAGTTGATGGTTAATAAACATTAAAAGCTAGCAATTTATAAACTTTGTATCAAACTACGGGAGTGAAAGTGTCTGGCAATCGTGATATTAACTGTAATGTGACTCTTTATCGAGGAGTTGTTGGTGAGTTCAAAGGGTTATCTACGGCGGTTAAAAAGTCGTTGATTCAAGCTCGTATTTACTTATCCTTAAATGGCATTGAAGGTGATTGTTGTGCTGATACTAAGCATCATGGTGGGCTTGAACGCGCCCTGCACCAATACCCCATTGAACATTATCAATATTGGCAAAAGCAATTCCCAGAAAGTAAATTACTATTTATCGCATCTGCAATGGGAGAAAATATCAGTTCTGCAGGCATGACTGAGCATAATGTCTATATTGGTGATCAGTTTCAACTTGGTGAAGCTATAATTGAAGTGAGTCAGCCAAGATCCCCTTGCTATAAGTTAAATCGTTTTCTAGAGGTTGAGGGGTTTGCTGAAACAGTTCAACAAACAAATCGTTGTGGCTGGTTATATCGTGTTATTACGCCAGGCTTTGTTGAGCCTCATGCTAAGTTAACACTATTACGCAGAGCTAAAAATAGTTTATCAGTTTATCAAGTAGCCAATACTTTTTTTAATGATCCGACAAACATAGCAGCGTTACAGAAAATTGCTAAACTTGCTCCACTATCTCAGCATTGGAAAGATTATGTGCAAAAGCGTCTTGAAACAGGCAACATTGAAGCTTGGCAAGCACGTTTAACGGGCGTGTTTTAATAAGTTGTTAATGTAAAGTGTACAGTATGTAATTTGTGTTGCTTTCTTGAAGGTGCTTAAAAATTAGCTGATTTCTATGGTGGTATAATAGTATATTAGTACTAGTAACGGCAGTTTGTTAATGGATACAAGCTATTATTTATTTGCTTTCCTTGAAAGCATTGCTTGGGGCTTTAACGTGATTTATAGAAAAATAATAACTTTTTTACTTATCATTAATTTTGCTAATAGCTTTGCAAATGCGACTGATTCAAAGCAGTTTAAGTTCAGTGCTCTTGAACTTGAAATGGATCATATTGCAAATAAATATGCAGGAGATACTTCTGCTGTGCTTGATGCTCTTGATGACCTGCTAAAAAATACTCCTAACGCTACCCCAGGTGAAAAAGCGCTTTTCATGACTTATGACTGCGCTTTAAGGGCAGGTTTAGCTTCGACTTTAGCTGAGCAGCGATTAGTTTCATTAAAAGAATATTCTCGAGAGCATACTGATAATGCTGCGGTTCGTGCAGCTACCGCATTATGTGAAGCTAATGTAGCAAACTACTTAAAAGATACCCCTTTATATCGTACTTCACTCTATAAGGCCTTTTTATTTACGCAGAATGCGGATGTCGCCACTTTACGCTATTGGATAAGCTTAAATGTCAGTAATTTATTTGAACAATTGCATGATGTGCAAAATAATGAAAAAGCACTGCTGATTGGTTTACAAGTTGCTAACGACAATCAAGACTTACACCGAATACAAACAGCTAATCACTTATTAGCTGATCTTTACCTCGCATCGAAACAATACCAATTAGCCCTTAAGCATAATGAAGCCTCACAGCAAGCTTTAGAGCAAACTAAGGATACCTGGTATCAAGCAGAGTTGTTTAGCAACAAGGCAAAAGCGTTACAAGCTTTAGCACAATATCAAAGTTCAGAAGAGTTCTTTCAAAAAGCAATTAGTCAAAGCAAGAAAGCGGGAAAACACCGAGATACGCAGTTTTTTGTGCTCGATTTGGCTTTTTTATCTTTGCTAAAGAACGATCTTGTAGCTGCTAATTCATTAATCGCATCCGTTGAACTATACGCAGCCGAATACAATGATAAATTTCTACAACATCAAGTGCTGCTACTACAAAGTTTTTATGCTTTAGTTAGTAATGATAGTGACCAAGCTAATACTTTATTTGCTCAAGCTATCAATTTTTTAGTAAAGGGAGACTATGAAGCATCCATATTACAAGCTTGGCAAAAACATATTTTAATTGCTCAAAAGGCTAAGCAATTTGAACGAGAAAATGAGGCGCAAGCGCAATATAGACTAATATTTGAAAAATATATTCGTGAAAACAGCTTGAATGTTCAGACTATTCTTGAAAAGGTATTAGCAAGTATCCGACAAGATGATGCTGATATAGCACAGTATCATTTAGAACAAGCGACAACACAAACAGCGCAAATATCTAAGAATAGAGAGGTCCTGCTGTTAGGTGTGCTGTTATTAGCGGCATTACTGGCAATTATTTTAGTTAAATTTGCCTGGTCAATGGTGATTAGGTACAAGCTCAACCAAGCAGAAATAAACCGACAACTATTCTATGATCCATTAACGCAATGTTTCAACCGCCGTTATTTTAATGATGTGATTAGCAAGAACTTGGTTACAGCAAGCTTAGCTAAAAAGACCAGTTTCTTAGTCGCTATTGATATTGATCATTTTAAAAAATTTAATGATGTTTATGGGCACAGCGCAGGTGATACCGTACTAAAAGAGTTAGTAAAAAGTCTGCAAGATGATTCTCGCTTATCTGATAATGTAGTTCGATTAGGTGGCGAAGAGTTTCTCATTGTATTGCCGCCTAATGACAATTTACGTATAGAGGTAGTGATTGAGCGTATATTAAGCCTAGTAAGTAATTCACCTGTGGTTATAGAGGATAAACCAAGGGATATCACTATTAGTATTGGTTATGTACCCGTTGAAAAAGCCAATAGTAAAGGTGATATTGATGATTTACTTAACTTAGCAGATAAAGCACTCTATTTGGCAAAAGAAAAAGGTAGAAATAGAGCATTTGGTGTTAGTGAACTACAGTGCCCTGCAAACTATATTGATAAGATAACCATCGCCAGTGAAAATAAGCTACTTAAACTTACAGAGATAGAGCCAAAGAAGGATTTGTAATTGTAGCTTTCATTACATGCCCTTTAATAACTTGCTATAACTCCCCCTATACTTAGTTGGCTGCTCGCTTTAGCTGACTTTGTTTTTAAATGATTTGCCAGAAAAAAACAGCAACAGAATCAATGTGTTAAATGAATAACGAAGAACAAGATAATAACAACCTAATCAGTGTTAAAACTTTTGATAAATTAGCTAAAAAATATCAAGACAAGTACATGGATTTTAGTTTCTACCATGATACTTATGATCAGCTATGCCATTATATTAAATCTCCGACAGCGAAAGTTTTAGATATAGCTTGTGGACCAGGAAATATCAGTAAATATCTGCTATCAAAATTGCCTAATTGTCAGCTAACTGGTATTGATATGGCGCCCACAATGGTTGAACTTGCACAACAAAACGTGCCACAAGCAAGCTTTTTAGTGATGGATTGTCGTGACTTTTCGGTTAGCCCACAGAGTTATGAGGCGGTAGTTTGTGGTTTTTTTACGCCTTATTTATCTAAGCCTGAAGTAGTGACCTTGATTGCTAACATACGCAAACACATAGTAACAGGCGGCGTATTGTATATTAGTACAATGGAAGGTGAATATGATAACTCTGCTTTGCAAACCTCAAGTGCAGGAGATCAGGTATTTATTTATTACCACCAGTATGCATTTTTTGAAGACGTGCTAGCAAGATCTGGTTTCAAGGTTATCAATGTTAAGCGCAAAACTTTCCCTGTTGAGCAAGGAGAAGCAACAACTGATATGTTTATTTATGCTGAAGCTATATAGTCTTAATGGTTTTAGTTGAAAAAGCATAGGCGAATATTTCATTTAAGCGCTTCAATACGTTACACTGCTAGGCTTTTATATTTTAAGTCTTTTATAAAGAGTTTGTTATGCGTTGGTCTTACTTTTTTATTTTGCAAATCATTATCTTTGCCGTAGTCGCTGGTGTTGTATATCAGCATGAAGACAAAGCCAATTTAGTAAAAACACCACCCGAAGAATTGGCTCAATGGTATAAACCACAAAGTAAGCGACATGTTTGGCTACATACTATGTTTGCGCTTAGGCGTGAAATGCAGGCAATGTCTTTTTATGCAGAAAAAGGCGATAGTGTTCACCTTAAGCAATGGAGTGTTAATTTCAAAAAACATTATTTGAGTATTGCTGACATGGTGCCGCAATGGCAAAAATTGCTAGATGAAAATAGCTTACAGCAGCTTGAAAATGCAATTGCTCAGGATGATTTTCGCAATGTGAAGCAACAGCTGCATACTCTACAGCAAGGGTGTGAGTCATGTCATAATGACTATCAGGCCATTACTGCGCTGACCTACCGTACACCAGATTTTTCAGATAAAACCATGCCAAGTGGTGAAGCTTTCTCAGATCACATGAATAAATTAACCCAACAAGTTAATCAGGTAAAAATATCATCACAAGATGGATTTACTGCGTTAGCATTATCGTCACTTGATGAGTTAAAAGTAGAAATGAATGAGCTGGGCAAAGTGTGCGTAGATTGTCATAAAAAAGACAGAAGAGTCTATCCAGATGAAGTCATGCAAAAAACCATGACAAGTTTAGAAACAGCCATTACTTCAGGTACCTTAAAAGAGCAAGGAAGACATTTAGGCACATTAGCTGTATTAGCATGTGCGCGTTGTCATGGCACACATAGAATTGTTTATGGCGCAAAAGAAAAGCTTACCGAGGAAGTCAGCTTCAAAACATTATTAAAGCACAATTAATTTTCAGCTGATTGAATTGATTTGTATAAAGACACTATTTTTGAGATTGCAGTAAAAATAGTGTCTTTTATACTCTACTTCTTAGTTATATTTAAAACTAAGCCACTATCACCTTGTTACGTCCATGTTCTTTTGCTTGATAAAGTGCAACGTCAGCATTGTGGAATATTTCGCTAAATGTTTCTTCTCTTGATGTTAATTGAGAAACACCAAAGCTTGCGGTAATTTTTATTTCTGTGTTATTGGCAGTGAAAGATTGCTCTTCTGTAGCTGCTCTTATTCTTTCTGCAATAATAGAAGCTTGCT
>Ga0193960_1000785_pt1 | contig 12956 bp, 9 predicted proteins | sample FB_3_MG_FD_140338 | JGI IMG/M metagenome (GOLD analysis project Ga0193960, IMG submission 140338) | Microbial mat bacterial communities from the Broadkill River, Lewes, Delaware, United States - FB_3_MG | ecosystem: Environmental > Aquatic > Freshwater > River > Microbial mats | place: USA... | reverse complement strand
TTCTCTGCTGCGTTGGCTACTTTTGTTGGACAAAATATTGGTGCAGGACAAATTGAAAGAGTAAAACAAGGATTGCGTTCTACCATCATTATGTCAACTATTTATTGCTTATTTATTTCTGTTATTGCCATTGTTTTTGGCGAGTTCCTGATGGGAATGTTTACAAACGATGCTAATGTTATAAGGGTAGGCCACGAGTATTTAATTATTGTATCTTCATTCTATATCTTATTTACCCTTATGTTTGCCTTTACAGGTGTTCAGCGAGGTGCTGGAGCTACTCTTATACCAATGTTTATTACACTTATATCGCTTTGGTTAATTCGTATTCCTATAGCTTACTTTTTATCTAAGGAGATTGGCGAAACAGGTATTTGGTGGGCTATTCCTATTGCTTGGGCTGTTGGTATGATTGGATCATCTGGTTATTATTTTTCGGGCAAATGGAAAAATAAAGGAGTTGTTAAAAATTAGATGTAAGATGTATTTACCATTTTTTTATAACCAATAAATAAAGACTAACATAATAACTAATATCGCTATTTATGATTACTCTTCTTTCACCTGCAAAATCGCTTAACGAAAATGTTGCTGTAACAAATATAGAGACTACTAAGCCTCTGTTTTTGGATAAATCGGCTCAATTAATTGATAGTCTTAAAAATTTTTCAGTCGATGAATTATCGAAACTTATGAAGTTGTCGGAAAATTTATCGGTGATAAATATCGAAAGATATAATAGTTGGGCCATTGATAAACATAATAGTGAAGGAAAACCTGCTGTTTTTATTTTTGATGGTGATGTTTATAAAGGTTTTGATGCGCAGTCGTTAGATTCTATTGATCTTAATTTTGCTCAAAATAATATTGTTATTCTCTCGGGTTTGTATGGAATGCTTCGTCCTCTCGATGCTATTTTGCCTTATCGTTTAGAGATGGGTACAAAACTAGCAAATAGCAATGGCTCAAATTTGTATAGCTTTTGGAAACAACAAGTGACCGAAACTATTAATAATTTTGATCAAGATGTAGTTATAAATCTCGCCTCTAACGAGTATTTCTCGGTTATCGATAAAAAGAAATTAAATAAGCGGGTAATCACTCCATTGTTTAAAGAGTTTCGTAATGGTACTTATAAGATAATATCTTTCTCAGCTAAAAAAGCTCGTGGCCAAATGGCTCGATTTATTGTTGATAACACTATTGATGATCCTGAAGAGCTTAAGAATTTCGATCTTGAAAACTATGTTTACGACGAGAACCTAAGTAAGGGTGATAATTGGGTTTTTACTAGATAATCTTAACTAAAAACAATTTTTTCGTAAAATTATATCATTATAGCTGTAACAGTGTTATGGCTATAATTGTATTAGGATATTTTAGTTATCTTCGGGGAGTTGAAAATTAAATATTCAAACAGTTATGAGAAATATATTTCTTTCGCTTGCATTGATTGCTATATCCTTTGCAACTGCAATTGGGAATTCTACCCCAATAAAAAATTTACTGGTAACAAAAGGTGTTTCGGTTAATACACCTGTTTTTAACAATGTTGCCGATGTCGATAATAATTCGTACAAAGAGTTTTCTATTATCCAAGGGCTTAATTTTTCGCCTGCCTTAGTTTGGCCAGCTGCTAATAGCACGTTTGCCTTTCAGGGTAAAACTCTTATGTATTCAAGTGCACAAGCTTCAAACCAAATAGGAGAGAAGAATGCAGGATTGAATCTTCATTTAGTTTCTACTTATATTAATGTTGATAGGTTTACTGTTGGAAACTTAAAGATTAAAACCAATAACATGTTTGTTTGTTTTTTAGACAACGACAATGTTGGTAAGAAAGATAGTTTCGACGACTCAGAGAAAAGTGTTGAGCTAAAACTTTATACTGGTAAGCATCGTCTTACTTTTGTTGTTTTAGCTAAAGACAGTGGTTTAAATTTTACTCCCGAGTTTGTGGTTGACGAAAAATACAATAATTCGTCAATTGAGAACACTGTAGATCCTACACATAATTTCGATATTTTAACAGAGTTGGCTGGTCAGAAAATTAAGTCTTCTGCAATATCTCCTTCTGGAAAATATATATTAATTAACTATGCTTTTGTTGAACATACTGATGCTAAATCGACAAAAACTACTGTTGTTGTTGATGCTAAAACAAAGAAAAATATTGCTGTGTGGCGAAACCATAAGTTAAATAACTTGCAGTGGTTACCAAATACCGATCGTCTTTCATATATCGTTAATTTTAACGACAAGTCAGATTTTTACATTTACGATATTGCAACTCGCAACGAGAATTTAGTTGCACGTGGATTGAGTGATTTTGATTGGGCAACGTGGTCGCAAACAGAGAAATTTGTTATATACTCGGTAACTCGAGAGGCTGATAAATGGGGAGATCTTAAACGTGTTTTTGGTGCCGACGATAGGCTGAAAGGATTTCGTGATCGTTCGTATTTGTATATGTTAGATATTGCTTCGGGTAGCACTATTCAGCTTACTTCGGGCAATCTTAGCTCTTCACTAAACGATATTCATCCTTCTGGAGAAAAGATTCTTTTCTCAACTTCTCGTATGGATTATTTAGAGAATCCTTTTAGCAAGCAAAATATGTACGAGATGAACCTTTCTGACTTTTCGGTTACCGAAATTTGGAAAGATAAATTGTATGATGGATATTGCTCGTATTCGCCAAATGCATCGAAATTGTTAGTACAAGGATCGCCAGAGACTTTTGGCGAGATAGGCTTAAACATTGAGCCAAACACAATGGCGAATAGCTACGATGGTCAGTTGTATATTTATGATATTAAAACAAAAAATGTTGATGCTATTACAAGAGATTTTGATCCTTCAGTAAAATCAGCATATTGGGCAGATGCCAACACAATTTATATTACTGTTGACCAAGACGACTGTGAGAATCTTTATAAATATTCGGTGAAGGATAAAAAGTTTAGTCAGGTTAAATTAAATGTAGAGGTTTTGGGTCGCATAAGCTACGCAAAGCACAGTCCTGTTGCTGTATATAATGGGACTAGCATAACTACTCCAAATAAGTTGTACACGTTAGATCTTAAAAAACAAAAAAGTACTCTTTTGTCCGATCCAAATGCCGATGTTTTTGCACAGGTTAAATTAGGAAAAACAGAAAACTGGAACTTTGTTAATAAGCAGGGAACAACTATTTCCGGACGAGTTTATTATCCACCAACATTCGACGAGTCGAAAAAGTATCCTGTAATTGTTTATTATTATGGTGGTACATCAACAGTGACACGTGATTTTGGCGGTCGTTATCCAAAAAATATTTGGGCTGCAAACGGATATATTGTTTACGTTTTGCAACCAAGCGGAACAACTGGTTATGGTCAGAAATTCTCGTCGCTGCATGTTAACGGATGGGGAAAAGAGGCTATAGACGATATTATTGATGGAACAAAAGAGTTTTTAGCAACGCATAAAAATGCCGACGCTTCTAATGTTGGATGTTTAGGTGCTTCGTATGGTGGTTTTACAACTATGTTGTTACAAACAAGAACAGATATTTTTAAGACAGCAATTTCGCATGCTGGTATTAGCGATATTACTAGCTATTGGGGCGAAGGAAACTGGGGGTATACTTATAGTTCGTGTGCTTCTAAAGGTTCGTTCCCTTGGAATAATCAAGATTTGTATGTTAAAAATTCGCCTCTGTTTAATGCCGATAAATTGAATAATTCAATTCTGTTAATTCATGGAACTGTTGACGATAATGTGCCAACAGGCGAGAGTTTACAATATTATATGGCTCTAAAATTATGTGGTAAAGATGCCGAGCTTGTTTTAGTTAAAGACGAAAGTCACTTTATATTAAAGCACGACCGTAGAATAAAATGGCACTACACAATAATGGGTTGGTTCGACAAAAAACTTAAAGATCAGCCAAACCTATGGAACGATTTATATCCTGAGAAAAATTTGTAATAAAAAGAAAAGAGGCATTTAAACGAAATGCCTCTTTTCTTTTATAATAGTTTGATTTGATTAAAATATATGACTCTGTCATAAATTAAGGTTGGTTCTTTTGTTCATTTAATTTCAAAAAGATAGTTGTTTATTACTTCTGACAAACAAACTCTTGCCTTTGGGTTCAATGTCGAAAAAAGTGACATCATTCTGGGCAAAACCGACAATGTTCTGGGTTTAAGCCACAACTTTCTGGTATTGTCTCAGAAAAAAGACCACGTATTTTTGAAATCGTGGTCTTTTTTATAAATAATAATTGAGTTGTTTTAAATAAATAAATTTACATTCGATTTTTCTGCTTCTTCAAGATATGTTGCTACGCCACCAACAATTACATCGTCCATAAGCTCTTCTTTATCAACTCCCATAACATCCATCGACATTTGACATGCTATAAGTTCAACTCCAGCATCAAGAGCCGATTGAAGCATTGTTTCAAGCGAATCAACACGTTTACTTTTCATTCGTTGACGCATCATTTTCGATCCCATACCCATCATATTCATCTTCGATAGTTTAAGATCGCCAGCGTCTGAGGCCATCATTTTGCCAAACATTTTGCCCATTATGTCTTTGCTTACTTTAGGCTTGTTTTTCTTTTTAATAACGTTAAGACCCCAGAAGGTAAAGAACATTGTTACTTTTTTACCTGTTGATGCTGCTCCATTGGCAATTACAAGTGAAGCTAAAGCACGATCTAAATCATCGCTAAATACAACTAATGTTTTATTCTCAGCTGCTGAAGTAGTTAAACCTTCAGCTTTTTCTTTCTTTTGTTTTTCGATAATTGCTGTGATAATGCCTTTGTCCGACGAAACATCAACAAGTTTATTACCTGTCATATTACACCACGATGCAACATCTTTCATAAAGCCAGGATCTGTAGCCTTCTGAATTATTCGCTCGCCATTGTTAAGTTTGTCAATCTCGGTCTTAAGTTTTAGAACAGGACCAGGACATTGTAAACCGCAGGCATCAACCTCTAATGTTTTTATATTAACATTTAGTTGTGCTTCTTCTTTTTTAACTCTGTAAATCTGATCGTCTTTGGCTATTACGCTCGACTCAAAAATATCTTCGTTACTCTGTTTGCAAGTTGCGTGTTCGTACGTTTTGTATCCTCCACTAAGATTATAAACTTCGTTGAATCCTTTTTGTGTAAGAATACGACTGGCAATGTAACCGCGCAAACCAACACCGCAATAAACAACTATTTTTCTGTTTGTTGGTATTTCGTTTATGCGCTCTCTAATTTTATCAACCTCAATATTTATAGCTCCTTCTAAATGGCCTAAGCTAAATTCGTCGGGAGTGCGTACATCAAGAAGAACTACTTCCGAAGTGTGCAGAGCATGAATTTCGTTCCACTGAATAGTCTTAACCAATCCGTTAATTATATTTTCAGCGGCAAAACCTGCTTGATTAACAGGATCTTTAGCTGACGAAAATGGCGGTGCATAAGCATGCTCAATTTCCTGAAGATCGTAAATTGATCCGTTGTTTTTAATAACTGTAGCAATTAAGTCAATACGTTTGTCGACACCTACATAACCTATAATCTGACCACCAAAAAGTTTCCCTGTTTTTGGGTCGAAAATAATTTTTAGTGTTGTTGGCATTGCACCAGGATAATATCCAGCATTCGACGAACCGTGAATAATGTTGCAAGCATGTGCAATGTTTTCTTTTTTAAGAACTTTTTCAGATACACCTGTTGACGCAACAGTAATATCGAAAACCTTAGCAATAGCTGTTGAGATAGAACCGTTGTATTTGCGTTTGTTACCAAAAACAAGATTATCGGCTAAAATACGGCCTTGTTTGTTTGCAGGACCTGCTAATAGTGCATTAGACTCTTTTCCTGTTATTGGATTTTTAAACGACATTGCATCGCCAAGTGCGTAGATATTATCGTCGTTTGTTTGAAGATAATCGTTAACCTTAATTCCGCCAGCTTCCGATAAGTCGATACCTGCATCTTTTGCTAGTTTTGTCTCTGGACGAACACCGATAGAAAGAATTACCATATCGGTAATAATCTCGCGGCCCGATTGAAGTTTTACTGAAAGATTTTTTCCATTATCTTGGAATTCATTAACACCATCTTTTAAATAAAACTCAACATTTTTTGTTTTAAGATGCTGATGAACTTCTGCAGCCATTTCGTAATCCAATGGCGACATAACCTGATCGGCCATCTCAACAATTGTAACATTCAACCCTTTGTGATGAAGGTTTTCGGCCATCTCAAGACCAATAAAGCCAGCACCAACAACAACAGCACGTTGTGGTTTTTTGTTATCAACATAATCTTTTAGAATATCGGTATCGTGAACATTTCGTAGGGTGAAAATGCGGCTGTCTTTTATTCCGTTAATTGGTGGAACAATAGGTTCAGCACCAGGCGATAGAACTAGTTTATCGTAGTTTTCGGTATATGTTTGGTTAGTTTTTGTGTTACGAATCTCGACAGTTTTTTCGCTGCGGTTAATTTTTATTACTTCGTTATAAATTCTAACGTCAACATTTAATCTTGCAAAAAAACTCTCTGGCGTTTGTACTAAAAGGTTTTCACGCTCTTTAATTACATCGCCTATGTAATATGGTAAACCACAGTTTGCATACGAAATATGTTCACCACGCTCGCACATAATTATTTGTGCATTTTCGTCAATTCGGCGTAAACGAGCAGCCGTTGTTGCTCCTCCAGCTACTCCTCCAACAATAATATATTTTGCCATCTGTATTATAAATATGTAAAAATCTAGATATTTGGATGCAAAAATATATTTTTTGTTCTTAATTGAACATAATCTCGGATGATTATTTACAAAAAAAATGTTAAATAATTCAAAAGGTCGATTTTTTGTTAAAAATATCAGCCTTTGTGTTTTATGAAGTGAGAATAATTAATCAAAGAGATAAACAGTCTTTAATCTTTTTTCTCCTTTTTTGTTCGAATAAGGTCTATTTTCGACTCTGTATTTTGGTGTTATTTTCATTGGGAGAATAACTCCTGTTAATATCATTATTATCGAAACAGTGAATATTATAATTGGAACTATAATCTCAGAAGAGTCGTAATAGTTTATCTCTGTGTTTAACAAAATTCCAATAATCGAAAACAAAAGCATAAATCCAAGCACCGTATTTGCCCAGTAAAATTCGAATTTTTTAGTTGCTACTCCGTATGATATTATTCCAAATGGTATTAATATTGATAGAAATTTAATTGAGCCAGCTGTAATAATTAGCATTAATAGCAGATATGCCATATTCCAATATTTATATTTTTTATATAACTCTGTTGATGGCATAAATCTTACCATATCGGCATTTCGTTTTGTGTAACCATATTGTGCAGCTATGTCACTAAATACATCTTGCTTACATTTACCTTTGGCAAGCTGAATTTTAATTTCGTTTCTTATTTCTTTGTCTCGTATTATTGCTTTCATCTGTCTTTTTTTGATTTATCAATTAAAGCACAAAGTGCTATGTTTTTTATTTAGTTTGAAGAGTCAAAAGTAAAAATATTAATCTCTCTTTTTGAAATATCTTAGTCCAAAAAAAAGCTTCCGAAAAATCAGAAGCTCTATGAAAATATAAACTCAATAATTGTTTATTCACCTGTTTTCTACTGTCTGCAAATAGTATTTAAGTTCCTCGCAAGCAGAATTACAATTAAATTCAAAGGAGTCAATAATGTCTTTATACTTTTCTGGCGATATGCCTTCTTTTGCCAACATTTCTAAAGTTTTAAGATTATCGGCAAGCTGGTTCATTCCAACAATAGAAACCGACGATTTTGCTTTATGTGCAGCTTTTGATAGTTCTGTATAATCTTTGTTGTTATATAAGGTCTTTAATTCAACAATAAATTCGGGAACTTGATTTATGAATATATTAATCATTTCATCGATAAACTCCTGTGACCCTTCTGTTAACTCAAACAGATAATCAAGGTTAATGTACTTGTATGTATTACTCATGGTGGTTTGTTTTTAGCAGTTACAAGATACAATAACTTTTTTGCGAATGAAAATTTGAATAAAATTGTTTAAATCAAATTTTAACATTGTAGTTGCAATTGTGTTCTTCTTTTAACAAAAAGTGATATTTAACTTTTTGCCAATTAGAAAATCAAAAGTTGGATTAAAAAAATATTACATTTGCATAAAATTACAAACGTATGATTTGAATAAAGTTTTTGTTTGTAATCAGGTTTATATAGCATCCTCTGAATTAGGATGTGTTTCATAAATAAAATTTAACTTTAAGATACAATGAAAAGAACAGCTTTTACCAAGTTTCACGAGGAGTTAGGAGCAAAAATGGTTCCTTTTGTAGGCTTTAATATGCCTATTGAATATACAGGTATTAACGAAGAACACATTACTGTTCGTGAGAAAGTTGGTGTTTTTGATGTTTCGCACATGGGCGAGGTTTGGGTTAAAGGTCCTAAAGCATTCGAATTTACTCAGCGTGTTACTTCTAACGATGTTGCAGCTCTTACTGATGGTAAAGTACAATACTCGTGTATGCCTAATGGTAAAGGTGGTATTGTTGACGATTTATTAGTTTACCGTGTAGATTCTGAGACTTATTTGTTAGTTATTAACGCTGCAAATATCGATAAAGATTTTGCTTGGTTAAGCAAAAATGCAATCGAAATGGGCTTAGAAGTTGGTAAGGAACTTTATAATGCTTCTGACGAAATTTGTCAGCTTGCTGTTCAAGGTCCTTTGGCTCTTAAGGCAATGCAAAAAATTGTTGATCAGCCTATCGAGGATATGGAATATTACACTTTTAAGAAAGTGACTATTGCTGGAATAGAGAATGCTATCTTCTCAACTACTGGTTACACTGGTTCGGGTGGATGCGAAATTTATGTTGCTAACGAAGATGCAGACAAACTTTGGAAAGCTGTTTTCGAGGCAGGTGAGGAGTTTGGTATTAAGCCAATTGGTCTTGCTGCTCGCGATACTTTACGTCTTGAAAAAGGATTCTGTTTATACGGAAACGATATTAACGACGAAACTTCTTCTATTGCTGCTGGTTTAGGTTGGATTACTAAGTTTGTTGATGGTAACGACTTTATCGATCGTGCTGAGTGGGAGCGTCAAAAAGAAGAAGGATGCCCAATGCGTCTTAAAGGATTTGTTTTGGAAGAACGCGGAATTCCTCGTCAGCACTATAAAGTTGTTGATGCAGAAGGAAACGAAATAGGTGAAGTTACTTCTGGAACAATGTCGCCAATGATGAAACAAGGAATTGGTATGGCTTATCTTAAGAAAGGTTACTGGAAAGTTGATTCAGAAATCTTTATCCAGATTCGTAATAAAGCTGTTAAAGCAAAAGTTGTTGCTTTACCAATTTACAAAGGATAATATACAGAAAGTAATTTCGAGCTAAATAAGGTTGGGAGTAATTCTCCTGACCTTTTTTCTTGAAATTTATCAATATGTCGCAAGACGCTAAGTTTTTTTTTCAAGTATTTGATGTGATATCAATAATTTCTTTGCGACTTTGTACCTTTGCGATAAGATTTTTAATACTCAAATTACCGTATAAAAAGTAATAATGGCCAAGGATTTAACAATAGAGGTGGCAATGTCACCCGATTTATATAAATATCATTCAAACGATGAGGCTGTTGTTGTGGTAGTAGACGTTTTACGTGCTACTTCGGCTATATGTGCAGCGTTTGCAAATGGAGCAAAAGAACTTATTCCTGTATCATCTGTTGAAGAGGCACGCGAATATAAAGATCGAGGTTATATGTTAGCTGCCGAACGCGAGGGTATTATATTACCTTTTGCCGATTTTGGTAACTCGCCTTATAATTTCACTCCCGAAAGAGTTGCTGGATCAACAATTGCATACAGTACAACTAACGGGACAAAAGCAATAAATATGGCAAGCAATGCCTATAAAGTGTTTGTTGGATCGTTTTTAAATCTTACAGCTGTTGCTAAAGCTGTGCAATTGCAGCAGCGCAATTTAATTATTCTGTGCTCGGGCTGGAAAGGTAAGTTTAATATAGAGGATACACTTTTTGCTGGTGCTTTAACCGAACTTTTAGTTAATAGTGGTTTTGTTATGAACGACGATTCTGCAAAAGCTGCTCACGACCTATGGAATTTGGCTAAAAATAACCTGATAGAATATTCGCAAAAAGTTGCTCAGCGCAGTCGTCTGGCCAAGCTTGGATTAGACGATGTGTTTGATTTCTGCTTCACTCCAGATAGCACCGATGTAGTTCCCGAATTATGCGGAAAGATGCTTTTGCAATATAAGAGCAATTAATTTGCGATTTTTATTAAAATATGTTGGAAATCATGTAAGTTATTCTGCGTATATTTGTTTTTAATTATCAAATTTGTACAATAAATAATAAAATAATAGAATACTTTTAAATACAATTAGTTATGAAGACTCATAATTTTTCTGCAGGTCCATCAATCCTGCCACAATACACAATTGACGAAACAATTAAAGGTATCCAGAACTTTGCTGGTACAGGTTTATCAATTATGGAGGTATCGCACCGCTCTAAAGAGTGTGTTGCTATGTTCGAAGAGGCTCGTGGTCTTTTTAAAGAACTTTTAAACATTCCAGAAGGTTACACTGTATTGTTCCTAGGTGGTGGTGCAAGTACTCAGTTTTTAATGGTTGCTATGAACCTTTTAAACAAAAAAGCTGCTTACCTTAACACTGGTGCTTGGGCAAACAAAGCTTTAAAAGAGGCTAAGCAATTTGGTGAAGTTATCGAGGTTGCTTCTTCAAAGGATACTGTTTATAACTACATCCCTAAAGGATATACTATCCCTACTGATGCAGATTATTTCCATATCACTACTAACAATACCATTTATGGTACAGAGATTAAGTACGATATGGATTGTCCAATTCCTTTAGTAGCAGATATGTCGTCTGATATTTTCAGCCGTCCTGTTGATGTTTCTAAATACGATTTAATTTATGGTGGTGCTCAAAAGAATCTTGCTCCTGCAGGTGTTACTTTTGTTATCATCAAAAATGATATCTTAGGTAAAGTTGAGCGTCAGATCCCTACAATGTTAGATTATACTACTCACATTGAAGGTGATACTATGTTTAACACTCCTCCAGTTCTTCCTGTTTATGCTGCTTACCACACTCTTAACTGGTTGAAAAACCTTGGTGGTGTTGAAGTAATGCAAAAAATGAACGAAGAGAAAGCTGCTATTCTTTATAACGAGATTGACAGTAACCCAATGTTCAAAGGTACTGTTCTTGACAAAGAAGATCGTTCGCTTATGAACATCTGTTTTGTTATGGAGGATGAGTACAAGCACCTAGAAAAAGATTTCTATGAGTTTGCTACTGCTAAAGGAATGAGCGGTATCAAAGGTCACCGTTCGGTTGGTGGTTTCCGTGCTTCTACTTACAATGCGCTACCAAAAGAGAGTGTTCAAGCTCTTGTTGACTGTATGCGTGAGTTCCAAAAAGCAAATTCTTAATTATAGTTGATAGTTACAGGTTGCAAGTCAAAAGTTATTATTATGAAATTGCAATTTTGTAGATAATAAGTTAAAAAGTAAAAGAAATGGCAAGTGTTAACAGTTTTGAAGAGCTTGAAATATGGCGTAGATCTGTTAACCTTGCCATATGTTTTTACAAAATAACAAAATCAGAAGCTTTGTCTAAAGATTACGGTTTATGCGACCAAATCAGAAGAGCTTCTGTTTCTGTCTCAAATAATATTGCTGAAGGGTTTGAATACTATTCAGAAAAACAATTTATTAAATACTTAATTATATCTAAAGGATCATTAAGTGAATTAAGAAGTATGCTATATATACTTAAGGAATTAAACTTGATTTCGGATGACGATTTTGACCAACTTAAGATGGAATGCATCGAAATAGCCAGAATGATTGCCTCTTTAATTAAATATTTAAATAAAGTTAAGGCAACAACCTAACTTTCAACTTTTAAACTTTAAACTTTAAACTTTCAACTTATAACTTTAAACTTTTAAAAAATCATATTATGAAAATATTAGTTGCTACAGATAAACCTTTTGCAGCAGAAGCAGTAAGCTTAATCCGCGAGGTTGTTGAAAAATCAGGTAATGAACTAGCTTTACTTGAAAAGTACACAGAGAAACAACAGTTACTTGACGCTGTTGCCGATGCTAACGCTATTATTGTTCGTTCGGATATTATTGATCAAGATGTTGTTAACGCTGCTAAAGAACTTAAAATTGTTGTTCGTGCTGGTGCAGGTTTCGATAATCTTGACTGTGCTGCTCTTAAAGAAGCTGGCGTTGTTGCTATGAACACTCCAGGACAAAACTCTAATGCTGTTGCAGAGCTTGCTCTTGGCATGATGGTTTTCCAGGCTCGTAACCATTATAATGGTACTTCTGGATCGGAGCTTAAAGGCAAAAAAATTGGTATCCACGCTTATGGTAATGTAGGTCGTTTGGTTGGAGTTATCGCTAAAGGTTTCGGTATGGAAGTTTGTGCTTTCGATCCTTTTGTTGATAAAGCAACAATCGAAAAAGATGGTGTTACTGTTTTCGATACTGTTGAAGAGCTTTACTCTAACTGTCAATATGTTTCGTTACATATTCCAGCAAACGATAAAACTAAAAAATCTATCAACTACGATTTACTAAGCAAAATGCCTAAAGGCGGTACTCTTGTTAATACTGCTCGTAAAGAGGTTATTTGCGAAGAGGGTATGGTTAAACTTATGGAAGAGAGAGCCGATTTTAGATATCTATCTGATATTGCTCCTGCTAACGCCGATGAGTTTGCTGCTAAATTTGCTGGTCGTTTCTTCTTCACTCCAAAGAAAATGGGTGCTCAAACAGCCGAGGCTAACATTAATGCTGGTGTTGCTGCTGCAGAGCAAATTGTTAAGTTCTTTGCTACTGGTGACGAGACGTT
>Ga0193960_1000782_pt1 | contig 12978 bp, 14 predicted proteins | sample FB_3_MG_FD_140338 | JGI IMG/M metagenome (GOLD analysis project Ga0193960, IMG submission 140338) | Microbial mat bacterial communities from the Broadkill River, Lewes, Delaware, United States - FB_3_MG | ecosystem: Environmental > Aquatic > Freshwater > River > Microbial mats | place: USA... | reverse complement strand
TTGCAACTGAGCTTCCGAAGTGATTTAAGTATTCGTTAGCATGTGCTAAAGCATAAGCTAGTTGCTGTGTAATTGTTGCTCCTGCATTTTGATAAATAGAAGCGTTAACACAAATAGTATTTTGTGAATTGTTTGCTATTTCTTCAAGTTGATTGTGGTCACTTTTAAGGTTTGAATACCAGTTTCCTGAACTTGCTAAATGACCAATAATATCTGTATTAAAGTAACATTTTTCAGAGTTTATAAAAGAGGATACATCTTTAACAAAGTCTGAAGATAAAAAATCTAATGAAAAATAGATTGTGATACTTTCTGTGTCAATCCCTTTTAATAACGCTTTGTAATCAAACTCTTTTTTAGCTAAAAATTGGATTGACGAAGCACCTCTTTGAAGTGAATCAATAGCAAACGTATTTGCCTTTTCTTCGTCGTTAATAAAAATTGACTGACAAATATTGAAACCTTCTTTAGGGATATTGACCTTTGTGTTTGTTCTGTCTTCTTTAGTATAAAAAGGTTTTACAGTAATTCCTTCTTCTGTTTTCCATAATAAGGTTTCGTTATAATCGGCTCCTTTAAGGTCTACTTGTATTTGTTGTTTCCATTCAGCGGGGTTAACTCCGTTAAAATCTTCAAATAAATAATTACTCATTACTTTTTATGGTGTCAAATTCAATAATATAAATATCTTCATCATCTTTCTTCATTAAATATTTTTCTCTAGCGTAGCGTTCTAGTTGAAGAGAGTCTTGAAGTTGTTGTATCGTTTGCTTGTCTTTTTTGATTTTCTTTTCATGATACTCAATCCAGCTTTTCAGTTCCTTAATTTCGGAATTAAACTCTCTATGTGTAAGGTACGAATTTTCGTCAAAAAAAAGCATCCAAACTACAAATACAGTAAGTATAATTACGTAAATATTAGTAGCGATTTTAAAGGATGGTTTGTTTTTAATTGATTTGAAATTCATGTTATAAGCGATCGTTAATTACGGTTCTTACAATATCAATAGCTACAGTATTATATCGATCATTTGGTATAATAATATCAGCGTAATTTTTTGTGGGTTCAATAAATTGTTGATGCATTGGTTTTAAGGTAGTTTGGTAACGGTTTAAAACTTCATTAACATCTCTACCACGCTCTTTAATATCTCTTCTAACTCGCCTAATTAAACGTTCGTCTGCATCAGCATGTACAAAAACTTTAATGTCACACAAGTTACGAAGATCTTCGCTATTAAAGATTAAAATTCCTTCAATAATAATAACCTTTCTAGGATGTGTTTTTATGGTGTCTTTAGTTCTGTTATGTGCTACAAACGAATATACTGGTTGTTCAATAATCTCTCCATTTTTTAACTCAGTTAAGTGTTGAACCATTAGTTCGAAATCAATGGCTCTTGGATGATCGAAGTTTATTTTGGTACGTTCTTCGTAAGTAAGGCTATCAGTTTGCTTGTAGTAAGAGTCTTGAGAGATAACACATACTTCATCAGCAGGGAGCTCATTAATAATTTGATTTACTACAGTAGTTTTTCCACTTCCTGTTCCTCCTGCAATACCAATAACAAATATGTTTTTCATTAAATCTTTGTAAAAATAGAGTTATGACAAATTTAGTAAAATAAGCGCATAAAAAAAGCGCTAACTTTTGTTAGCGCTTTTGGCTTTTGAGCCGATGGAGGGACTCGAACCCACGACCTGCTGATTACAAATCAGCTGCTCTAGCCAGCTGAGCTACATCGGCGTTTTCCTTTAAAGCGTGGCAAATATATAACGTTTTTTGATACTGCAAAAACTTTTTTTATTTTTTAGGTGACTTTTTTTTGATATTTTTTTTAAGTATTTGAAAGTTAGTTTGTTTTGGAGTAAAAAAAGTAAAGAAAAAAAGAAGAAGTCGGGATGAGTGGATTCGAACCACCGATCTCTAGTCCCCCAGACCAGCACTTTAACCGGACTAAGCTACATCCCGATGATTGCAAATATATTTAAAAAGAAAAAGTTCTAAGTAAATTTACTTAGAACTTTATCAAGAATAAATATTATAATGAGAGTAGTAGTTAATATAACTACAATTCTTATGTATATATTGTTAACGCGTTAAAACACTGTTTATTGTTTAGGCAGTTAAAGGTTTACCTTTTAAACGTTTTTCAATTCGTTGTTTTACAGCTGTTAAACGTTTCATGATGTCCATTAACGTAGTGTCTTTTGTTTTTTTGTATACCTCGTTAATCTCTAAAATTAGAGCTTTTGCTTCTCTAGCAGCTAAAATTCTATCGCTAGTAGTCACAAATTTGAATTTTCTGTTTTCAAACTCTTCTGCCTTATTGATTAATTCTGATTTCATAAAATCTACCAATTTTAATTTAAAATTTTCTTTTAGGTTTGTCTGGTAATTGATTTGGTTAAAAAAATAACCCCTAAAATAACTGGGGCGACAAATTTAGAAGAAACTTTATGTTTACTATAGGTAAACTTATCAATTTACTTTATAGGTTTATAAATTTTTCTTATAGAGCCCAAAAATCTTTTTATATCAATTATAGACATAATCTATAAAGATAAATATAGTAATTTTTATTTGTTATGTCAAATTATTAGCAGAATATTAACAATTTTTGACTATTCATTTAATGATTTGTTAAGGAATTGTAGTGTTTTAGTGAGAATACAGTATTTTTGTTTATGTTAGAAAAAATAATTACAAAATGAAAAAAATAATTTTAATAGTTTTTGCTTTTGTGTTTTTGTCATGCAAGAGTCAGGGAAAAAGAGCAGTTTTAGGAGAGTCTAATTTTCAGATAGAAATGAATACCAAATTTAAAGATGCATCAAAATCACCTTTAACAAAAAAAGGATTAAAAGAGTTTAAAGGGTTAGATTTTTTTCCGATTGATGATGAATATACTGTAAATGCTAAATTGGAGTTATTACCAGATGCGCCTGTTTTTAATTTTCCTACAACAACAGATAGAGTAGTATTGTATAGAAAATATGGAGTGTTATCTTTTTCTATAGATGGAAAAAAATTTGAGTTAGCTATTTATCAAGATATAAATCCTGACCCTGAATATATTAATCATTTATTTTTATCATTTTTAGATAACACGAATGGTAACACTTCTTATAAAGGAGGACGTTATATAGATGTATACACCACAGATATAAAGAAAGACGGAACCGTTATAATTGACTTTAATAAAGCGTATAACCCGTATTGTGCGTACAGCGATCGTTATTCGTGTCCTATTACTCCTCAAGAGAATTATTTAGACATAGAAATTAAAGCTGGAGTAATGGCTTATAAAAAACCTTAATCAATAAAAAAATCCTGCAAGCGCAGGATTTTTTTATTTTGAAGGAGGGGTTAATCCTTCTTTAGTGTCTTGTTCAATAGCTTTAGCTAGTGAATCTAAATAAGGCTTTCTTACTTTTAATTTTGTTTCTTTATGTGCTTTTTTGTTTAGCTTGTTAAACATTTCAGCAATTTTGAAAGCGGTGGGCAGTAAGTGTTTTTGTGGAACGATTTTATCTAAAAATCCTGCAGTAACAGCTTCTTTCGGATTGTATATTTCCGAACAATTTACGCTTCTCTCAAAATAAATAGGAGAAAGACGGGCTTTAGCAATTTCGATACCTGCATTGTGCATGGTCATTCCAATCATAACCTCGTTCAGTCCAATTTTAAAATCTCCTTCAATACCTAACCTGTAATCTACAGAAAGAAGTAAAAAAGCACCCTTAGCAACAGCGTGTCCTGAACAAGCAGCAATTATAGGGTAAGGAAAAGATAACATTCTGTGCGATAATTGCGAACCTTTGGTAACTAATTCTAAAGCAGAATCAGCAGACTGTGTCATGCTTTTTAAGTCATAACCAGCAGAGAAAATTCCTGGTTGCCCAGTTAAGATTACTGGTTTTTCTTCTTTTTCGGCGTTATCAAAGGCAGTATTTAAAGCGTCAATTACTTCATGAGAAATTGCATTGGCTTTGCCGTTTGTAATTGTTATCATTACATGGTTATCTGCCGAGGTGTATTGTATAAGTTTGTTCATTTATTGTATGAATTTTATTTGATGATTGAGGATTGTTTTTAGGGTAATTAAAGATTTTGTGGGTTTCCCCAAAGGTAACTTACTAAGAAAATTCCTGCAAAAACAGCCAAAAAACCAATAATAAAACTAGCAATGGTGTATAGAGCAAAACTGCTAAAATCACCTGATTTTAAGAAGACATGGTTTTCGTAAGCAAAGGTTGAAAAAGTGGTAAAACCACCACAAAAACCAGTAGCTAATAATAAAGTGTGGTTTTGTGTTAAAGCTTGGTTTTTGGCAGCTAATCCTAAAATAATTCCGATAAGTAGGCTTCCTAAAATGTTAGCAGTAAAAGTTCCGTAAGGAATTCCTGTTTGTGAGCTGTTTAATGCTTTTCCAATGATGTATCGTAATACGCTTCCTATTCCGCCGCCTAAAAAAACTAATAAAAATTGTTTCACAAAAATATTTCTAAATTAAAGCTTGATAATAACCTGTAAGAGAACTTTAAAGTAGTTCTAATCGGTTTTCTGTATGTGCTAAAATAAGAAAACCTCACAAATTTGTGAGGTTTTGCTTATATATAAATTATGTAGCGGTTTATAGTTCTACATCGTCAGCGTCTGTCCAGTTCCACTTTCCAGTAATTATTCCATTTTTAACAGTTAAGATACCAGGGTTGGCTCTGATAACAGTTTTTAAGGCAGTTTCATCACAGAATCCGAAAGTGTATGGTAGCCCATATTTTTGTTGGGTAGCTGCTAAATCTTCAATATAAGAAGCAGTTAATACATAAACTTCATAACCTTGTTCACTAGCTTGTTTTGCTACTTCTGAAACTTTTGAAATTCCTTCTTCCTCAGTTTTATCAAAATTAGACATAACGATTAGCATTGCTTTTTCTTTAGCTAGCATTTCTTCTAATTTATCACCTTCGTCAGTTTCAATCATAAAGTCATGAATAGGAGGGATGTCATCGCTTCCTTCTTGGTACTTCATTCCTTCAGCAATATCAGTTCCTACAGAATAAGCCCTGAAATCAATAATCGGTAAGTGTTGTAGTACGTAATACGTTACTAGAAGTGATAAAAAAACTGAAGTGAAAGTTGTTATAGAAGCAATTTTACTAGAAATGAAAGGTTTTATGTATTTAACTCCTAAAATTAGGATTATAATAAATACCATAAACACAACATTTTTATAAAACGTTTCTTTTGGTGTAAGTTTTAAAGCATCTCCAAAGCAACCACAATCAGTAACCTTGTTGTAAGTGTAAGAATACCAGGTTAAAAATAAAAATATAAGGTTAATACCAAATAAACTCCAAACGGTGAATTTTGCTTTGTAACCAACTAAAAGCATAATACCTAAAACTAATTCGGTAACAATTAAAAGGATAGAAAAAGGTAAAGCAAATGGTATTAAGAACTCTAAGTTTAGTACACCAGCACTAAAATATTCTTCAAACTTGTATTGAGATCCAATAGGGTCTACCAATTTTACAAATCCAGAATAGATAAATAGTAATCCTACTAGTACTCTTGAAATATGAGTCAATAATTTTAAAATCATATTAGGGGTTGTTTTAGGTTAATTTTCTGATTCAGAAAGGTGAATCATGGCAAAAATAGCATAATTAATCATATCTTGATAATTAGCATCAATTCCTTCAGAAACTAAAGTTTTACCTTGATTGTCTTCAATTTGTTTTACACGAAGTAGTTTTTGTAGAATTAAATCGGTTAGCGATGAAACTCTCATGTCTCTCCATGCTTCACCATAGTCGTGGTTTTTATTTTCCATTAACTTTTTGGTGATTTTTATGTGTTTGTTATACAGTTCGGTGGCTTGCTCTGTAGTTAAATCAGGCTGTTCAACAACGCCTAATTCTATTTGAATTAATGCCATTACAGAATAATTGATAATACCAATAAACTCTGATTTTTCTCCTTCATCAACTTTTCGCTCAGTATTTTCTTGTAATTGACGAATGCGTTGTGCTTTAATAAATATTTGATCGGTTAGTGATGGAAGTCTTAAAATCCTCCAAGCACTACCATAATCGCTCATTTTTTTGATAAATAAACTTTTACATTCTTCAACTACAGTATCATACTGTTTTGAGGTGTCTTGCATCTTTCCTATTTAAAAGTATTCGACCAAAAATAGTAAATATTACAAGCTTTTCATTTATTTTTACTTAGAAATTTAGTGTAATGACAATTAATTGTAAAGGAACCTTAGTAGATTTAACGACACCTAAGGTTATGGGGATTTTAAATGTAACTCCTGATTCTTTTTTTGATGGAGGAAAGTATAAAAACGAACATGATTTTTTAACTCAAACAGAAAAGATGTTGAATGAAGGTGCTACTTTCATAGATGTTGGAGCGTATTCTTCAAGACCGGGAGCGAAGCATATTTCTGAGGAAGAAGAACTGCAAAGAATGTTACCTGTGGTTGAGTTGTTGGTGAAAAATTTTCCTGAAATTTTTATTTCAATTGATTCCTTTAGGGGCAGGGTAGTAGAAGAATCTATTAATGCTGGAGCTGCAATAATAAATGATATTTCTGGAGGAAAGATGGATGAGAGAATGTTTGAAACTGTGGCAAAATTGCAAGTACCGTATATAATGATGCACATGCAAGGTACACCACAAAATATGCAGCAAAATCCGCAGTATGAAAATGTAGTTACTGAAGTAATTTCTTTTTTTGCAGAACAGCTTTTTAAACTTCGTCAATTAAAAGTAAATGATGTAATTATTGATGTAGGTTTTGGTTTTGGAAAAACGGTTGATCAAAATTATGAATTGCTTAAAAACTTATCATTGTTTAAAAATTTAGATACTCCTATTTTAACAGGAGTTTCAAGAAAATCGATGTTGTATAAAATATTAGGTACTTCAGCTCAAGAAGCTTTAAATGCAACTACGGTAGCCAACACTATCGCTTTGTTAAACGGAACGCATATTTTAAGGGTGCATGATGTAAAAGAAGCAGTTGAGGCTGTAACGATTGTAAATCAGTTATAATAAAATGCTTACATTTACTTGTTTAGATTATTTTAAACATTAAAAAACTTCAAGAAAATTAATGAACCTAGATTTTATCGACTTTTCGTTTTTGGATGTGCTGGATATTTTTTTAGTAGCTATGCTACTTTTTTATATTTATAAATTATTAAAAGGAACGGTAGCAATTAATATTGTAATTGGAATAGCTTTTATCTTTTTAATATGGAAAGTTACTCAAGCTCTAAACATGGAGATGTTAAGTGGTATTTTGGGGTATTTACTTTCAGGAGGAGTTATCGCGCTGATTATTGTATTTCAACAAGAAATCAGGAAGTTTTTATTAATGATAGGAACTACCAATTTTTCTACTAAAAGAGGTTTTTTAAATCAATTAAAATTTTTAAAATCTGAGATTCATTCAGAAATAGATATAGAAACTATATTAAGAGCTTGCACTAACTTGTCTAGAACGCAAACTGGAGCGTTATTGGTAATAGAAAAAACGAATAACCTTGATTTTTTAGTGAATACTGGTGATAAAATGAATGCTTTAGTCAATGAAGCTATAATTGAAAGTATTTTTTATAAGAATAGTCCGCTACATGATGGGGCAACAATTATTAGAGATAACTACATTATTGCAACTCGCGTGATTTTACCAGTTTCTGACAGTGCAAAAATACCTGCACGTTTTGGTTTACGACATCGAGCTGCGATTGGAGTTTCTGAAAAAACAGATGCAATTTGTTTGCTAGTCTCAGAAGAAACAGGAGAAATCTCATACATAAAAGACGGAGAGTTCGTTTTGTATAAATCATTAGAAGAACTCCATAAAAAATTAGAAAAAGATGTAATGGCATAAATAAAAAGGCTCGCAATTTGCGAGCCTTTTTTTATTGTGTTCCGTGTCAAAAAATTATTGAGCAGGAGCCATTTTAGATTGAATAGCGGTCATAACGCTATTGAATTTTTCAGCAGCAGCTTCATCTAAGTTAGCAACGATCTCTTTAGCTTGAGTAGCTAATTCAACACCTTTTTTAGCTAATTCAGTATTTTTAACAACATCACCTTTAGCTTCGATATAATCTTTAGCGTATTGAGAATAAGTTTGTAAATACTCACCTACTTTAGGATCTTCAAATTCAGGAATCTCGATACCTTCAATTGCAGATTTTACTGCTTCAGCAGCCTCTTCTGTTGCTTCAGTAGCAGCTTCAGTAGTTTCTTCTACTGCTTTAGTAGCAGCATCTGTAGCTTCTTCAGTAGCATTTTCTACAGCTTCAACAGCATCTTTAGTAGCGTCTTTAGCATCTTCTTTAGTGTTTTTACAAGAGGTAGCTAATAAAGCACCAACTACAAATACTGATAAAATTACTTTTTTCATCGTTTATTGATTTTTAGTTTTTAGATTGAATAACAAATGTAATATTTTGATTGATGTAAACAAATTTATTTACATCACTGTTTCACTATTAAACTGTTTTTCATACAAATTCTTATAATAACCCTCATGTTTTTTTAACAATTCTGTATGATTTCCTTTTTCAACTATACGACCTTTATCCATAACTATAATAATATCAGCCTTTTTAATAGTTGCTAAACGGTGTGCAATTACTATTGAAGTTCTGTTTTTTGTAATCTCATCTGTAGCATATTGGATCATTTGTTCAGAGTGGGCATCAACAGAAGAAGTAGCTTCATCTAAAATTAAGATACTTGGGTTGCTAACATAGGCACGTAAAAAAGCAATTAATTGACGTTGACCAGACGAAAGCATACCTCCGCGTTCTTTTACGTTGTAGTGATAGTTATTAGGTAAACTCATAATAAAGTCATGAATCCCTATTTGTTTAGCTGCTTTTTGAACTTGATCTAAAGAAATGTTTTCGTTTCGTAGGGTAATGTTATTTAAAATAGTGTCTGAAAATAAAAAGACATCTTGTAGTACTACGGCTACTTTTTGTCGTAAAGAAGAAATCTCATAATCTTGAACAGGAATATTATCAATAGCAATAACCCCGTTATCAATTTCATAAAAACGACTAATAAGGTTTATAATAGTTGATTTACCAGCGCCTGTAGCACCAACAATAGCTACGGTTTGCCCTTTTTCTACATTAAAGCTGATTCCTTTTAAAATTTCTTCTCCTTTTATATAACTAAAATGTACATTTTTAAAACTGATATTTCCTTTAACGTTTTCTGCTATAATAGTTCCGTTTTTATCTATTGAGCTGTTTGTGTCAATTACGTTAAAAACACGTTCACCAGCAACAATTCCCATTTGTAATTGATTGAATTTGTCTGCTATTTGTCGTAACGGTCTAAAAAGCATTTGAGCCATTTTTATAAAACCGATAATAGCACCTAGACTAACAGCACTATCTTCTATAACTTGTAGTCCACCATACCAAACAATTAATCCGATAGCTATTGAAGAAAGTATTTCTGCAATAGGAAAGAAAATAGAGTAGTACCAAACAGTTTTAATATGTGCCTTTTTGTGTTTATTGTTAATGTCAATAAAGTTTTTGTACTCAATTCGTTCTCTATTAAAAAGCTGCACAATTTTCATTCCTGTAACTCTTTCTTGCACAAAACTATTAAGATTAGCTACTTGATTACGTACATCTTGAAAGGTAGATTTTATGGCAATTTGAAATAATTTAGTAGCATAAATTAGCACAGGTAAGGTAGCAAGAGCAATTAAAGCAAGCTGCCAGTTTTTATAAAACATTACAGCTATTACAATAAGCATTAATAAAATATCACTTACTATCATAAAAACCCCCTGGGTGAAAAAGTTTGAAATGGTTTCTATGTCAGAAACTACTCGAGTTACTAGTTTACCTACTGAAGAGTTGTCAAAATAACTCATTTTAAATTCTAGAATTTTTCTAAAAGTTTTGGCTCTTATATCTCTTATGATATGTTGTCCTACCCAATTGGCATTATAAATAAAGCTAAACTGAAATAGGACTTGAATTAATAAAACAATGATCATGGCTATTGTAAAATACAATAGTGTTGTCGCGTTTTTAGTTGTTGTAAAATCATCGATTGCAGTCATTAAAATTACAGGGGTAAGAACTGAAAACCCTGCTAATAATACTGTTGAAGCCGCAGCAACGATAAAACGTAGGCGGTATTTTTTTGCAAAACTCATTAGTCGTGCAAAAATTTTAATATCAAATGCTTTTCCTGTTGCTTTACTCACTATATATAGTCGTATGTTACTGCTGTTAAAAATAAACCTTTTGCTGGAACTGAAACTCCAGCTTTACTTCTGTTTTTACTTTCAATAATTTTTTTAAAATCATCAATAGTAATTTTTTCAAGGCCAACATCAATTAATGTGCCTACTATGGCGCGAACCATGTTTCTTAAAAAACGATTAGCACTAATATGAAAAGTAAGTTCGTTACCTTTTTTTATCCACTCAGCATTGGTTACTGTGCAATTAAATGTGTTAACATCTGTTTTTACTTTTGAGAAACACTCAAAATCTTCGTATTCATATAAAATAGCAGCAGCTTTATTCATCAACTCAATGTTTAATTGTTGATGATGTAACTGCCAACTAGTTTCTAGTAAAAACGGATTTCTACCTAACCATATTTTATACTCATAGTTTCTACTATTAGCATCAAAACGGGCATGAGCATCTTTGTGTACCAGCAGAGTGTTAAATATTACTACATCATCGGGTAAAATAGCGTTGAGTTTGTAAGTGAAATTATCACTTAAAGGTGACTCAACATCAAAATGAGCAAACATTTGTGAAGCGTGTACACCTGCATCTGTTCTACCAGCACCAATAATGTTAATTTCTTGTCGTAAAATAGTACTAATAGCCTTGTTTATTACTTCTTGAACCGAAATTGAATGTGGTTGTACCTGCCAACCATGATAATTTTTTCCGTTGTATGCTAACTCAATAAAGTACCTCAAATATGTAAAAATTTTAAAGAGCTAAATTATGAAATTCTGATTTGAAAAGTTAAATACTAAAGATTAAATAATGTTTTTGAGTTTTATTAACATATGTTAATAGATTGTTTGGACACTTGTCTTAATTTTGTTCCCTTCGAAAATACAATAATGAAGTCCCTCATAAAATTTCATTATCTAAATAATAGTGAATTCCCCTTTCATTAATTACCCCTTATTCTAAAGAATCCATAATGTTTAATTATGGATTTTTTTTTGGTTTGTAATTCATTAGTTTTGTCTTGATGAAGAAAATTTTACTCCTTTCTGATACACATAGTTTTATAGATGATCAAATTTTAAAGTTTGTAAAGCAAGCGGATGAAGTTTGGCATGCAGGTGATATTGGTGATTTGCACGTTACTGATATGATAAAAGATATTAAACCACTAAGGGCAGTTTATGGAAATATCGATGATAATAATGCTAGAGCAGAGTTCCCGCTAGATAATAGATTTTTAATTGAAGGGGTGTCAGTTTGGATTACACATATTGGAGGGTATCCTAATAAATATAATTATAGGGTTAAAGAAGAATTAAAAAGAAAACCTCCTAAATTATTTATTTGTGGACATTCACATATTTTAAAAGTTCAGTATGATGAAAAACTGAATTTACTTCACCTAAACCCTGGAGCTGCAGGTAAACATGGTTTCCATAAGGTTAGAACGATGCTTCGGTTTGAAATAGATAAGGGAGAAATAAAAAATATGGAAATAATTGAATTAGCTAACAGAAGTTAATTTAAAGTTTTTCTGTTGTTTTAAAATAGGGACAGAAATATAAATAGAAGTCCCAATATTTTCTTTTGAATTAATAGTTAATTTCCCACTCATGATGTGAATTCTTGCCTCAATTTGATTTAGACCAATGCCATCTGAAAAAGAAGAAGACGAGGTAGAAAAACCTACCCCATCATCTTTAACGAGAACGGTTAGTTGATCCTCTTCCTCTTTCAATATTATTTCGGCATGTTGAGCTTTACTATGCTTTAAAATGTTGTTAATAAGTTCCTGAATAACATTAAATATTTTTATTTCAAATTCTTGATTATATCGATTGATATTTTGAGCAGAAACTTCAAACTTAAGTTCGCTATTAGAATATTTCTTAGTAACGTCTTTAATAGCGTATTCTAATCCAAACTTTAATAAGATAGACGATACTAGGTTGTGTGATAAGTCTCTTACTTTTTGCGAGGCTTCAGAAATGATAGCTTGAGTTTTATCAATTTCTTGAGGAGTATCCCCATTGAATTGTTTCTTGGTAGCTGTTAAATGCATGTTAGCAGAAGATAGTAAAGCGCTAACATTATCGTGTAGTATTTCTGCTATGAGTTTGCGTTCGGTCTCCTTCCCATCTATTGTAGCGTTTAATATTTTTATTTGCGCTTCAGATTTTAATTTTTCAATGCTTTGTTGCTGAATAAGTTTGCTTTCAGATAGTTTAAGGTGAAGGTTTTTTTGACGTAATTTATAGTTGTAGATGATTACTCCAGAAATTATTAAAACTAAGAAGCTTAGAGCAGCAAAAAGTAATGAAGTTTTCGCTTCTTGAGCTTCTTCTAATTTTCGTTGCTCTTCAACTAAAGCAGTTTTTTCTTTTTCTAAATTTAGTTCATGTCTAGTGTAAATTTCATCTACAATTCTCCTTATTTCAACATCTTTTAAATCATCTTTAATGTTATAAGATTTTTCTTGATAATCATAGGCTCTGTAGTCTTTTTGCAGATATAATGTATAAGCTAAATTGAAGTAAAGAAATTCTTTATATCTCGTAGCTCTACTACTAGAGTCCATTTTTATTAAATCTAGACCTTCTAAATAAATTTTTTTTGCTTTTTCATAATCCTTTTGTTCTAAATGAATACTAGCTAAGTTACCAAGGGCAGCAGATTCTAAGACTTTTTTATTTGCTTTTCTGTATATTTT
>Ga0193960_1000781_pt1 | contig 12983 bp, 7 predicted proteins | sample FB_3_MG_FD_140338 | JGI IMG/M metagenome (GOLD analysis project Ga0193960, IMG submission 140338) | Microbial mat bacterial communities from the Broadkill River, Lewes, Delaware, United States - FB_3_MG | ecosystem: Environmental > Aquatic > Freshwater > River > Microbial mats | place: USA... | reverse complement strand
CAAGTCGTGTCGATTTACATAATCCAGAAGTAACTATAAAAATAGAACTTGTTCATAATCAACTTAATATCATCACACAAAGATATAAAGGACTCTCAGGTTTTCCTATTGGAACACAAGGAGATATTTTGTCATTGATGTCTGGTGGTTTTGATTCTACTGTTGCTTCATATCTTACTATGAAAAGAGGATTAAAAACTCACTTTATATTTTTTAACCTTGGTGGTATTGCACATGAGATTGGAGTAAAACAAGTAGCACTTTACTTATGGAATAAATTTGGAGCTTCTCACAGAGTCTCTTTTATCTCTATCCCTTTTGACGATGTTATCACTGAAATTTTTCGATCTACAAATGAATCATATATGGGAGTAACTCTCAAAAGACTTATGTTATTGGCTTCTGAAAAAATAGCAAATGAGATGGAGATAGATGCTTTAGTTACAGGTGAAAGTGTAGCTCAAGTATCTAGTCAAACTCTAAGAAATTTAGCACTTATAGACCAAGTAACAAACAAACTTATTTTACGACCACTTGCAACTATGAACAAACCTGAAATTATGGATATAGCAAATAGTATAGGTACAAGAAGATTTGCAGAAAATATGCCTGAATATTGTGGTGTTATCTCTAAAAATCCAATCGTTCATGGTTCATATAAGAGGATGGAAGAGGTATCAAAACGATTTAACTATGAAGTTTTAGATACAGCTGTTAAAAATGCAACAAAAGTTTTTGTAGATGAGATAGCTTCTGATGTAAGTGATATAGGACAAATCGAAACTGTAAGTGACTTATCGACTGGTGAGTATACGATTATTGATATTAGACAAGAGGATGATATCATCGATGCACCTTGTGAAACATTAAAAATACCATTTTTCAAACTTAAAAATGAGTTTAAAAAACTTCCACAAGATAAAGAATACCTTTTTTATTGTGATAAAGGTATTATGAGCCAATTACATGCACAGTATTTAAGAGATGCTGAAAACTACACAAATATAAAAGTTTATAGACCATAAGGTTTATAAACTAAATTTTTAATATATATACGCTTAACTTTTAAAATCTATGTTATAATAATTTCTAATAAAATTATCAAGAAAGTTATTTATGCATAAACTCATTCTCCTCTTTATTTTCTCTCTTACAACTCTTATAGCTAATTCTATACAAGATAAAGTTTCGGTACAACTTCTTTGGAAACATCAGTTTGAATTTGCAGGATTTTATATGGCAAAAGAGAAAGGGTTTTATGATGATGTAAATTTAGATGTTGATATCAAAGAGTTCCAACAAGGTATAAATATAACTAAAGATGTAGAATCTGGTATCTCTACATTTGGCGTGGGATATCCAAATATCATACTTGAAAAATCACATGGTGCAGATGTAATTCTTTTAAATACAATCTTTCAATCATCTCCCCATATTTTGGTTACATTAGAAAAATCAGGGATAAATACAATTCAAGATTTTAAAAATAAAAAAATTATGATGGAAGATGATGCTATTACTAATGCCCCATTTTTAAGTATGTTATTTTCACAACAAGTCTCTTTAGAAGAGATGCAACTCATTAAACCTTCATTTGATATTTTTGATTTAATTAATAGTAAAGTAGATATCTTTTCAGCTTATAGCTCAAATGAACTTTATACATTAGATTCTTTAGGTATAAAATACAAAGTGTTTGACCCCAAAGAGTTTGGATTTGATTTTTACAACGCCTTTATTTTTACATCAGGTGCACTAGCTAAACAAGACCCAGAATTAGTAAGTAGATTTCAAAGAGCAACACAAAAAGGTTGGGAGTATGCATATGAACATATTCATGAAACCGTAAAAGTTATACAAAAAAAGTATAACACTCAAAAAAAATCTAGCCAAGCATTAAGTTATGAAGGGCAAGTTATGAAAGGATTGTCTTATAAAAAAGATATCCCTTTTGGAGATATACAAGCGAGTAAATTAGCTCGTATCAAAGACGTTTATGGACTAATGGGATTACTAAAAAATGATTTTGATTTAAACTCTTTCATCTTTGATAGTAGTAAACTTTATCTTTCAAATGAGGAAAAAGAGTTCATAAAAAATACACCTCTTAAAATCTCTATTTCAAAAAATTTTAAACCTATTAGTTTTCAAAATACCGATGGTTCCCCTTCTGGAATAGCTACAGATTATTGGGAAATTTTAGCCAAAGAGTTAGGGTTAAATATAGAGTATAAATTTGAGTCTATTTTTACAGAACAACTCAACAGCATCAAAAATAAAAAAGCAGATCTTATTTTCAGTACTGGAAAAACAAAAGATAGAGAACAATATGCCTTATTTACAGATGAATATATTCAGTTTCCTATATCTATTGCAACGAAAAGCAATGAAAATTTTATAGAAGATTTTTCAAAAGTCATTGATAAAAAAATAGCAGTAGGTCGAAATTATACAGCACACAAACTTTTAGTCAAACAGTATCCAAAAATAAATTTTGTTTTTGTTGAAAATATAAAAGAGGGTCTAAAGTTAGTAAAAAAAGGAGAGGTATTTGGTTTTGTGGATATGAAGCCTACATTGACCTACAACATCAAAAAGTTAGGATTTGAAGATATTAAAATAGCTGGAAATACAGGTGCTGTATTTAAAGTAGCTATAATGATACGTGATGATTATCCTCTTTTACAGTCAGCACTCAATAAAGCGATAAATTCTCGAAAACCATCAACGGTATCTGAAATTATTAAATCTTATGAAAATATCAAATTTGAAAAAGCGTATGATTACCAAATGTTTTTTATCATATTAGGTGTTTTATCTATCTTGACTCTATTTATCATTTTAAAACATTATTTCCTCAATCAAACCAATAAAAAACTACAAATTTTAGTTGAGGAAAAAACAAAAGATTTAAAAGAACTCAACGAAACGCTAGAGGAGCGAATCAAACAAGCAATTGATGAAAGCTCGAAAAAAGATGCGGTACTTTACCAACAAACAAAAAATGCTCAAATGGGTGAGATGATAGGAAATATTGCCCATCAATGGAGACAACCTTTAAGTTTGATTAGCACAGCAGCAAGTGGTATTTTAGCACAAAAAGAATATGGAAGCATAACAGAGGAAGAGGAAGCTATTGCATTAAATGCTATTATTGAAAAAGTAAATTTTTTATCTACTACGATTGATACATTTAGAGACTATATCAAAGAGAAAAAAGAGTTACAGAAGGTTATTTTACAAGATAGACTTAATAGCGACATAAATATCATACAAGCATCATTAGTAAATAACTATATAGTTTTAGATAAAGATATTGATGATTGTGCACCAATACATCTAAATATGTTAGCAGGTGAACTTTCCCAAGTAGTTATCAATATTTTAAATAATGCTAAAGATGTTTTAGTTGAGAGAAAAATAGAAGCTCCTATTATAAAACTTTCACTAGAAAAAAAGAACAATCGTGCCATTATTACTATTGAGGATAATGCTGGTGGTATTGAAGAAGATATTTTAACTAAAATATTTAACCCTTATTTTACTACAAAACATCAAACAAATGGAACTGGTCTTGGACTTTATATGAGTAAAGAGATTGTAGAGAAACATCTCAATGGAAAACTGGATGTAGTGAACACAAATCTTGGTGCAAAATTCTCTATTGAACTTCCTTTAAAAAATTAATTTTTCTATTTCTTAAAAAAATCTTATAAATTAAAAGCAGTTATTTTGTTATATTTTAAATAAAAACAAAAAAAGTATTATTATTCCCAAGTTGTTCCTCCTTCTAAACAAGGAGTACAAAATGAGAAATAAAATAATAAATACATATAAAGAACATCAAAGAGACTACAATATCATTATTGCAATCGAAGCGATAATTATAGCTATCTCTATAATGCAAATTTTTTAAAAAGGAAACTAGATGAAAGTCAAGGTCGAAAACCTCAGCAATAATAAACCATCCATGAGTGATCTCATAAAGAGAGATTCAAATACTGTTATAATTACACAAATTGGAGGAGCAACTACCAACTAAATAATTTACTGTAATAAACTCACATATAAAATATCTACATAGTTACACTCTAAATCAAATCACAAATCTAAATTTACTAAATACTCTTTTATCTTCGGAATATAATTTTTTCGACACACTAAACAAGTAGGAATATATGCTGTTTTTTTATCTAACTTTGTTATAGATATCTCTTTACTATATCCTAATTTTTCGACTAAATTTGTCGGTAATAGTGTTTTTCCCATACCTGACTTTACACATGCTAAAATAGTTTCTAAACTTCCAAATGCAAGACTTTTTTCAACATATTCACCTTTTTCTACATAGTAATTTTTTAAAAACTCATCATATGCACAACCCTCTTTAAATGATAAGATTACATTTGGACAGCCTTCATCTTTAGGTTCTAAGATAGCTATCTCCTCTTCATATTTTTTTAATACCATCAATTCGTCACTTTGTGGTTCACCACTTATAAAAGCGATATCAACTTTATAGTTTAAAACCATATCTAACACATCTCTTGTAGTACCTGTTAAAAGCTCCAACTGTATCTCAGGGTAGTCTTCATGTAATTTCATTAAAAAAGAAGATATTCGTACAGCGGCATTACAGTCTGTTGATCCCACTATAAGTTTTTGTTGCTCTTGTATATTTTGCATATCTAAAACAGCATCTTCAACTTTTTTGACTATCTCAATAGCATGACGATATAATTTTTCACCCTCTTGTGTTAAAATAACACCCTTTGGAACACGATGAAAAAGAGAATATCCAACATTTTTTTCAAGCTGCTTTATACGTGAAGTTACATTTGACTGTGCAAAACCTAACCTCTTTGCCCCAAGTGTAACACTCTTTTCTTGAGCTACAACTACAAACACTTTTAATAAATTTGAATCCATATCGCTTTTCCTTATATCATCTATCACGATTTTATATTTGACTTTCAATCACTTTTAGTGATAGTATACACAAAATTATAATTTGATGCAAGGAATCAACATGCCTATTATAAATGTAAAAATGACATCTGAAAATGGTGGAGCAACAAAACAACAAAAAGAACTACTTGTAAAAAAACTCACTGATGCTTTTGTCGAAGTCTTCAATAGAGGTGAGACTACATGTGTTGTTACAATAAATGAAATAGATACAGATAACTATGCTGTAGGTGGAAAAACTATTACTACTATTAGAGAAGGAAAATAACATGAATTTAAATCTATTAGATAAAAATAATAATATCTCTATCTTAATTGCAGGTATAATATCTGTTATCATAGCACTAGGGGTTTCACGATTTGTTTTTACTTCACTTTTACCACCAATGCTTGATGATTTTTTAACTATCACTTATGCTGGTATTTTAGCATCTGTTAATTTTGCTGGTTATTTAAGTGGGTCAATCCTTTCTATGTTTATAAAAGATATCAACCAAAAAGTTATCCTATTTCGTCTAGGGATAGTACTCTGTGTTATAACTACATTTTTACTAGGTATTACAACCAATGAAACTATATGGCTAGTAGCTAGGCTAGTAGCTGGGTTTGGTGCTGCACTTACTTTTGTAGTTGGATCTGCTATTGTTATGACAAAATTAAATTTTGATAATAAAACAAAAGCAATGGGGATACACTTTTCAGGCATTGGTTTTTCTATTTTAGTAACAGATTTGATTAGTCGAGCTGTCTTAAGTAATGGCGGTGATTGGAAAGATTCTTGGATAATATTAGCTATTTTTGCCATAATTGCATCTATATATGCTATCTATATTTTAAGTTTTGACAAAGAGGTAAAACAGACAGCCGTAAAACATAAATTTGATAAAGCAATTTTCAGTCCTTTTGTTATCTTAATCATTCTTGCTTATTTTACAGAGGGAATTGGTTTTGTTGTTCAAGCTACTTTTCTACCAGATATCATCAATACAATCAAAGGACTAGAGGGATATGGAAGTCTTACCTGGACTTTTGTTGGCCTTGCAGGAATCCCTTCATGTATTATATGGATGACACTTGCATCAAAATTTGGGAGCGTAAATGTTATCATGATTACTCTAGCATTGCAGATGATTGGAATATTAATACCTACTTTTACAAATGATATTTATTTTAATCTTTTTAGTGGAATACTCTATGGAGGAACTTTTGTAGGACTTGTAGGGATGTTTATGAATCTAGGGGGAAAATTAGCAGGGAAAAATCCTGTTATTTTAATGGGAGCTGTAACTACATCATATGGTATAGGACAAGTTGTGGCACCACTTTATTCTATATATTTAGTAGAAAAGTTTCATAACTACAACTATGCTTTATATCTTACTGCTTTTATTGTTTTTATTGGAATTTTACTACTTTTATTTTCAAAAACAATTATGACCAAAGAGCAAAAAGTACTTTAATATTTATAACACCAAATTACTTTCTTGACATATCATAGTATACTTTTGGTAAGTATTGAAAAATATAATATAACTTGTTATAATTCCAAAAGTAATTATTTTGATTATCACTTTATAAACTTAAAATTGCAAAACTAATTTTACTACACAACAAGGGATAGAGTTTGACTATAAAAAAGAAATCGTTATTGCTTATTGCATTATTTACAGGCTTATTACTCATAAATGCTTTTGGAGTGTTTATCTCTTTAAATAAAATTGAGACTTCTACTGCTCAACTGAATGAACAAAATAAAATAAATAAAAAGCTATTGTTGCTTAAATATAATATAAAAAACCTTCAAGAAGTTGCTACGGATATTTCATTAGTTGGAGATGAATATGCACTCGATGATTTAGACAAAATAAAAGAAGATTATATAAAATTATATCGTGAAATCATTTCTCTTAATATAGATACATCTATAAAAGAAAATATAACAAACTTAAATAATAACTTTGATAAATACTTTGTATCTTTAACAAATATTGCACAATACGGAATTGATAGAACTTTAGCTTATGAAAATGGGTTAAGAGGAACTAATTTTGAAAATAAGGTTATGAAAGTAAACTCAGAAATGATAAGAGTTGACGAGTATGCAGAATCATTAAATAACTATATAGAAAGTATACTTTCCATAAATGAACAGCAGTTAAATAAATACCATAGTTCAAATACAGAAACCATCAAGTATGCTTCTATCGTAACTGTTATACTTACAATTTTATTTGGGATAGCTCTTATTATTTTAGTTGTAATTATTCGAAATATTTTATCTGGTATAAAAACATTAGATGAATCTGTAAAAAAATTAGTTGACTCTCATAAAGCAACTAAAATAGATGCTATTTCCAACGATGAACTTGGAAATATCTCAATTCATTTTAATAACTACATTGATAACATTCAAAAAGATATGGAACAAGATACTAAAGTAATCAATGAAGCAAGTTCTGTAATAGGAAAAGTAAATGCCGGTTTATATAATGATAGGATTAAAGAACAAGCCAGCTCTGTTCAAGTTTCAAAATTGGTAGATGCAATCAATACAATGATTGAAACGACACAAAAAAACCTTACCATTTTATCAACAGAATTAAATAAACTCTCAAATGCAAAATATGATGAACCGATCCAAAGAGTTGATAAAACAACAGGTTTAATTGCATCATTATTTCAAGGTACACAAGTAACACAGTCTGCTATCAATGAAGTGATGGCTTTAATTGATAACTCAACAGTGCGATTAACGTTTAGCGCAAACGACTTATCCGAATCTTCCAAAGAGTTAAGTCATTCTTCAAATCAACAAGCAGCAGCATTAGAAGAAACAGCAGCTGCAATTGAAGAGGTAACATCGACTATTATACATAGTGCAGAAAATACTATAAAAATGTCTGAATATGCAAAAAACTTAACAAAATCAAGTGAAGCTGGTATTCTATTAGCAAATCAAACTTCTACATCTATGGATCAATTAAGTGTTGAGATTACTACAATTAGTGATGCTATTAAAATGATTGATCAAATTGCATTTCAAACAAATATTTTATCTCTTAATGCAGCAGTTGAAGCAGCATCTGCAGGTGAAGCGGGAAAAGGTTTTGCTGTAGTTGCTCAAGAGGTAAGAAACCTTGCATCTAGGAGTGCACAAGCTGCTAATGAGATACAAAAATTAGTTGAAAGTGCAAATTCGAAAGCCAATGATGGAAAAAATGTAGCTTCTTTGATGATAAATGGTTTTAATGAACTTAATGAAAATATTGCAATTACAATGTCTACTATTGAAGAAGTTGCAAATGGAACAAAAGAGCAACAAGAGGCTATGAATCAGATTAATAATACTGTAAATGAACTAGATCATGCTACACAAAGAAATGCATCTTTATCAACAAGAATCAGTGAAATGGCATCAGATAGCAAAAATTTAGCTCTAGCTTTACAAAGTGCCGTAAACAAAACAACCTTTAGTAAAGATGCAAAAAGAAGGGTGTGCGATACATCGATGGTATTTGATTTAAATAAATTAAAATCTGACCATATAAATTTAAAAAATGAAAATTTATGCTTATGTAAAGTAGGTAATAAAGTAAATGTAAAAAAAGATACTGAATGTGCTATGGGTAAATGGATTTTAGCAAATAATGATGCTGAATTTGCTCAAACTGAATTATGGGAACACCTTAAAGCAACGCACAAAAGTTATCATGAGATGATTCAAGATACTGTTGATTTATATAAAGATAATTATTACAATGGACAAATATTTTCAGTTACTGAAAATATGGAAAAGCAAATAGATAAAATATTTTTAGATTTGGACAAATTAAAAGAGCACAACTGTAATATACAATTTAGTAAGAGAGCACAATAATTATGGCAAGTGAAACAATTTTAAGTGAAGATGCATTTTTAGTAAGTGAAACAGATAGCAAAGGTAACATTATTTTTGCCAATGATGAGTTTTGCAGAGTTGCAGGTTATCAGATAGATGAGTTACTTGGAAAACCTCATAATATAATACGTCATAAAGATATGCCAAAATGGGCATTTCAAGACTTGTGGAATACTGTAAAATTAGGTCAAGTATGGCAAGGTTATGTAAAAAATGCTACAAAAGATGGTGGTTTTTATTGGGTTTATGCAACAATATATCCATATATCAATGAGAAACAAGAACAATGTTATATGTCATGCAGAAGAAAACCATCAAGAGAAGATATACTCAAATACGATAAACTCTATAAATAAAACCCATGGAACACTAAATGTAATATGTTTATTATAAAAAACAAAAAAGGATTTTTATGTTTACTATTATCAAAAAAGTTTTATCAAAAATATTTGTTCCAAAATCACGAAGTATATACTCTTTTCATAAGCAAGATTTTGCTGTTTAACGTGGATTTTTAGGAAGAGAGATTATAAACTCTGCGCCTTTATACTCTTTTCCTTTATATTTATATGTAGTATTTGTTACGTTAATACGTCCTTTCATCCCTTTTGTAATAATATTATATGTCATACTTAAGCCTAATCCTGTTCCTTGACTTTTGTGTTTCGTAGTAAAATATGGTTCAAATATATTATTGATTATCTCTTTGGATATCCCCTTTGCATTATCTTTAAAAATAATCTTTATGTAGTTATTGTCTTCTTTAATTGTTATAAATATATACTTTTCGTTTTCGTTAGAAAGCAAGGCATCTTTTGCATTATTAATTATATTCATCATACATTGAATCAGTTCATTTGGATAACCATTCAGTTTTATCCTGTCATCTAAATCCAATATCACATCAATTTGGTGTGTTTTTAATGATGCTTCTACAAGAGTAAGTAAATTTTCTACATTTGATTTTAAATTAAACGTTTTTATCTCTCTATCATTTTTTATGTAGTTTTTAAAGTCTTCTATTGTTTGAGATAAGTATTGTGTATTTTGATTGATGATTTCACAATTTTTTATAACTTCTACATCATTCATCATCTTATATTCTATTTTAACCATCATACCTGTTGCTGCTGTAGAGATAATAGATAATGGCTGTCTCCATTGATGTGCTATGTTTCCAATCATATCACCCATAGAAGCCATTTTAGATTGTTCGAAAATTAGACTGTCTTTTTCACGACTTTTTTTAACCTCTTCTTCAATTTTATGTTCTAAAGAATTATTGAGATACTCAAGATTTTTATTTTTCGCATCAATTACTTGATTATATTGTTCAAATATTTTTTTTATTATATTTGAAAGTACTACAGATAATATTGTTGATAAAATAATTACAACCAATGCGATGAATAACATATTTTGTATTTGCATCTCATTTCGTTCATTTAATTTTATTGTTTTTTGATTAATAATATGATTTATATCTTTGCTATATACCCCAGAAGCAATTACCATATCATATTTTGGTATATATTTAGCATATGTATATTTTTTTTCATGTTGATTTGTATTTGGATTATACCAAAGGTATTCTACTAGATCTAAACTATTTATGATAGCACTATTTATAATAACTGCAATAAATTTTAACCCATTTAAATCTGAAGCATCAATCATATTTGTACCTATAAACTGAGGAAGAAATCCGTGCGCTAAAACATTACCTTTTACATCAAGTGCAAAAAGATACCCTCTATCTCCATACTTGTAATTGTTTATATAATTTAATACTTCATCTTTATCTTTTAAGTTATAAATATATTGAGATACTAACTCGATCTTATTTATAGTAAATGTTTTTTGCTCTTTCATAGCATTCGTTTTTAACTGTTCTAAATCTTGTTTATGAATCTCTAGATTATTACTTATAATACCATAGGTAAGTATTGATATAACAGTGGGGATAAATACTATTGGACCGTAAACTATAAGCTTAAGAATAGATTTTTCACTTTTAATACCTTTTTTATATAAATATAATATTCCTAAAATTAAAACAGTAGATAAAATTATCATAATAATACTAATAGCTATTCCATATTTATTTATAACCTCTTCATTTTTATTAATAATTTCATGTTTTTTTGGAAGTAAGTTTTTATCTATATTAAATTTATCTAATGCTAGTTGATTAAAAATAAACTTATTTACACCCTCTTTTACTACATCAATCTTATTTGCATCTACTCCTTGAAGTATGCTTATACCCAATTTTGCCATCATCCTTCCGTGTTCATATCCACTTAATACTTTTCCACCAATAACACCTTTTGATATAGTAAAATTTGTAAGAGTATATACAGGTACAGGTGAAATATCAAGTAGATTTCTAGCCATCTTTTCATAAGTTATATATTGATTATTTTTATCTGCAAAATATACACCCATCAATAAAACATAGTCTTCAGGTAAATTTTTTATTTTCTCTTGAAGTTGTGATAATGATTGATTTTCATTATAAATTATATTTATTTTGTCAAAACCTTCTAAGTTTTTTTCTAATGTTTTTTGCCAAGCACGTCCTGTTTTAAGATAGTCATTTATCACATAAACATTTTTTGCTTTTGGATGTAGTTTTACTATGAGCTCTAAAGTCTCTTTTTCTGAAGAAATTTCTGCTATTCCAGTATAATTATTATAGCCTTCAATCATTGAATCTTCATAATTATTAACGCCACTAAATGAAACAGGAACATCTCCAAATATTTTATCTCTATATTTTTTCAAAAAATCAAAAGCGTTATTGTCTGAAGCTAAAATAAGATCAAATTTAGTATTTTTATATTTAGTTTGATACAAAATAGCTAAAGATTCATAGTATTCCTCCCCACTATGTCTTTTTGTATCCATATTTTCTATATAGAGTATAAAATTATCTTTTTCAACGTCTAAAGTTTCCTTTACCCCTTTAGTGATATCACTAGCCCAAGTCATACTTTGATGATATGAATTTAGATAAAGGATTCTTTTTTGTGTTTTATCCCCATACAAATATGAGCTACAAAGCAAAATCAATAATAAAAGTTTCAAATAATGTTTAAAGATATTTTTTATTGGCATTTTATAATTTAACTATTTTAATATTATTTCTACCGCTATCTTTAGCTTCATAGAGAGCAATATCTGCATGTTTAAATGCTTCTGCAAAATTTTGTGACTTATTTGGATATAAATTTACACCTATTGATACTGAAATATTAATATGTTCATTTTGTGATATATAAAACTCATGATTCGCAATATTTTTTAAGACCCTTTCTAAAACTTTTATCTCAACATCTTTATGCTCTTGTGATTTATGAATAAATAAAATAAATTCTTCACCACCATATCTAATAACAATATCATCATTTTCTACACGTAATGTATTTGAAATAATTTGTGCCGTTTCCCGTAATACTATGTCTCCAATATTGTGTCCATAACGATCATTAACACTTTTAAAATGATCAATATCTATAACAGCAAGTACATAATTATCTAATTTTATTTTATTTTGATTTTCTTGTAAATAATTTCTATTATATACATTTGTAAGTTTATCAATAAAAGCTGATTTTTTGACTTTACTATAGTGTATCATTTGATATATCACAATTGTTAAAAATATTATCATAAGAAACAACATAAATAATATTCCGTTTTCCATTAAGGCAATTATACTATTCGTTGTTTCTACTTTTTTTAATGAAAAATCAATCACTAAAAGTAACTCTACTGAATCCTCTTTTAAAATAGGAACGATATAACTAATAGACAAAGATTTTAAATATTCATGTTTTATGAGTTGTGGTTTTTTTTCTTTGTAAACATCAAACCATGATTCGCTATCTACATCAAACTTTTGGTCTATTGAAGCTTTTTCAGAAGAAACAGAAGCATCAACTAAAAAGCGAAATTTATTCTTATCTTTATATAAAATATATGCATACTTGATATTTTTTGTTCTCAATAACTTTATTTTATTTTCAATTTTATTTTGTAAAGTCACATTATTTCTTATATCTTCTATATAATTATCACTATTTTTTAATAGTTTTTTAATTTCATTTGCAGT
>Ga0193960_1000773_pt1 | contig 13023 bp, 10 predicted proteins | sample FB_3_MG_FD_140338 | JGI IMG/M metagenome (GOLD analysis project Ga0193960, IMG submission 140338) | Microbial mat bacterial communities from the Broadkill River, Lewes, Delaware, United States - FB_3_MG | ecosystem: Environmental > Aquatic > Freshwater > River > Microbial mats | place: USA... | reverse complement strand
CTAATGGTGATGGAACCTATAACATCACAGGAACAAAGATTTTTATTTCGGCTGGTGAACATGACCTAACGGAAAATATTATTCATATTGTTTTAGCGCGTTTACCGGATGCACCAGCAGGAACTCGTGGGATCTCATTGTTTATTGTGCCTAAGATCCAAACAGATCAGCAAGGAAATCTTGGTGAATCGAATAATGTTACCTGTGGTTCAATAGAAGATAAAATGGGTATCAAAGCTTCTGCTACAGCTGTACTTAATTTTGACAACGCAAAAGGTGTATTGATTGGCCCTGAAAATAAAGGGTTAGAGTGTATGTTCACCTTTATGAATACAGCACGTATTGGCACAGCACTTCAAGGTGTATGTAGTGCTGAATTAGCCTATCAAAACTCATTAATCTACGCAAAAGAACGATTATCAATGCGTTCACTAACAGGTAAGAAAAAACCTGAACAAGTTGCCGATCCTATTATTGTGCATCCTGATGTGCGTAAAATGTTAATGACTCAAAAAGCTATTTCTGAAGGTGGCCGCGCAATGATTTACTATGCGGCCAAGTTAGTTGATGAAATTGAAATGGCGAAAACCCAAGAAGAACGTGAGCAAGCAGATGAAAGGCTTGGTTTTATCACACCAATTTTAAAAGCTTTTTTAACTGAGTTAGGTTTAGAAAGTGCTAACCATGGTTTACAAATTTTTGGTGGTCATGGTTATATTAAAGAGTGGGGCATGGAGCAAATTGTACGTGATGCGAGAATTTCAACTCTTTATGAAGGAACAACAGGTATTCAAGCACTTGATTTGTTAGGCAGAAAAATTCTACTTACTCGTGGTAAGTCATTGAACAACTTTACCAAAGAAGTGCTATTGTTCTGTAAAGATAAAAGTGTGCTTTCAAAGAACCCTCATAAAAGACAAATGAATAAGTTTATTTGGCCATTAAGTAAAGCTGTTGCTAATTGGCAGCAGTATTCTATACGTATCGCCCTGAAAGCGAAAAAGAATAGAGATATAGTAGGTTCAGCCTCAGTGGATTACTTGATGTACTCTGGTTATATCGTTATGGGTTATTTTTGGGCGCAAATGGCTCAATCGGCATATGAGAAACTAGCAACTGATGTAGAAAACAGAGACTTTTATCGCGCGAAGATAAAGACAGCTGAGTTTTATTTTAACCGCATGTTACCTCGAACTAAGTCTCATGCAAAAACAATGATGGAAGACCCTAAAACCTTGATGCAACTTGATCAAGAGTTGCTTTCATTCTTGTAAACACTGATAGTCTAACCATAAAAAAACGCACAATATTTATTGTGCGTTTTTGTTTTATACCCATTAATAACAGAAATGTTATTTTATACCAATCACCCAGCTGATTATTTTATTGGCTGTTTTCCTTACTTCTTCAACATTTTTTTCATGGCTTTGTTGCTTAGCTAGTAAACTATATTTGAGTTGAGTAAAGATTGTTCTCATTAACTTAGCGTCTAGTTCAGGATCGGTTTTGTTAAAAAATCTGCAAATATGTTCAAATGGAAGTAATTGCGCTTGTTCATGTAATTGAGCCAGTTCTCTTAGTACTGGGCTTACTTGAATTTCAGTAAATAATAATTGTTCTACTGCGAGCGATTTAGCTTGCTTTTCGATATGGTCGAGTAAGTAAACTGTAGTCATATCTGTAAGCTGTTCACACAAGTAAGCTTTAACAGAGGTTTTTCGTAAACTTGTTTGATCAGTTGAATTTAATAGTATGAAGGCTTGCTCAAGCACACTATCACTGCGTGAGAGAATTTGTTCAGAATTATGTTTAAATGCTTGCTGAATTAACTCTTGAATATCTTTAAAATAATATGTGGTTAAAGAAAGCTGTAAATCGGCTTGAACGGCTATTGCTCTGTGGGTAGTTCCTTTAATTCCTTTTTGTGCCAATACCTCTATTGTCGCATCTAGAATTTTCTCTTTAGTTTTTTCACCTTTAGTTCGTCGTCTTGTCGGAGACTGTAACGAACTTGGGATGAGATTTTCGGTTTCTAATAAGGTCATAAATCTACTACCATTAATTATTAAAAATAAATTAACGCCATATTAACATTTGTTTTTCTTTACCGAAAAAAAAAGATGTTGTGGCTTATTACATTTGACTACAGTTGATTACATCTTCTGTTTGGCGGCAACCAGTTCATCTGAAGCGAAGTCATCAACAGCAATTGTCCAAAGGCGACTTTTTTCAGCTCGAATTAAATATTCAGCCTCAGCTTGTGAAATTGCCTTAATTTCTAAACCTTGCTTTGCTAATTGATCAAGTTGCGTGAACGAAAGGTTTTTGCCTAGTGCTTTACATATTTTCTTAAATGCACTTTCACATTGAATAACATCATCTAATGCTTGCTCCAACTTACCAAAGACATTAGTCTCATTGCGAGTTAGGTATTGCCCTTGGCCTAGGCGGGTTCGGGCTGAATTACGATGTTGCAATAAGTGCGCAACTTGGTGATCAACCTCATCTGACGGTTTAGTCAGCCAAGTACCTAAAGGGAAAATAGCTAAACGTAAACAACGTGCTACCCATCTGTTAGGAAAGTTATCTAAAAGTTCTATTATGGCTTGTTGAATGGTAAACAGTGAATCTTCAACTGCCCAACTCACCAAAGCTAAATCTTCACTCGGACGACCATCATCATTGAAGCGTTTTAAGGCAGCACTAGCCAAATACAAGTGACTTAATATATCGCCCAGTCGAGCTGACATTCTTTCTTTTCTCTTTAAATCAGCCCCCATAACCAACATTGAAATATCTGAAAGCATAGCGAGGTTTGCGCTAAAACGCGTCAGTAATTGATAATAGCGCTTAGTTTTATCGTTAAATGGGCTATTTAGTAAGTGAGCACCTGTTAAAGAGCACCACATTGTGCGACTTATATTACTGATACTAAAGCCAATATGCCCAAACAACGCATGATCAAAATCATACAGTGCTTGGATTTTATTTTCATTACTGGCGGCTTGTAACTCTGCCAAAATATAAGGATGACAACGTATAGCTCCTTGACCATAAATAATCATACTACGCGTTAGTATATTTGCCCCTTCTACTGTTACCGCTATGGGTGCACCTTGATAGCCTCTTGCTAAATAATTATTGGGCCCCATGCAAATTCCTTTGCCGCCATGAATATCCATAGCATCAATAATTGAAGAGCGCATTTTTTCAGTTAAATGGTACTTTGAAATTGCTGAAATGACTGATGGCTTTTCACCGAGATCGATAGCACCGGTTGACATGGTTGTTACGGCATCCATAACATAAGCATTGCCACCTATACGAGCTAAGGCTTCTTCTATGCCTTCCATTTTACCTATAGGCATTTTAAATTGATGTCTAACTTTACAATATGCACCAGTTGCTAGTGCCATAGCTTTAACGCCGCCCGCACTGTTTGATGGTAGAGTAATAGCCCGACCGACAGAAAGGCACTCAACCAACATTCTCCAGCCTTGGCCTGCCATTTCTTTACCGCCAATGATAAAGTCTAGTGGCACAAAAACATCTTTACCTTGGGTAGGTCCATTTTGAAATGGAACATTTAATGGGAAGTGGCGTCGTCCAATGGTGATCCCTTCAAGATCTGTTGGAATAAGAGCACAAGTGATGCCTAAATCTGTAGTTTCACCAATTAGATGATCAGGGTCTTGTAGTTTAAAAGCTAATCCTAAAACAGTGGCGATTGGGGCAAGAGTAATATATCTTTTATCCCAATTTAATCTCATGCCTAGAACTTTTTCGTTATTAAACTCGTCATAACAAATAATACCTGTGTCTGGAATTGCTCCGGCATCGGAACCTGCTTCTGGGCTTGTTAAAGCAAAGCATGGAATTTCTTCACCCACCGCTAAACGAGGCAAGTAATAATCTTGCTGCTCTTTAGTGCCATACTCTTGTAAAAGCTCACCAGGTCCTAGTGAGTTAGGCACACCTACGGTGCTCGCAAGTACTGAGCTAACACCGGTTAATTTTTGTAGCACTCTTGATTGCGCATAAGCTGAAAACTCAAGTCCACCATATTTCTTTTTAATTATCATGGCGAAGAACTTATTCTCTTTGAGGAATTGCCAAACTTCAGGTGATAAGTCAGCGATTTCGTGTGTGGTATGCCAATCAGAAACCATTGCGCACACTTCATCAACTGGGCCATCAAGAAAGCTTTGTTCTTCGCTGCTTAATCTTGGTTTAGGGTAGTTGTGTAGTTTTTTCCAGTCGGGGTTACCTCGAAATAATTCTGCATCAAACCAAGTTGTGCCAGCATCCAGTGCTTCTTGTTCTGTGGTTGACATTTGCGGCATGATTTTTTGAAAAAGTGAGAGTAAAGGCATACTAATAAATTGATGTCGAATATTATCAATATTTAAAGGCAGCGCTATAACACCAAATAGCAGCCATGAAACAATACCTATCACATCAAAAAAACTACCAACTGCTAAGAGTGCAATAAAACAGAAGGTATAACTTGATAACGAAGCTCTTACGTAAGTCATAAACCAAGTTAATGAGATTGCGATAATTAACCAAATTGTAATATCCACTATTATTCCTTTATTTAAACAACTTTATTTGTTTGTTATGGTTTGAGTGTCAAACAAAAATTAAAGTAATTGAATTTTCGTCATATTTTCTCAATGTTATACTCTATTTATAGATCAATTAGGTTAAGATAGTAAAATAAATTTGTAGTTAGTTTTGACGTGTTTTATGGTTTTCTTGTTGTAGAACAGTTTTGCTAACACATTTAGCTAATTTATTGGTTTACATCTATTTAGTTATTAATAAGTAAAGGTATTTGATTTTATGTGTGAACTGCTTGCGATGTCAGCAAATGTACCTACGGACATCTGCTTTAGTTTTAGTGGACTAATGCAAAGGGGAGGGAATACAGGCCCTCACAGTGATGGTTGGGGAGTTACTTTTTACGAAGGAAAAGGATGTCGAAGCTTTAAAGATCCTATGCCCAGTGCTCAATCACCTATTGCAGAGTTGGTAACTAAATACCCAATGAAAAGTGAAGCCGTAGTATGTCATATTAGGCAAGCGAATTCTGGTGCTGTTTGTTTAGAGAATACACACCCCTTTGTTCGTCAAATGTGGGGAAGAAATTGGACTTATGCCCATAATGGGCAATTGAAAGACTTTAAAGAAAACTTACCGATAAAATTGCATTTACCTATTGGCACTACTGACAGTGAACACGCTTTTTGCTGGATATTAGATCAACTTCATTATGAGTTTGGTGAGCAGTTGCCAGATAAAAATACCCTTTTCAGCTTTATTGCTAAGTTAAGTCGTAAAATAGATACATTGGGTGTTGCCAATATTATTATTACTGATGGTGAATCACTATTTGCCTATTGTTCTAATAATTTGCATTATTTAACTCGACGAGCACCGTTTGGCCAAGCCAGCTTGATTGATGCGGAAATGGCTGTTGATTTTCAAAAAGAAACTACCCCCAACGATATCGTCTCTGTTATTGCAACTAAGCCGTTAACTGATGATGAAACGTGGATAAAAATGTCAGCCCAGCAGTGGCAGCTTTTTTGTCTGGGAGAGTCTATTGCAGGTGAAAGTGAATAATATTGGAACTAGTAAATTATGTGATTAAGAAGTGGGGAAATAACTCCAAGCAATAAATCGACTTATTTTATTTCCCTGCGCCATTTTAATTACTTTTACTTGTTCTACTTTTGCTTTTTTAAGCGCTTGCTTTATCAAAAATAGATTGTCTTTTTGCGAAACTAAACAAGTGAACCAATAGACTTGACTATTATATTGTTTACTCTCTTTTATCATATTGCGTATAAAGGCAAGCTCACCACCTTCACACCATAGCTCTGCTTTTTGCCCTGAAAAATTTAACTTTGCTGAGTTGCCTTTTTGATTGAGGTTGCTATTTTTCTTACTGCTTAAGTTTCGCCACTTTTTCAAGCTTCCTTGATTAGCTTCTTTTAGTGATTTATGAAAGGGTGGGTTGCATAACGTCATATGAAACATATCATCTTTGTTTATGACACCATGGAATATATTGCTTTGCTTTGACTGTAGTCTAGAGTGAATATAGTTTGTTAACTTATGGTTGTTTTTTAAAATACAGTCAACATTCTCTAGCGATTGAGCATCTATGTCTGAAGCAACAAAGTTCCATCCGTAAACTTGATAACCAAGTATTGGATAAATACAGCTTGCTCCTGTACCTATATCAAGAACGTTAACTTGTTTCGCTTGAAAGCTAGTCGGTAATTGAGTGCTTTGCAGTAAATCATTCAGATAGTGAATATAATCAGCACGCCCAGGGATTGCTGGGCATAAGTTCTGTTCAGGAATATCCCAATAATCAATGTTGTAATGGTGTTTTAATAACGCAAAATTTAATGTTTTTACTGACTTATTGTCACTAAAATTAATGGTTAGTTGGTTATTGTATTCATTGTTTACTAATAGTGGTTTTAGTGCAGGTAATGATTTACATAACTCAATGAAGTCATAGCCATTTTTATGCTTGTTTTTAGTGTGAAGAACTGTTTTGTTGTTAGTGTTGTTTTTCGACATAACTAAACGTTATTACTAGGTTTATTACCTATTTTGAAGTAACCAGTATTATTAAATTGCACAGCCTCACTGCGTTTCTTACCTATAAGGATAGAGCCATCATCCATAAAGAGAAAATTTTTCCAATTATGCTTGAATACTAGCCAGGTTGTTTCAATAACAAGGTTTCTTTCACAACAAAAATAAACAACCGTATTGTTATCCCAGTTTAAGTGTTCTGCAACTAGAGGGGGGAGTCCTTCTTCTTCACTATCCCATAAACCTTCCCATTTTCCTTGCTCTAGCCAGTTGCTTTTATCAAAAGGCCAATCACCTTTTTGGAAAAAGTCGGGATGGTCATTATGCCGACTGATAAAGGTATCCCAAAGTACATTTGAACGTTGTTCTGTCATAGGCTTTATTTTTGCTAGATCTAGCTCATCGATGGGGAGACTTTTGTGTTTGAAAACCCAAGCATTTTTTAATTGTTCAATGGATAGATAGTTCATTTATAAGACCTTAATCAGACATTGATAGAATTATATCAGTTATCAATAAATAACAAAGAAAACTTTCTATTGTTTGTAAAAAGATGGAGGAAAAACGATTAATAATAGTTTGAATTATATAGAATTAAATTATTAAGAGATGTTTAAGCTTGATAATGTGACTAAAATACAAAGAGTGGTACGTCCGAGTGAATTTGAATCACCGACCTCTACCATGTCAAGGTAGCGCTCTAACCAACTGAGCTACGGACGTATTATATAAGGTGCTGATGTACTCAACGGGCGCTATGTTAGCTTTTGCACTTGTTGCTTGCAAGTAGTTTTAGAAAGATTACGCAAATATTCCTTTTAATTGCTCATATAATCGTCTAAATGTTTGCTTTTTATGCCAGTGTCGCCTTGCTATCTTGTAAAGCAAATCGGCGCTGTACAACTTTTAATCGCCAAGCAAGTAAAATCGCAGCGGTTGTTAAGCCAACTATAAATCCTATCCAAAATCCGTATGGTCCCATTTTAGGTACTATCCAATCGGTTATACCTAAAATTACTCCTACCGTTAAACCGACAAACCAATATGAAACCAGCGTTATATATAAAATTGATTTTGTATCTTTATAGCCACGAAGTGCACCTGCTGAAACCACCTGAATAGTATCAGAAAACTGATATAAGGTACTTAATAAAATCAAGCTAGCTGCAAGTTCAACAACGGCACTCTCTGTACTATAGAACCCTGCTATTTGATGACGAAATACTACTGTGATAAAAGCGGTAAACACCGCTAAAATTAGTCCTAACAATATAGCGTACAAACAGTAATTCTTAGCTTCTTGTAGATTTTTTTCACCAACAGCGAACCCGACTTTTATGGTGGCGGCCATTGCAATGCTTAATGGCACCATGAATATTAGTGAAGTAAAGTTTAAGGCTATTTGATGACTTGCAACTATTTCAGCACCAAAAGGGACTAGAATAATGGCGACAACGGAGAATAAACTAACTTCAAAAAGTAAAGATAAAGCGATAGGGATACCTAAACCAAGTATGACTTTAATTTCTGCAAAATTAGGCCAATAAAAGCTAGAAAATAGACTCGCCTTTTTAAGTACTTTAGATAGTGAGCAATAAGTTAACATGCTTATAAACATGGCCCAATAAACTAAAGCAGTAGCTACGCCACAGCCTGCTCCACCTAATGCTGGCACACCTAACTTCCCGTAAATAAAAATATAATTTGCTGGGATATTTACTAACAGGCCAATGAGGCTAATTAACATGGTAGGTTTGGTATAAGACATACCTTCAGAATAGTTTCTTAAAACCAAATACAAGCAGTATCCTGGTGCGCCCCACACAATATAGCCTAGATAATCGAACATTAATTTTGTAAGGTTACCTTCGAGCGTAACTAGTGGTAAAACGATAGGAGCAAGTAGGTAATACAGGGCTATTAATATTAAACCAAATGCTAAGGCTATCCAGGCTGTTTGGTAGGTTTGCTCAACAACATCGGTATATTTCTTCCCTCCAGCGAGTTGTGAAACAATAGCTGCCAAGGCCATTATAACCCCATAAACCGTTAAAATAAGCGGTAACCAAATACTATTAGCTACGGCTACTGCAGCAAGGTCTGTTGCGCTGACTCGACCCGCCATAACAATATCGACAAAGCCCATAAGGTTTTGAATCAGTTGAGCGATTAATATCGGGTAAGTCAGCTTTAATAAGCTTTTAGTGTGAGACTTGAATGCAGATAAGTTCATTGAGTTACTTCAAAAATCAAAAAGGGGAGATTGCATACTAAATAAATGCTTTAGAAGTTAACTAAAGTCGCATGTTAGCTAAAGCATCATAGTAAAGTTGTTCTCATCAAACAAGGAGTAGTACAAAGATTAACAAAACTTCGAATTAAAAAACTTGCTCATCATCACTATCGACAGCAAGTTGAACTTTTTGGCGATATTCATCAATATGCAAATTATAGTGAATCTCTTTACAACAAGCTGGACATTCATCGTAGTAATCTTGATCACCTGAAGATGAGTCAATCGTGGTATGTAAATGATGGCCACAATGCGGACAAGTTATGCGTTGTTCAGTTAGTTTATGTTGCATATCTTACCTCCGTTCAAAGTGTTAAAGTGTTTAGCATGTCTCATAAGTATGAGCTTTTTCTTTGAAAGTGCCATGCTCTATATCAATAATAGTTAATTTCTATTGATATAGAGTCAGGACATTATTACCTTAATGAAATTTTTAATGCGGTTGTAAAGCCATTATCCGCGATAGTGTTGCTTTTGCCTGTTCAATATAAATACCACCAAAAAGGTTGGCATGGTTAAGAATATGGTAAAAATTGTAAATGATTTTTCTCTTTTCATAACCCGAATTTAGCGGGTACTCTGCTTGATAGCCTCGATAAAATTCGCTGGGAAAACTACCAAATAATTCAGTCATTGCAATGTCAACTTCTCTATCGCCATAATAACATGCAGGATCAAAAACCATGGCTACTTCAGCAGTAAAGCCTGTATTTCCTTGCCATAAATCACCATGCACTAGGCATGGTTCAACTTTGTGGTGTAATAACGCGTCATGACATGTTTGTGCTATGTGCTCTATATCACCGAGCAGTATTGACTTTTCCGATAGTAATTGTAGTTGCCAAGCTATTCTTTGATTGGCAAAAAATGTACGCCAATTACTACTCCAGTTATTTGGTTGAATGGTTTGCCCAATAAAATTATCGTGCGGCCAACCAAATTGACCGTGCTGTGTTTCATAATGTATTTGAGCTAACTGCTGTCCTAATTGGTACCAAAGCCTCGGTTTTGCTTTGCTAAACGCTATGTAGTCTAAAATAAGAAAGCTTTTGTCTAAACTCGTGCCTATTCCTGTTACCTTCGGGCAAGGAATGATATTTAGTGCATGCAATTTTTTTAAAGAGTAAGCTTCAGCTTGAAAGTTAGCTAAGCACTCTTTCTTGTTTAGCTTGATGAAAAAACTTCTTTGACTATCAGTAACTTTATAGGAAAGATTTAACGGAGGATCAAACTCTTCAATGGTTTGATTAAAAGCGCCGTGTGATACCGCTTCTTTATGTAGAATTTTAAATGCTTTACCCGTTTCTATACTGATTGCTTGTTCTATACATTGCCACATAGCAATTACCAAAGATTATTGATAATGATTTTAGTATAGACGTATTCTTATTAGTGTGCGGGTTAATCATTTTCAACTTTTAAATATTTTAATTTGTTTTCAACACCATCCCATTTTTTCGCCTCTGCTAAAGGGGGTTTTAGCTCTGTTATTCTTGGCCATATTTGAGATAACTCTTTATTTAATTCGATGAACTCTTTTTGATGCTCTGGGACAGCATCTTCTTGGAATATTGCTTCAGCAGGGCACTCGATAGGGCATAAATCACAATCAATGCAATCATCGGGGTTAATGGCTAAAAAGTTTGGTCCTTCATAAAAGGCATCTGCAGGACATACCGCAACGCAGTCGGTATATTTACATAAAATACAATTGTCGGTGACAACAAAGGCCATGCGATCTCACTTTATAATATTTTAAATTTAAAAATTGTCTGCATCATACCTTCGCTGACAGTAAATTCAATCTCTTGTTTTCACATAGGCAAACAATCAGGTAAAATGCAGCCAGATTTCCCCTTGCCAACTTTGGATCTTTAAAGATGATACGTCTAACCGATATAAAACTTCCCCTTGATCACCCTGAAGAGGCCATAGAGCAAGCTATTTTAGCTAAGCTATTAATTAATCAGGAGCAATTGATTTCCTTCAATGTTTTTAAACGTGGCTACGATGCAAGACGTAAAAATAATATTATTTTAATTTATACCTTAGATGTTGAAACTTCAAATGAAGCACAATTGTTATTGGATTTTGCCAGTGATAATACAGTAAAGCAGACTCCAGATATGCGTTATAAATTTGTTGCTAAAGCTGGTGATATAACTGAACGTCCGGTAGTGATTGGCTTAGGGCCTTGTGGACTTTTTGCTGGCTTGGTATTAGCGCAAATGGGTTTTAAGCCTATTATTTTAGAGCGCGGTAAAGAAGTAAGAGAAAGAACTAAAGATACTTTTGGCTTTTGGCGTAAGAAGATCCTTAATACCGAATCTAATGTTCAATTTGGTGAAGGTGGGGCTGGTACGTTTTCTGACGGTAAGCTGTATAGCCAAGTAAAAGATCCTAAACATTATAGCCGTAAAGTATTGAATGAATTTGTTGAAGCAGGCGCACCAGAAGAAATTCTATATGTAAGTAAACCTCACATTGGTACCTTTAAGTTGGTTACTATGGTTGAGCAAATGCGTGCCAAGATTATAGAACTAGGCGGTGAGGTTAGATTTGAACAACGCGTTGATGAAATTCACTTTGACGATGTGGATATAGCAAACTCTGAGCAAAAGCGAGAAGTTACAGGCTTAACCTTAGCGTCAGGTGAGCATATTAAAACCAAGCACATTGCATTAGCTATTGGTCATAGCGCAAGAGATACATTTAAGATGTTACATGAGCATGGCGTGTTTATAAAAGCTAAGCCGTTTTCGGTAGGCTTTAGAATTGAGCATGAACAATCAGTTATTGATGATGCAAGATTTGGCACAAATGCTGGTAATCCTATACTCGGTGCAGCAGATTATAAGTTAGTACATCATTGTAAAAACGGCCGGTCTGTTTATAGTTTTTGTATGTGCCCTGGAGGAACTGTTGTTGCGGCAGCTTCTGAGGAAAATCGTCTTGTAACTAATGGTATGAGTCAATATTCACGTCATGAGCGTAATGCTAATAGCGCGATTGTTGTGGGTATTGAGCCAAAAGATTTTACAGAAAATGGTGACACAAGTAATGTATTAGCTGGCATTGATTTTCAGCGTCAACTTGAAGAAAAAGCATTTAAGCTAGGCGGGGGAACATATGATGCTCCTGTGCAGTTAGTAGGTGACTTTATTGCGGGTAGAAAAACAGGGGAGCATGGTAGTGTCATTCCATCTTACAAACCGGGCGTCACCTATTGTGATTTAAGTGAAGCATTACCAGACTATGCTGTAACAGCAATTCGTGAAGCATTACCTGCCTTTGAACGAAAAATAAAAGGCTTTTCTATGGATGAAGCCACCTTAACTGCGGTGGAAACTCGTACCTCATCACCCATTCAAATTACGCGAGATAAAGAAAGTTTGCAAAGTATCAATGTCAAAGGGCTTTTTCCAGCAGGAGAGGGGGCAGGATATGCAGGGGGCATTTTATCAGCCGGTATTGATGGGATAAAAATAGCAGAAGCTATAGCACTCTCCATGAGCTCTAAAAGTTAATCATTCGGAGTTAATTCTTTAATGTGAGGGATATTATGTTGTTGCCATATTGATTCTGGTAATTGACGGTGAATATTCCTCATACTTTTCCAGATCGATTTGAGTGCAAAGTGCTTAGCTAACCATTGTGGTACGTTTCCACCAGCATCGGCAATAAACTGATATTCAATATTTAAGTGATGAATTTCTTTGTTCTGTTCATTTAGCTTTATCGAAGGAGTTAACAGCCATTGAGCCTGATGAATGTTAACGTTGATTATATCATCTCGCTCTTTCGGGAAGAGCTGTTCTATGATTTTATCTTCGGCATCTTTAAGCGCTATTTCAACGGATAAATCTTTATTTTGCCAATACTGTGATTGGATAAAAACCAAACGCTTTTTTATTGGCCATAATCCTTTGAATTCAATGTAAAATTGGTTCTCTTGAGGTGAGTTTTGTCGAGTTATTTCACTTTTTTTGGCATTAATTAGCCAACGAGGCGTATTTTCAACGTCTTGAATAAAGAGTAGGAATGCAGAAAGGCTAGAATCAACTTGAAGTGTTGCTTTAACCTCTAATAAAGGAGCATTGTCACTATTGTAT
>Ga0193960_1000770_pt1 | contig 13047 bp, 10 predicted proteins | sample FB_3_MG_FD_140338 | JGI IMG/M metagenome (GOLD analysis project Ga0193960, IMG submission 140338) | Microbial mat bacterial communities from the Broadkill River, Lewes, Delaware, United States - FB_3_MG | ecosystem: Environmental > Aquatic > Freshwater > River > Microbial mats | place: USA... | reverse complement strand
TATTAATTAACCTCAACTCGGGATAAAAATTCATTAAATTGAACTAAATGCCTGTTCCACGATCCGATCTTTCGACCAAGAAAAAACAGAAAGATAATAAGGAACAGGCATGAATAAACTAGTTGAAATATTCTGTGATGTCGATGATTTTTGTCGAGTATTTATTCCTGAACTAGAAAAGCAACTTATTGCTGATGGTAGTCAAAAGCGTAGACGCTCAAGTCGAATGACTATGAGTGAAATCATGACGATTATTATTGCTTTTCATATGTCTAATCATCGCGATTTCAAAAACTACTATATTGGTTTTATCACCCAATTTTATCGCTGTCACTTTCCCCACTTACTGAGCTATACGCGTTTTTTAGAGGTAATGCCAAAAGCAATCATTCCTTTATCAAGCTATTTCTCAACACTTAAAGGAGAGGCTACAGGCATCGAGTTCATTGATTCAACCAGTATTAAAGTTTGTCATAACTTACGTATTCCTAGACATAAGACATTCGATGGTATTGCACAACGGGGCAGAGGAACAATGGGATGGTTTTATGGATTTAAACTTCACCTAGTGACAAATTATAGAGGTGAAATTGTAGATGCAAAACTCACAACAGGTAACGTTCATGATACGAAGCCTGTGCTAGATATAACCAAGAAACTTTCAGGTAAGTTATATGCAGATAAAGGTTATATCAGCAAGAAGCTCTGTGAAAAACTAAAACATAAAGGCGTGGATTTGGTCACAACGGTGAGGCGAAATATGAAGGCCAAAGCACTCTCATTATGGGATAGAGCCATGCTCTCTAGACGCTTTATTATTGAAACGATTAATGACCAATTGAAGAACATTTCTCAAATAGAACATTCTCGTCATCGCAGCCCTAATGGCTTTATGTTAAATATGTTGGCTGGCTTGATAGCTTATTGTCTAAAAGAAAACAAACCAACCCTTAACATAACTGACGTTGAAAGGAACTCTATGGTTTCGGCTTAAACCGATCTGAGGTTAATTAGCCACAACATGAAGAGCTAGTTGCTGATGAATTACATTGGCTCTTTGGCGTAGATGCTTGCTGTTCGTTATTTTTAAGGCTAGCTAAGTAATTATTTGTAAGGTAGAAGTTACTAAATACATCAATAAAATTTTCTGGAACAGTTTTATTCATTAAGCCTGAATTGTAGAGCTCGTTCTGCCATTGTTGAACATTGGGAAACTCAGCTAGCATGTCAAAACCTGAACCTTGCTTAATTATTAAAGCGCAGTGCAATAGCGGCAACCAAGCAATATCAACATTAGAGATGTTATCTCCTTTAAAAAAGCGGCTACCTGTTAATTTTTTCTCAGCTTTAGCAAATGATTTTGCTAAATTCTCAAAGCGTGATTCAAAGGTTTCTTTATCTTTGCTGCTCATAGTGCCGCATTGCGCCATATAATGCTTACTTGCTTGATATGACCAAGCGCGATCTAGTGCTTTTTGCTCTGGCGATAATGTCTCAATTGATGCATATTTGTCATCTAAGTACTCAACAATCGCATCAGATTCAAATAATACCGTTTTGTCTTCTGTGACAAGTACTGGTACTTGACCGTTAGGTGAGATATCTAAGAACCATTGTGGTTTATTACTTAACTCAATGTACTCTATTTCAAAAGGGATATCCTTAACTGTAAGAGCACCCATTACTCGTTGTACGAATGGGCAGTTTTTAAAGCTGATTAATTTGATCATCATATACTCCAGTAAATCTTAAAATAAGTTGCTTATACCTATAAGACGAAGCTCAAATGAAAAAGACGAAACAAAACGAAAAAAAATTTAATTTTTTATTTAACTGATAAAAACAAAAAAATCTGCCGGATTATTTAGCCAGTGAAAACTTAGTAAATAACGAGGCAGATTTTGATTAATTGTAGGTAATTCTATACGTTAGCTTTAATTAAATTAATATAAAAAACTAAGCTTGTGCAAGTGCTTGTTCTATATCGGCAATAATATCGTCTATGTGCTCTATGCCTACCGAAATTCTGACAAGATCCTCTGATACTCCGGCAGATTTCAACTCTTCTGCGTTGAGTTGCCTATGGGTTGTTGATGCAGGGTGGCAAGCGAGTGACTTGGCATCACCAATGTTTACCAGTCTTAAAATCATGTTTAAGCCGTCAATGAACTTTCCACCGGCTTCACTACCACCTTTAATACCAAAGCTTAAAATACCTGATGACTGTCCTTGTGTTATTTTCTGACAAACGGCGTTATACGGGCTATCTTCTAATGCCGCATAGTTTACCCAGCTTACTTTATCGTGACTTTGAAGGTATTGAGCGACTTTTAGTGCATTTTCGCAATGTCTTTCCATGCGAAGACATAGGGTTTCTAAGCCTTGCATAATTAAAAAAGCATTGTGAGGAGAAATTGCTGCCCCGGTATTTCTTAATGGAACAACACGGCACCGGCCAATATAAGCAGCTGCACCTAATGCTTCAGTGTAAATAACATCATGATAGGAAGGATCAGGTTCGTTGAGCATAGGGAAGCGCGATTTGTTCGCTACCCAATCAAACTTACCCGAATCGATAATAATACCGCCAATGCTAGTACCGTGACCGCCTATGTATTTAGTCAAAGAGTGGATGACAATGTCTGCGCCATGCTCGATAGGACGACATAAAACAGGGCTTGCCACGGTGTTATCTACAATTAATGGTACGCCATGTTTGTGAGCTATCTCGGCAAGTTTCACCAAATCGATTACGTTACCTGCAGGGTTACCAATTGACTCACAAAATACCGCTTTAGTGTTTTCATCGATAAGCGCATCAAAGGTTGATAAGTCATCACCCGAGGCAAACTTAACTTCAACGCCTTGTTTAGGTAATGTATGAGCAAACAAATTATAAGTACCGCCATATAGTTGGCTGGTGCTGACAATATTATCACCTACTGATGTTATGGCCTGAATTGCATAGGTTATTGCTGCCATACCTGATGCTACAGCTAGACCAGCAATGCCTCCCTCCATTTCAGAAACTCGTTGCTCTAATACATCTGTGGTTGGATTCATTATTCTGGTGTAAATGTTTCCCGGTACCTTCAAATCAAATAAATCAGCGCCATGTTGGGTGCTATCAAAAGTATAAGAAGTGGTTTGGTAAATGGGCGTAGTGGCAGCTTTTGTTGTAGCTTCTGATTCATATCCGTGGTGTAGCGCGAGCGAGGCGAGTTTCATAACAAATCCTATTTAGTTAAAGGTAGCTGCATTTACATTATCTTAATTTAAGAAAATGTGAAGTAGTTCAATGTATTTATTTTCTTAGCGAATGCACAACAACAAGTTAATCACGATCCAAATCAAAAAAATAAATACAAATGGTAATGATTATCATTTGCTTTGGTGGTTTGTTGGTGTAGAATCGCGTTCAATTATTAGTTATGTCGTTTAATATTTTAGGAAAAACATGAAATTAACTCACCTCTCCCTCGCTATAACCTTGGCAACCAGTTCTTTTTCTTCTCATGTACTAGCTAAGGCTTCTGATATAGAAGTTATTGAAGTTCAAGGCAGTTACTTTAATGACTACAAAGTTGATAATGCTTCTGGTGCCACTCGAACGAATACGTCATTACTTGAAACAGCTCAAGCAGTTACTGTAATACCTGAAACTATTATTGATGAGCAGTTAGCAACAACCCTTGGCGAAGTATTACTTAATGATGCAAGCTTATCGCCAGGATCTAAACAGCGAAATAGAGAAGTCTTTAGCTCTCGGGGCTTCTCATTAAGCTCTTCAAATGGTTATTTAAGAGATGGCCATCAGCATTGGTCTCATTATCAACAACCTATTGAAACGTTATCTCGTGTAGAGGTTATTAAAGGGCCTTCAAGTCTTTTATATGGTCAGTCAGCACCAGGTGGCTTAATTAATATGGTTACTAAGCAACCGACTAGTACACCATTACTAGATTTAAGTGCAGATACTGATCAAAATGGATCAACTCGCTTTATGTTAGATGCAGGCGGAGAAGTTATTGATGATTTGTCTTTTCGCAGTGTGTTGGTAAAGCAAGATGTGAATTTTGAAAGGGAATATCAAAATGATGAGCAGCGAGAGCGAGATCGTTTTCTTGGTTCTTTAGTACTTGATTATCAGTTATCTGAAAATTTATTAATTAATGCTTATTACGATCAAACCAATGATAAAGCAGGCTTAGATACAGGCGCATGGTTAGACAATGACGGTGAAGTTATTGGTAGTGAAAAAACAATTTATGATTTTTCATGGGCATTTACTGATATTACGGTGAATAACTTTGGTGGCAAGGTTACTTACTATATAAATCCTCAATGGACAGTAAAGCTGGGCTATAACGAACAAACCTTTGAGCGCCAACGTTTTGAATCTGCTCCTAAAAAACCTTCAGACTATCAAGTAGGCGATAGTTATACCTCAAAACCATACGATCGATTTGATGATTGGCAGTTTAAAACCGCCTATATTGACTTGATCGGAGAGTTCACATTGGCATCAACGGAGCATCAAGTGCTCTTTGGTATGAATAGCCTTGATTATTATTATGGACAACTAAGAACAAAAGCTGATCCTGTTGATTATACACCGGGTCAATCTGAGCCAGCAAAACCTGATATAAGCTATAAAACAGACGATAGCTTATATACCAGTGAATATGATTATTACGGCTTTTACTTTCAAGATTTAATGACATTAAATGAGCAGTGGCAAGTGGCATTTGGTGGGCGCTTTGATAAACAAAACAAGAAAAATGCTGATAGTGAATCATTCGTGCCTAAACTTGGTGTGTTATATCACCCAAATGATAATTCCACCGTTTATATTAATTATTCTGAAAGCTTTGAACCAGCATCAAGTGAAACCCTTAACGAAGAAACCGATAAAAACCATGGTATGGATTTAGATGCGGTAACTTCGGAGCAAATTGAACTTGGAGCTAAATGGCAAGTATCAGAGCGTTTATTATTAGAAACGGCTCTATTTGATATTGAAAAAAGCGGAACGCTTATTACCGAAGCTTTAGATTCTGACCCTGATTTTGAAACCATCACAACCCAAGCTGGTATTCAACGTCATAAAGGCTTTGAAATTTCTGCACAAGGTGCTGTAACCGATAGATTATTTGTTATGGCCTCAGCTATGTATTTAGATGCTAAATATGAAAAAGATGAGAATTATCAAGGTAAAGCACCTATTGATGCGCCAGAATGGTCAGCTTCTGTATGGTCTCGTTATGAATTGACTGAAAAGCTAGCTATAAATGCGGGGATTTTTTATCAAGGTGATCGCTTTGCAGACAGTGATAACACCGTAGTGAAAGACGCTTATGCAAGAGTTGATTTTGGTGCAACCTATCAAGTTGATATCTCAGGTGCTGACGTAGATTTTCGTTTTAATATTGAAAATGCTTTTGATACAGATTACTTAGCCGGTGGAGGCATGAATAATGTCGCGATAGGTGATGAGCGTACTGCACGTTTTGAAATCAAAATGTCACTTTAATAAGTATGTAAATTCGTCCAGCTTAGGCTGGACGAGAGAGCTAGCAAGGATGCTTAATGTAAAAATGCCTCAGGGCATGAAGTAGTTTAAATATGAATATGAGAAAAATTTTTTTTTGGTTTCACCTAATTTTAGGGTGTTGTGCAGCATTATTTATCTTTTTAATGTCTGTAACTGGTGTAGCGCTTACCTATGAGCGACAAATGATACAATATGCCGAACGTGCAGATTATGTAACTCAAGGCATTGAACAACAACCCCAATTATCTTTGGAAGAAATAGCAAAAAAGGTGAATGGCTTCAAGGTAAAAAAAGCTGCGAGTATTCAGCTAAAAAATGATGAATATGCGCCTATTGTTGTGAAGGAAGGTCGTAAAACATTGGCTTATCTTAACCCGTACACGGGAGAGTCACTAAACTCTCCAGGGGAAGGTACAAAGCTTTTCTTTAAAAAGTTGCGGGCGTTTCATCGGTGGTTAACACTTGACGGTAGTTATAGTGATGTCGGGCGCTGGGTTAATGGTATTGCTAATGTTATTTTTATTGTTCTAGTGCTTAGCGGTATTTATTTATGGCTACCTAAGTATTTTAAACGTCGATCATTTAAACAAAAGTTAACTCTAACTGGCAATTACCCAAGCAAACAAGCGAGAAATTATCAGTGGCACAATGTTTTTGGTATTTATGTGGTGCCGATATTATTTGTAATCGCCTCTACGGCTATCTTTTTCTCCTTTGATTGGCCAGGTAAGGTGTTAAAAGAAAATGTCTCCACTAAAATGGTGAAGTTATCTACCTCAAATAATAATGCTTTAGTTAGTGAGCAGCCAATATTGTCACTAGATGAACAAGTTGCAGTGATTAAAAAGGCATACCCATCATGGCAATCAATGCGTTTAGAGTTAATTCCAACAAAGACTTCTCAGCAAATTTTTCATATTGATAAAGGTAATGGTGGTGAGCCGCAAAAACGTTTATCTGTATTGTTAAACACTGCCAATGGTCAAATAGAAAAAACACAAACTTTTGATGATATGTCTACCTATCGACAAGTTCGTAGTTATATTCGTTTTTCACATACAGGTGAGGCGTTTGGAATTATTGGGCAAACTCTTGCTGGTTTAGCCTCTATATTGGCTTGTTTCTTAGTTTACACTGGTATCATGCTTTCTTGGGTAAGGTGGCAAAATAGTCGACGTCAAAAGAACAAATAAAGTGCGTGATAGTCATGCTGATTATAAAGAAACAGGAATATAACTGACATTAACATTATGCACCGTTATTTAATGGATAAAGGTGCTAAATTTGTTTTTGCTTGAAATGAGGTCAGACCATTAGTATGGTGAAAGTCATCAATTCATAAAGACAATGCAAATGAAAGATATTTACATACAATGTGATGATAACTATACCTTAGCTGCAACAGTCTTCACTCCAAAAGAGACTGTAAAAGGGGCCATTTTATTAGGACCAGCAACGGGTATTAAAAGACAGTTTTACCAGCATTTTGCCCAATTTTTGGCTCAACACGGCTATGGTGTAATTACCTTTGACAATAGAGGTATAGGCCAATCATTAAGCGGTGAAATTAAATATTGTGACGTGTCTTTGCAGTGCTGGGGTGAAAAAGACATGCCAGCAGTATTTGAGCATTTAAAATTAACTTTTCCCAAAGTTAGCTATCATTTGATTGGTCATAGTGCTGGTGGGCAATTAATTGGCTTAATGGGTAATGCGCTGGACTTTTCATCGATGTTCAATGTTGCTTGCTCTTCTGGACAACTGAGTAATATGCGTATTGCGCATCAAGTCAAAGCGCATTTTTTTATGAACTTCTATATTCCGTTGAGTAATCATATCTTTGGCCATACTAAATCTCAATGGGTTGGTATGGGGGAGCCTTTACCAAAACAAGTTGCGAAACAATGGCAGCAATGGTGTAACGGAGCAGGGTACGTTAAAACAGCATTTGGTAAAACGGTTCATCAGCATCATTATGATGACTTAACGATACCTTCAATGTGGATTAACGCCATAGACGATGACATAGCCAATAACTTAAATGTAGCAGATATGATTTCAGTATTTCCTAAGTTATCTTATGAATTGCTTACTTTAAACCCAGCAGCTTATGGATTAAAAGAAATAGGTCATATGAAGTTTTTTAGTCGCTCAAGTAAAAGTTTATGGTCGCTAGCGACTAAATGGTTAAATACTCATTCAAAAGGATGAAATTATTTTCAGCTTCATTAACACGGGTCTATACTTAATGCATTGTTTATAAACTGAGCAAACAATGTTGCGAATTCTTTTTTGTATTATTATTAGCTTAATCCCAATAAAGCTTTATGCATCTGAAGAAGATACTATTGTGTTACCTTTAAATGATTGGGGTAGTCAACGGATCCTCACTAAACTGGTTGGTAATAAAATTAAACAATTAGGCTACCAAGTCGAATACTTACCGATCACCTCAACATTGCAACTTGGTGCTTTAAGGAAAGGGGTTGTACATCTTCAAATTGAATTATGGCAAAGCCATGATGATGGAGATTATTTTCAAGCCTTTGCTAAAGGATTTATTGATGATTTAGGTACTCATCAAGCTTTTGGAAGGGAAGACTGGTGGTATCCTACGTATGTTGAACAATATTGTCCTGGCTTACCTAATTGGCAAGCGTTAAAGGATTGTTCAGCTATTTTTGCAAGTGAAACAAGTCAACATAAGGGGGTTTTTTATACAGGGCCATGGAATTACCGTGATGCAGACTTGATTAGAGCTCTGGAGTTAAACTTTGCTATTGAAAGGCTTGAAAATGCCGAGCAAATTTGGCGAAGATTACAGCTCGCTTATGAAAAAAAACAGCCTATTATTATCTTGAACTGGACTCCCAATTGGCTTGATGTTCGGGTTGAGGGGAGGTTCATAGAATTTCCCGCCTATGAAAAGGATTGCGAAAAGGATCCTGCTTGGGGAGTTAATAAAAACATGCTTTATGATTGTGGAAATCCCAAAGTCACCTTGATCAAAAAAGCTGCTTGGCCAGGTTTAAAAGATCGTTGGCCATGTATTTATCAATTAGTTAAGAAAATAAACTTCACATCAGAAATGATCGCACAGGCCTCAAGTTTGTCTGGACCTGAATCTCAATTTCAACAAGTTGTTATGGATGAATGGTTAAATAAATTTAAAGAAGAAAACCAGCCATGGCTCGACCACCAATGTACAAGCCTATAAGCCACTCTTCTAATTATTTACTACATATTGAGTCTATAAATAACTTTAACCTTACAGCAATAATTATTGCTAAAGTCATGATGTTTACATCAATAAACTCACTGCCTTATTAAAGATGATTTTCTTACCTTCTTTTGCAGCATTTAGTAATGTTATGATGACACTATATATTGACAATTATTATACTTATCGAGGTAAGAGTGATGAAAGTGTTATTTGTACATAGTTTGTTTTTGAGTATCTTCTTTTTGAGTAGCTTTGCTAGTGCTACAGACTTAAAAGTCGGTGATATAGCTCCAAACTTTAAACTGCAAGCCACGACAGGGGACTATTACCAGTTGAGTGATTACCGTGGAAAGCAAGCAGTTGTATTAGCTTGGTACCCCATGGCAAATACTCGTGGCTGTACAATTGAGTGTAAGTCTCTAGTTGAAAAAGGGCATTTAATACGAGCGTTTAATGTTAGTTATTTTATGGCTAGTGTTGATCCACTTGATGACAATCGAGATTTTGCTAAAAAGACGAACGCTGACTTTCCTATGCTAAGTGATCCAAGTAAAGCCACAGCAAAAGCTTACGATGTTTTGAATTTATTTCGTGTTGCAAGTCGCGTAACTTTTTATATTGATAAAGAAGGCAAAATAATAAAGATAGATGAAGATATTACTCCTGCAACGGCTGCTGAAGATATCGCTAAGAACCTAGCAGCGCTAGGTGTTGATGACTAATGTTAAATATATGACGACTTTATTTTATATTTATGATCCTATGTGTAGCTGGTGCTGGGGCTATCGACCTGTATGGGATGAAATACAGCAACAGTTATCGTCAGATGTTAACGTAGAATATGTTGCTGGCGGGTTAGCACCAGATTCATCAGAGCCTATGCCTGCGAGTCAGCAACGTATGATCCAACAGCATTGGCATACTATTGAGCACAAGTTAGGAACAAAATTTAACTATGACTTTTGGCGCGACAATATACCGCGTCGCTCCACTTATAATGCCTGTCGTGCAGTTATTGCGGCTAAAGTCCAAGGGCTACATATTGAAATGATTGATGCTATTCAGCGTGGTTATTATTTAAGGGCGATGAACCCATCAGATAGCGATATTTTGCTAAAGCTTGCAAAAGAAGTCGCAGAAGATAGAGAAGTAGGGTTGAACATTGAAAGATTTAAAGTAGATTTTATTTCTGATGAGCTGGAGCTGAAATTAACAAAAGAAATTACATTAGCGAGGCAATTATCTTCACAAGGTTTTCCATCATTAGTGCTAAACCATCATGGCCAACTAAAACAACTCCCGATTGATTATCAAAATGCGCAGGCTACTGTTAGCTTGATTGAGGCGTTACTAGACTAGTTACACCATATCAACGACGGGGATCCTCAGTGTTTCACGTTTTAATAGGTGCTCAGCTACTTTGGGAGAAACTTCATAAAATTCACTAACATATTTTTTATTGCTTAAGTATTCTTTGATGCGAGAAGCGACGCTACTGGCTTGTTTGCACTTTAATGAGAACACTACTGAGTAGTCGCCTGGCGTTGATTGAGATAGTGATAAGGCGTAATCCATTGGGTCATTATCAGTAAAGCCAATCCTAATAACATCTGAAAAAAATGAATGAGTCATGATACAAACATTTCCTTCTGAAGTGTTTTGCTTGTTTTCTGATGAAAGTGCATTTGTAAACATATCCATTCCTTTAATGATACATACTTAAAGTCTTTTATCCCTTTGTGGATAAAAGAGTATAGCGCAATTTTCCTTTATAAGTAATGAGATTAATGTTTAGCAGATTCAGGATACTTTATTGCATTTTTAAGGTATTCTTGAATGAATTAACTTTTTGCTCAAATAATATACTACTATTGGTAGGTAAAAGTTAATTAAGTAGGGCTGTTAGCACCAAGGTCTAGTGTTTGACTTTAAGCGTGTTGAGTAAACTAATGTCAGTTTCGTTTTGTTGTTGAGGAATTCATTTGTTGTTATTAAGCCGAGCTTTGCTTTTTTTGCTCTTGTTTTTACTGTTACCTTTTAGCGTCATGGCAAACAATCCATCATTAACATTCTCTAATGAGTACTCTATTGAGTTGCTTACTGAAAATGAAGGTTTTGTTTCGTCTCAAATATATTCAATTATCCAAGACAAACAGGGGTTGCTTTGGTTTGGTACCGGTGAAAGTGGCCTAATGCGCTATGATGGAAGAAAAGTTGATTTGTTAGAGTTTGATACACAAAACCCTGATGGGTTATCTCATAATGATGCAGGTAACTTATTCCTAGATAAGTCGGGTGATATATGGGTTGGTACTTGGGGTGGTGGAGTAAATAAGTATCAACCTGATTTGGGTAAATTTTCGCATTATATTCATGAGCCAGACAGAAATGACTCAATAGCATCAAATAGAATTCAATCAATTTTTAGAGACAGTGAAGACATACTTTGGTTAGGTTCGTATGCTGATGGTTTGAGTCGCTTCCAAGGAAATAATAAGTTCTCCCGTTTTACTGCTAATGATAATAGTGGTTTGTCCCATAACCGCATATGGGATATCGAAAATAAAGACTCAGAAAAACTTTGGGTTGCGACAAGCTACGGGTTAAATGTTTTTGATAAAGCGAGAGAAACTTTTACCTATTATTTACCAGAACCGAGTAATTTGACCCCTACTGGTGCCAATGAAATAAGAAACATACTAAAAACAACTTCGAGTGAACTCTATATAGGTACGCAAGTTGGTTTATTTATGTTTAATGATTCAACTAAAGTCTTTACCGAAATGCTATTTGAAGATAGTAAACCTATCGGCCAAGTGAACTCGATGATAGAAGCGAGTGATGGGTATTTGTGGTTTGTAGCCAGCAAAGGCCTATTTCGACTTGATCAAAAGAAAAAGCAACTTGAAAAATTTCCTTTAGCAAAAGCAAATGGTTTACGCATTATATTTGAAGATAACGCAGGGATTCTTTGGTTAACAAGTGAGGTTAACGGCATTTATAAAATTATGCCACATAGAAAGTTTAAAGCGATAAATCATGAAGAGTTATTACCACCAAATGGTATTACTGTTGATAGTAATGGCGATATTTTAATTGTTTCTGCTAAATCACAGCTTTTTAAATGGCATGTGGCTACAGCACAACTAGAATCATTAACAGAGAGTATTTTTACACAGGAGTCAGGCTTTAATAACCGGCTTTTAGAGAGACCGACTGTTTATCAGGATGATAACCATACCATATGGATTGCCCAAGATAGCGGAATAGCACGGTATACACCTCATAATAAACAAATTGAAATATTAAGGTATCCAACTTCTGACAAAGGCTACCAAGAGTTTAGGGAGTTACGGGCATTAAACTCAGATAAGCACGGTAATATTTGGATAGGCACCTATAAAAATGGTATTTATATTTTAGATCCTCTCAGTCAGACATTTAAGCATCTCGATGAATCGTCTACATTAACTCACCCTGAGGTGTTAGGAATATATAAAGATAATGCCGGTAACCTATGGGTTGGTACAGGTGGAGGTTTAAATTTTTGGGACGAGGCTAATAATGTCTTTGTTCCTTATATTGAGAATCAAGGTAAAAGTAATAGTCTGCTAGGAGCGATTATCCAAGATTTTCACCATAGTTCGAGTGGCGATATTTGGGTGGCAACACCAAAGGGGCTGAATTTATTTGAACCTGAAGCCAAAACATTCAAACATATTGGAAGAAAAGATGGTTTACCCACATCATTAATCAGAGCTATTGAGGATGATGCCGCAGGGAATTTGTGGTTAACCACCAATAAAGGCATTTCTAAGCTAAACCCCAACTCAAACGAGATTACAAACTTTGATAGTTATGATGGCTTGTTTGGCTTACATTACTATCCGGGTGATATTATTCAAGGTTTTGATGAAACTCTTTTCACCAGTAGCCAAAGAGGGGTTGAGTATTTTAGTGCTAGAGATATCGAAGCAAGTAACAAGGAGTTTCAAATTGTCTTAACCGGATTTAGCAAAATGGGAGAAGCTATTTTACTTGATAAGCCATATAGCTACGTTTCTGATATTCACTTGTCCTATGAAGATTACTTTGTTTCTTTTGAGTTTTCTGTTTTAGATTTTAGCTCACCAAGTAAAAATCAATTTGCTTATAAATTAGATGGTTATGATGATAGTTGGATTGAAATTGGCAACCGAAATGTTGTTTCTTTTACAAATTTGAATGGCGGTGAATATACCTTTCTAGTGAAAGCCACAAATAGTCATGG
>Ga0193960_1000768_pt1 | contig 13050 bp, 15 predicted proteins | sample FB_3_MG_FD_140338 | JGI IMG/M metagenome (GOLD analysis project Ga0193960, IMG submission 140338) | Microbial mat bacterial communities from the Broadkill River, Lewes, Delaware, United States - FB_3_MG | ecosystem: Environmental > Aquatic > Freshwater > River > Microbial mats | place: USA... | reverse complement strand
GTTTTTTTAGATTCTATTCAAACTAATAATATTAGTAATATTTCTGATTGGATTACAGCTCCTGAAGTATCAACTGTTCTTGCAATTCAAACGTATCAAGAAGCAATTCATTCTCAATCGTATGCTTATATGATTGAGTCAATTATTCCAAAAGATAGACGAGAAAATATTTATGACTACTGGCGTGATGATGATATTTTGTTTAAAAGAAATGAATATATTGCAAGTATTTATCAGGATTTTGTTGATGATGAATCAAAGGAAAATTTTGCAAGAGTTTTGGTTGCAAATTATATTTTAGAAGGACTTTATTTTTATAATGGTTTTAATTTTTTTTATAATTTGGTTTCAAGAAATATGATGCTTGGAACTGGGGATATTATTAGATATATTAATCGTGATGAACTCACTCATGTAGTTCTATTTCGTGATATTATAAAATCTGTTATGAAAGAAAATCCTGATTTGATTTCTGAAGAACTTGTTCACTCAATGTTTGATGAAGCAGTTAGTCAAGAAATAATTTGGGCTAAACATATTTTAGGTGATAAAATTTTAGGAATTAGTGAAGATTCAAGTGAAAAATATACGAAGTATTTGGCAAATTTAAGACTTCAAATGCTTGGATTTACTAAATTGTATGATGGGTTTGATAAAAATCCATATTCACATTTAGAAAAATATGCAGATGAAAATCAAGATGATATTAAATCAAATTTTTTTGAATCAACTGTTACAAATTATAATCAATCAAGTAATATTGATGGTTGGGATGAATTGTAGGGAATTATATTAAATAATTTAATATTAAAAATTATTTAATATTTTCAATTATCGCTTTTTCTAGATTGTTGAAATCAAATTTTTCGATAATTGGATAGTTAAATATTTTATTAATTTTCTTTAATCCATCTGAATTAATTGACAAATCATATTCTGAGTATAGAGTTGTGTTATATAATATTGGAATATTCTTTTCTTCTAGATGACTTAATATTATATATAATTTTTGATATTTTTTATCTCCTGTATCTAAGAAATCAAATGGTTCAATTATAGCTAGTTGATATCTCTTTTCTTTTGTTAAATCTATGACATCTGTTATTTTGGCAACTACATCAAGTTCATAAATATTCTCAAACCAGGCTTGGTACATTCTATTTAAACTACCAGTATTTTGTTTTGATTCTAGTATTAATATGTTTTTCATAGTAAGTTCAAAAAGAATATCTATTTAAATGTTTGTTTTAAATACTTTTATAAATCCATAAAATTTTAATTTTTTAGATGTTACAAAAAAGAACAATTTTTCAGAAATATTCTCAAATTTATTTTTCAAAAATGAATATTTCATTTCAAACTTTAAAAGAATATAAAATAAATTTTTATTCTATTTTAGTTTTTGATTTTACTTTACTTATTGCTACTTTTGTTTTTTTTGGAATTTATAAAAGTATTGCTGGTGATTTTTTAAATTGGAATTTGTCAGAATTTATTTTATTTTTTATTATAACTTTTGTAATTGAAAAACTTAGATGGCTGTTTTCTTTACTTGATTTTAGAAATGTTTTACTTAAAGGTCATTTGAATGTTTTAATTACAAAACCTGTAAATGTTTTTTTTATGGCAAGTATTAGACTTTTAAATGCTGGGAATCTTATTACTAGTTTTTTTTGGATTTTAGCTGCTATTTTTATAATTATTTCTAATAATTATTCAAATTATTTGTTTGGAATTTTAGTTTGGATTTTTGGAATTATTTTTGTTGTTTTGTTTAGAAATATGATTTTTATGACGGCTTTTTTTATGAAACAAAATGGATTTTTAATTGATATAATGTTTAAAACAGATTATATGAATTAGACTTATACTCCAAAAGTTTTTGATAGAAATATTTTAAAAAATTTATTTTATATTTTACCAAGTTCAGTTTCTGGATATTTAACAATTGAAATTTTTCGAGGAAATTTGATTATTTTAGAATACGGGTGGTTAATTATAGGATTTTTTATTTTTACAATTTTTGCAAATATTATTATGTGGAAAGTTGGAATGAAAAGATATGAAGCTTTTGGATAATTTATTAAAATATTATTTCTTAAAATTTTTTAATAAATGTTCAATAATTTTGTGTTCATCAAATGCAAAATCGAGTTCTAATAAATCTTGATTAAAATCAAACCATTCAAAATCTGAATATTTTCTTTTGTCAAGTTTTATTTCTCCTTTAATTGTTCCTGTTAAATATTGTGATTTAATTACGGCTAATTTTACTCTATTTTCTGTTTTTTTAAATTCTTTAAAATTCTCAACTGTACAATTCATATGATCTTTAATAATTCTAATTATAGCTTGATTGTTACTTTCACCGATTTTTATTGATTCACCAGGAAAACATAATTTACCATTATTTTTATCTTGAGATTTTTTTACAAGTAAACATATTTTAGTTTTTTCTTCATTTAATGGAATTAAGTTTGCAGTTTTTATAATTTTCATAGAATTAAGAGTATAAATTCTTTTTTAAAGTTATAGATGTAAATATTTAAATTTTAGTTATTAATAATTTCCCAATCTTCAATATTACCATTAATGATTTTAAACATTGGATGTATTTCTATTTTTTTTATATTTTTTAATTTTTCAAATTTTTCCAAATCTCGAATTTTTAATTTTTTAAGTAAATGTTGAAATTCATATTCTATTTGACCTTTTGTTACAATTATTAATTCTTTTTTGCCTTTAATATTTAATTTAGATTTGTTGAAATTATAATTTCTATTTTTTGCTTCTTTGGAAATATATAAAAGATAATGATTTATGTTAATAATTGGATATTTTAATCTTTTAAAACGAATAAGTTGAGGATGATTTAAATATCCTCTTGTATTTCCCTCTAAAACATTTTTTGCAAGAAGTCCTTCTCGCCATAATGCAACTAATCCTTTAGAATCTAAATATTTAGGATGTATTGACCAAAGTCTCATAATAAATATAAAACTTTATTATTTAAAAACTAATCTGAAAAAATAATTATATTATAAATTTAAATAATATATACTAAAATTAAGAATTGCTGCAAAACTAACCCATAATATATATGGAATAAGTAAATAAGATGATATTTTTGAAATTCTATAAAAATATTTAATTGTAAGTATTATGAAAATCCATAATATTATTATTTCAATAAAGGCAAATAAGGGATTTTTTAATCCAAAAAATATTATTGGCCATAAAAAATTAAGGATTAATTGCAATCCAAATATTGAAACTGCTATTTTAGAATTTTTAGTTTTAATTTTTTTATTCCAAATAATATATAATGAAAGTCCCATTAGAAAATACAAAATAATCCATACTGGACCAAATAACCAATTGGGAGGATTGAAAAATGGTTTATTTAAATTTGAATACCAAGTAGATATTGATGATACAGTAAAAATTGATCCAATAAATCCTGCTAATTGACAGATTATAATCGAGATAATAAGTTTGAAATAATTTATTTTTATCATTTTTTATTTAATGTATAGATGTCGTGTTTTTTTATATTTATAAATATTTTGAAAATAAATAATTTTTTTTAATATAAGAAAATTTAAAAACGATTCCTAAGGGATTTGAACCCTTCTCAACCGGGCCGAAACCGGTCACACTATCCAGACTATGCTAAGGAACCAATAATAAAATAAAAGAAATAAATATCTTTTATAAGTTTTACTTAATTTTTACAATTACTGATGTTGAACCAATATTTTTATTATTATTATCTAACATATTTGCTGTTAATATAAAACTACAAGGAGTTTTTGTCACTCTACTTGCTTCTACAATAAATGGATATTTTGCAGATTCTCCAGATTGAATCTCTACTGAAATGTCTTTTGGATAATACACTTTAATTGTTCCACAACCAGTTTTTTCGAATTCATTATTATTAATTCCATTAAATTCAACTTTAAATTCTCCATTATCATTTCCAGAATTACTAAGAGTTAATTCAAAATTTCCAGATTTACCATTTCCTAAGTCAAAACTTGGAGCACAAATAGCATCTCCACCATCACATTCTAAATCTGAAATACCTGTTCTTATTTGATTGTTTAAATCATCAATTCTATCTTCTCCTGCTCCTGAAAATTTAAAGAACATTGAGATTCCTAATCCGAAAATTACAATTCCAATTATTATCATAACAATTATGTTAATTGGAAGTCCTTGAGCTTTTTTTGTTTTTCTCATAATAGAAAAAGAGTTTTATTCATTTAAATAACTTTTTAATTTTTTTATTAAGTCACAGAATTTTTCATTGGAAATATTTTCAAATTTTTCTGTTAGATTCATATTTAATTTTTCAAATATTTCTTTTGATTGTTTTTTTGTGATGTTTAGTTCTTCAACTAATGTAAAAATTATTGCATTTTTGAAATTTCTATCTTTTTTTTCAAATAATTTTAATATTAATTTATTTTCTTTTGTTAGATTTTTTTTTATTTCGAGTTTTACAATAACTGAAGTAACTTTTGTTGGGGGATTGAAATTTTTTCCATTAACGGTTTCAATTAATTCTAAATTATATAATGAATTTATGTAATAATACCATTTTGAGTTTTTGTTTTGACAAATATCGAAAAATTTTTTTCCTTGTAATATTATACAAAATGGGATTTTTTTTTCGATTATTTTTTTGTAAAGTGGTTCTGTAATTGAGTATGGAATATTTGCAATTAATTTGTTAAATTTATATTCATCAAATTTTTCAATTCCATCTGCAATTTCAAATGTAAAATTTTTGTGCTTAGCTGTTATTTTTTGGATTTTTTCAAGTAGTTTTAAATCTTTTTCGATAGAAATTAAGTGTTTTGGATTTTTTGATAAAATTGCATTAGTTAAAATTCCTTCTCCAATTCCTATTTCATAAATTATATCTTCGTTTGTTATTTTAGAATTATTTATTATTTTGTTTAAAATTTCTTGATTATTTAGAAAATGTTGGTCAAATTTTACTTCCATATTAAATAAAAGAGTTAATTATTTAAAAATCAATCTATTAATTTTTTTATGGATGAGAGATTACAAAATTTAATGAATAATTTTAAAAATCCTCAAAATTATTTTGAGATGGAGGATTTTACACATAAATTTAAAAAAAATAATTCAAATTGTGGTGATAGTTTTGAATTATTTTTGAAAGTAAACAATGAGAATGTTATTGAAAAGGCTAGTTTTACAGGAAAAGGATGTAGTATTTCAACTTCTGGATTTTCTTTAATTACTGAGTTTTTAATTGGTAAAAAAATTAATGAAATTAATGAGAAAGATTTTTTAGATTTTGTTGGAGTTAGTTTAAATACAAATAAGAAAAAATGTCTTCTTATGAGTTATGAATCTATTAAAAATAACAAAATTTAAAAAGAGAATTGATTATGAATAATTTATGTGGGTTTTAAAAGTACGTTTTCATAGTAAAGATCATTTTTTACATGAATTTGCAAATAAATTTAAAATTTCTTATTCTGGTTATCCATTAAATTTATATGAATATAATGGAAAATATTATTTAAATTTGGCGGGAACAATTACTTGTACTGATTTAATAAAAAAAGAATTAAAAAAAACTTTAAAAAAAAGTAAACAAATTTTAAATTTTGAGTTGAATGATAATTTTTTAATTTTTTCAATAGAACAGCCAGAAAGAGTAAAGTGTTTGTATTCTTCAGATATTATTTATATAAAGCCTATTACAATTTCAAATGAATATTATCAGGAATATTATTTGGCTAGTTTTAAAAAATCAAGTTTGTCAAAAGTATTAGACATTAATTTAAAAAATGTTGAATATAAAGTTTTAAAATTTAAAAAAGAAAAAATAGGTAATATTAATATTACAAATATTTCAACTAAATTAACGAAACAACAAGATAGAGCTTTAGATGTTGCTTTTAAATCAGGATATTATGAATTTCCTCGTGAGATAGATTTAAGAGATTTGGCAATTAAAAATAATTTATCTCTTTCTACTTTTCAAGCTCATTTGAGAAAGGCTGAAAAAAAAATTATGAATTTTTTTTTTGAATATATAAAAAAATAATAAAAATGCGTACATGTACGTGTAAAATATTATATACTTGTTCTTCTTTGATTATATTAAATATAAATTCAATAAATATTTATCACATTTGAGAAATATGGTTTCATCTTACAAGTAAATGAATTTATATTTTACACATTTTTTTTGTTTTTTCTTTTTCACAGTTTTTAAATATAAGTACATATACGCCTAAAATATTTTCCCTTTGTATAAAATTGTAAAATGTACTATGGAAAATAAAACGTGGTACAATGCAAAAAGACAAGATAGAGAGGATTTGACTAATTTTTTAGTTAAAATGAATAATGAGACACAATCTCCACTTACATCTCTTCCAGGAGGAATTGAAGGACTTATTGATTTATCAGAGATTAATGGAGGAATTTTATATTCTAAAGAAGAAAATAATATTATTGGAGTTAGTCAATATACTTTTGGAGAACCTAGTAAAAATTATGAAAATAAAGATGTTGGATATTTTTATTTAACAGTAATTGATCCTAATTTTAGAGGAGATTTTAAAAGAAGTTTAAATTTGTTTAAAAAATATGTTGAAATTTTTGATGAAACAAATTGTAATTTTATTAAATGGAAATCTTATAAAGAGAATAATGATTATGTTAATAGACTTTATAATAAGTTTGCAGATATTGTTGATGAGAGTGTAAATACTCAAGGAATTGTTTCTTATAGTTGGGAAACTACAGTTGATAAATTAAGAGATAAATTTAGATTATAATTAAATTTATAAACTTTATTTTTATCTTTTATTTATGTTAGATACTTTTAATATAATTTTAATTGTTAGTTTTTTTTTAATTAGTATTTTAATTGGATATTTTTCATCAAGAAATGAAAATAGTGAAGGTTTTTTTATTGCAAATAGAAAACTTGGACTTTTTCAATCTGTTATGACAATTTCTGGGAGTTTTGTTGGTGCTATGACACTTTTAGTTTATACTGCTTTTGTGTTTGTTTATGGTATTTCTGCTATTTGGATGTTTGTTGGTTTTATTATTGGTTTTATTTTGTTTTCAATGTTTGCTGTTAAATTAAAAGAGTATTCTAAAGGTAAAAAATTTTATACTCTTGCTGATTATTTAAAATCTAAATTTGATAGACGAACTTCTATTATTATGATTTTTGTTTTATTTGTTTGGTATTTTGGAACTTTGTCTGCTCAGTTTATTGGTGGTGGAAAGGTTTTAAATCAGTTAACTGGAATGAGTTTTTCATTTTCTGCAATTATTATGTGTTTAGTTATTTTGATTTATTTGATTTTGGGTGGATTTAAATCTGTTGTAAAAACTGATGTTTTTCAATTTTTAATGCTTGGATTTGTTTTAACTTTGATAGTTTTTACAATAAAATCAGGAATTTCTGTTCCGGTTGAATATTTTAATTTATTTAATGCAGGAATTGTAAATATTATTGCTTTTTTGTTTTTAGGAATTTTAACTCCTTTTGCTGTTCAAGATTATTATCAGAGAATTTTTGCTATGAAAAATAAAAAAATTGTTAAAAAATCATTTTTAATTAGTATTGGTATTGTTACAATTATTTCATTTTTTTTAACTTATATTGGTCTTGTTGCGAGAACTAATTTTGTTGGAATTGATGCTGATACTGCGGTTTTGTTTGCTTTTACAAAACTTGTTCCACCAGTTTTAATTGGACTTGTTACAATTTTATTTTTTTCTGCAATTTTGTCATCAGCTGATACTTTTTTATTTGTGATTTCGATGAATTTTACTAATGATTTTTTAGGAAGTAGATTAAAAACAAGTAAACAAAAAGTTTTAGCAACTAGAATTGCAATTTTTGTAATTGGAGTTTTGGCTTTAATTTTAGCACTTTTAGTTCCAAATATTGTTGATATTACTATAATTTTTAAAGCAATTGGTCTTATAATTTCTCCAATTATTTTTATTATTTGGCTTTTTGGTGGAGATAAAAAAGTTATTAAATATACAATTTTTACACTTGGATTTTTAATTTTATTAATTGCTAGTTTTGGTTATATTAAACCTGAACTTACAATTATTGGTTCAGTTGGTGGATTTTTTGTTTATGGATTTTATAAATTATTATTTAAAATTTTAAAAAGATTTAAATAGAATAAATTTTTAATTTTAGTATGGATCAAGAAAAATTTAACGAGTTTTTAAAAATAAGAACAACATATAAATTAAAACATATTGCAAGAAATAATTCTAACTTTTATTTTGATGATAAGGAAAATATTGAATACAAAAGAAAAGAAACAACAGCAGAACATATATACTCTTGTTTAAAACTTGCAGATTATTTTTTATCAAAAGAAAAAGAATTCGAGGGATTAAATAGACTAAAAGTATACGAACTACTTATGTATCACGATGACTGTGAAATAATTACTGGTGATGTTTGTGTTTCTGAGACAGATAAGAGAGAAAATAAAAAACAAGAAGAATTAGAAGCTATTAAAACTTTAAAAGATATTTATCCAAAAATTTTGGAAAATAAATTTGAATTGTTAAATTTAGAATATATAAATAAAACTTCTGATGAAGCAAAATTTGCAAAAGCAATTGATAAAATGGATGCTTTAATTCATGAACTTGATTATATTGAAGATTGGGCAAAAAAAGGTTTTACAAAAAAAGTAATTGAAAATTGTTTTTTTTCTTCATTTGAGTATTCTAAAACTTTTATAAATTATTATTTTAATATTTTAAAATTTTTAGAGATTAATGGATATTTTAATCTTTAATTCCTTTAATTAGAAATCTTTCCATTTGTTCAAATGAATTTTCGATTAATTCTTTTATTTCTGAATTTTCAAGTACTTCAATAAATTTTTCAAGTTTTGTTTGTGTTAGAGGATTTTTTGATGACATAGAACAACAGTCTTTATATTCTTCAATTGATAAATCAAATGTATCAATTGTTTTTGCAATTTCAATTATTTCATCTTTGTCATAAGTTAGAAGTGGTCTGTAAATAGGTAAATTAATTCCATATGAAACTGATTTTATGTTTTCTAAGGTTTGTGATGCAACTTGATTTAAATTATCTCCACAAACAACTGCTGAATAATCGTATTTTTTTGCTAAATATTCTGCAAATTTGAAAATATAATGTTTAAAAAATACAAGTTCAAATCTTTCTGGAATTTTTCCAATTGTAGTAAATTCATAAAAGGAATAAGGAACACAGTAAATACTTGCCTTAAATTGATAATTATTCAATTTTTGAATAATGCTTTTCATTTTGGTTTCAAGAACTGATTCATTTTTTTGAAATGTATGAAAGTGTAAAAAGTCAACAGTTACTCCTCTTTTTAACATTTTATAAGTTGCAACTGGTGAATCAATTCCACCTGATAATAAACATAAAACTCGACCACTACTTGCAACAGGAAGCCCACCTTGACCTGAAATTTTTTCTGAATATAAATATGCTTCTTTTTCATAAATTTCTGTATAAATTATGTCTTGTTTGTTTTTGTAATCAATATTAATTCCATTATCAATTGCAATTGTTCCCATTTTTGCATTTAATTCAGGAGAATTTAATTCGAATTGTTTATCAGATCTTTTTGTTTTAAAACTCATTGATTTTACACCGTTATTTTTGAAGTTTTTTATCATATTTTCTGCTATTTTTAAAATACCTTCAACAGATTTTTCACATTCTGTCATAAATGCAAAATATTTAATTCCCATAACTGATTTTAAGGAATCGATTATTTCTTCTTTTTTTGATTTATCAGAATAATTTATAATAATTCTTGCATGTTCTTTTAAAATTGAATCAATTTCTAAATTTTGTTGGTTTGCAGATTTTTGAATATTTCCTTTTAATTTATTTATGAATTCGGATTTGTTTTTTCCTTTTAAAGAAATTTCTGCAAATTTTACAATTACTTTTATCATAAAAAAAAAAGTATATTAATGTTTATAAAATTAGGGGGAATTATTGAAATATAATTTGTCCACTTGGTCTTTCTCTTTTAGCTCTTATTGTAAATTTATTGTTATATTTATTTTCACAATTAAAAGCTTTAATTGCTGCATCTCCCATATTTTTATAAGCAACATTTGATGTCATTAAATAACTTGGAATTTCTAATTCATTATGAGCTGATAAAATATTGGGTACACTATCTTTATATTTTAAAACTCTTGATTCAGTTTTATCAACATCATTTCTTGCTCCTGGATTTTCTAATGATCTTTTTATTGCTCTTTGAACTGCAATTTCTGTTTCAATATCGACAAACAAAGAAGCATCAATTCCATTTCTTGTAGAATGTTTTTTAATTATTTTATTCATATCATATACTTGTTCATTAGTTCTTGTAAATCCATCAAGAATTATTTGTGGATTGATATTTTGTTTAAAAATTTCAATTGTTGGTTGAATTGCTCTTTTGTTATATAAATTTTGTGGAACTAATTTTCCTAGAGTTTGATAAAAATTAACTACAATGTCATCTTTTTTTTCTGTATTATTTAATGCTTCTATTCCGTATTTTTTTCTTAATAAATCAAGTATTCCAAATTGAGACATTTCAAATTTGTCGTTATATGAATTATTTAAATAATGATTGATTTCATTTTTTAAATTTTTATCATTTCCATTTTCAAAATGATGTTTCATTTCTTCTAATCTTGATTCTTCATCGTTAGATAATGTTTTATGATTTAGTAAATCACTACAAGTTAATACTAGAATGTTTTCTAATCCAGGAATTTGTTTTAATTGTTTTGCGATTGTTCCTTTTCCTGCAGCTGCTGCACCATTTAAAGTAATTATTCCACCTTTTGAAATATTATAAGGTTTAACATTAAATACAAATCCGTTATATTCTGGTGCTATAGAGTTACCAGAAATTCTATTTTTTTTATTTTCTGTCATTTTCCAACTTTAAGAGAATTGAAATCAATTTTTAAAACTTGTCACTAAATTTAGGTGTTAGTTGAAATTTGAAATCTTTTTTAAATATTAAGTTTGTGTGATTTTTGTTTTTTATTTATTTATTTTAAAGTTATTTTGTTTATTTTCCTTGTTTTTGTATTAATTAATGGAATGATTCCAATATTTGGTGTTATTCCATTTTTTTTTTGATATGAATTTTCTTTTGAAAAACATCCACCAGAAATTAAAGTTGAACCTAAATAGTTTTCAATATCAAAAATATGAGTGTGTCCACATAAGAAAATATCTGGTAAATTTTTTATTGATAATGTGTTGTTTAATGCATCTGGAATATAGGGAACTGAATTATGAGTTGGAGCAAAGTTTCTTTTTGAAAATAAATATTTTACAATTTCGAGAGGTTTTTTTATTCCTCCAATATTTCTTAATTTTTTGATATTATTTGCATAATAGAAAAAACTTTTTCCATGATATAAATTTATATTTAATTTGTTAAATAGTACAATGTTTGTAGGATTTGATAAAATTATTGTGTTTTTTAAATTATATAAGTTATGAGATTTTTTGTGTGTTATTGGAAGTTGTGGTTCTGATAATCTTCCAGAATCGTGATTTCCTGTGCTTATTATTATTCCAATTTCTTCATTTATTAATTTTAGAAATTTGCTTGCTAAATTGTATTGCATTTCTGTTGAGTAAAATATTAAATCATTTTCTTGATTTGGATATTTTCCAATTCCTTCTATTAAATCTCCTGCAATTAAAATATATTTTAATTTTTTTGTTATTTGATTTATTTTTTCTGATTTTGTCTGAGCATTTATTAATTTTGTAAATTTTAAAAATATTTCATCTTCAAAGTCAATTGAACCAATATGAATATCTGAAATTGCTGTTATGAAATTTTCTTCATCAGTTTTTACTATTTTTTTTTCTTGAAATTCAGGAATGTCAATTATTTTGTCAATCCAAATTATGGAGTCTCCAACTTTTCCTTCAATTCCTAGTCCTTGGTCAAGACATAAATTATTTATTAGATCAATTAAATTTTGTTCTTTTGCAAGTTTTGAGTTGTTTATGAAGCATTTTATAACTCCTGTTCTGTCTTCAATTTCTAAAATATAACCGTTTTTTGTTTTATAAATTTCTCTTAATAATCCAATTATTGATATTTTTTCATTTTTTTGGAGTTCTCGAATTGTATCAATTCTGCATAGGTAATTTTGATTTATTATTTTTTCGATTAATTCTTTATAAAATGATAGTTTTTGTGTAAAATATAATATAAAATCGTTTACGTTTGATTTTTTTCCTGTTTCTGTGTAGTTGAATTTTATTTTAATATTGAATTTTCTTAATTTTTGTTTTATGTGATTTTCGTAGTTAAAATTTTTATCAATTTCTTGTTTGTTAATTTCATCAATTATTGTTTGAATATATAAATTTTTAATAGCTGTTATTTTTAGTTTTTCTTCTAAATTTTTGAAATTTATTTTTTGAAAAACTTCAATTGTTTGAGAATTTAATTTAAAATTTTCTAAGAAAGATTTAATAATTTCGGTTTTTGGTAAGAATATATTTTCTTTTTCAAGACTTAGAATTTTTGATTCAAAATCATTCATATAAAGATTTATTTTATTTGATTAATAAAGTTTTTGATTTGAAATAATATAAAATTTTATAAACAATAAAAATTTTATTTTTTTATGAATAAAAATATTATTGAAGTTAAAAATTTAAGAAAAATATTCAAAGTTCCAAAAAAACAAAAGGATTTATCTTGGGTTAAAAAAAAACTTTCCTGGTTTTATCGTGAATGGGAAGAAAAAAGAGCTGTTATGGACATTGATTTTGAAGTTGAAAAAGGTGAAATACTAGGATATTTAGGACCAAATGGAGCAGGAAAATCAACAACAATTAAAATGCTTACAGGAATTTTACATCCAACTGATGGTGATATTAAAATTGATTTTGGATATGGTCAAAAATTAAATCCAATAAAAAATAGAAATAAATATACTCAAGAAATTGGT
>Ga0193960_1000766_pt1 | contig 13055 bp, 11 predicted proteins | sample FB_3_MG_FD_140338 | JGI IMG/M metagenome (GOLD analysis project Ga0193960, IMG submission 140338) | Microbial mat bacterial communities from the Broadkill River, Lewes, Delaware, United States - FB_3_MG | ecosystem: Environmental > Aquatic > Freshwater > River > Microbial mats | place: USA... | reverse complement strand
TTTCTGGGTGCTGCCTGAAGATCGTATTTGGGCAACCATTGAGCTTATTTTTGCAACGACTATGTTTTTAGGGGCAACTTATTACGCTAAGTATCGTGGACAAGAACTAGGATTAAGTATAAGAACAAAAAAATCTGATTCAGCTGAGTAGCCTGATTCTATGATAAGGTAATTATTTAACTTGCATTGACGTAATGGACTAATCGTCAATGCAATATAATCGAATAACTATAATCAAGGAGTAATTATGCAATATAAATATCCGTTTTTATCAGCGATTATAGCGTTATCGCTTACAGGCTGTGGTGGCAGTTCAAGTTCTGATAATATGCCGCCAGCACAAACGCCAGATACCAATACTATCTTGCATATTGAAGATACCTTTAAAATCAATCAAAGTGCAGAGCTATTTCTCTACTATCCTAACGAAGAGATAACCAATATTAATTGGCAGCAAACTTCCGGTAGCCCAGTAACCTTCCTAGCAAAAAACAGTAAAGCCATCAGTTTCACCCCAAAAACGTCTGGTGATTATCAATTCACAGTAAACTTCTTAGTCAATGGCATCAGTCAAACTTTAGATAAAACTATTACCGTATTAGAAGAAAACTCTGATATCACCGCACGACTTGCACATACAGTGGCGATGGAAAACAAAGTTTCGTTAAGAGTTGCTACCACCAATGACGTTGCCCATGATTCTATTTCATGGCAACAAACCGCAGGTCCAACAGTAAGCTTTTCTCACGATGACAATTCTGGTAACTACGCCATATTTTTTGATGCTCCTTCAGTCAACGAAGATACCTTAATTACTTTTGAGGCAACGGCATCTAGTGATAATGAAACCTTTACAGACAAAGTTGCAGTCCTTGTAGAGCCAGCCCAAGCAATTACTAATAATGCTTACTTTGACAGCCGAGTAGCACACGTATTTCCATACAATGACAATAGCCCTTATGCGAGTGATATTGTTGATTGCGTATACTCAAATAAATTAACTAGCTCATGTACACTCTCAAAATTACCGTTAATTGCCCAAGAAACGCTTGGCAGCTCACAAACTCCTAATATCGATGATATTATGGATCGCGTAGTCGTTTCTCATCATTGGATGGGTGATCGATTTAAACACTTTATCGAGAATTTTGATGAAAACAATGACTTTAAGCACTTGCTAAGAGCAACCACCGCTATTGTCATTTCATACGATGTTAGGCCTTCGTTCTATTGGGCTGCCACAGGTGCTATTTACCTTGATCCTGAAAACTTTTGGATCACTCCAGAAGAAAGAGATACCATCAATGAAGCACCTGACTTTCGCTCAAATTTTGGTAACGATTTACAATTTGTTATGCCTTGGCGCTACGTAAAAGATAATAACTACGCAAGCCTTTACTTCAGTAAAAACAATAGAGTGACTCGAACTGAACAAGATGGCTTATATCGATTAACGTCATTAATGTATCATGAACTTGCCCATGCAAATGACTTTTTCCCAAGCAATGAGTGGTTTATTCACAGTAGTGGCACTCGTGTACTTGATGCTGCAACAAGTAGCAACTTTGAATCGGACAAACTATCAATTACTCACCCTTTACACAGTCAGGAAATGAGAAACTTAGCACAAGTTAGTTTTAAAGGTGAAACGGCAAGTGCTAGTCAAAAGGCTTACCTACCCAGTGATATACAGTCTTTCTTTGAACCTGATGAAGCTACAGATTACTACGCATACTCAAGCCTCAGAGAAGATTATGCGATGTTATTTGAAGAGTTAATGATGCAGTCTCGTTATGGCGTTATTAGAGACGTTGCTATTACTAACCAACCGACAGGATCCAATGTGTCAGGAGCAGACTATATTGTCACTTGGGGCCAGCGAGGTCGAATTGGTGAGGCGAAACTAAAACAACGCGTTTTCTTTAGTGCTTCGCGTGTATTACCAGAGTTTGATAGTAATACAGCCCTAAATAACGTGCCAGCTCCTATTCAGATGACGGTTGGCGATAACTGGATAGAAAACCTAACAATAAGCTCACAGCAAACTAACTTTGCTAACATGTTATTACAAACCAGTAGCGCAGCAAATGAACAGCTAAACCGTTCAAATCATTCAATGGGTAATAATGATACTCAACGTTACTATCAAAAAGCACTGCCGAGCCATTAAATAGGCGCTAAATAGACTTTAATAAGGTCCTAACAAACAGAGTAAGCGGAGAAGCTAATAAGAAAAAGGCAATCTACACTAGATTGCCTTTTTTAATATAGAAGCTGCTACGAACTAATATTTAGGATTTCTTTAATAAATGGAATCGTTACTTTTCGCTGTTCCCGAATAGATGCTTTATCAAGAATATCTAATGTTTGAATCAAACTAGTCATATCACGACTAGAACGATTCAATAGAAAACGCGTGGCTTCATCTGAAATCATTAAGCCTCGTTGTCTTGCTCTATGCTGTATCGCCAAGGTTTTATCATCATCATCAAGGGGCTTAACCTGCTCAATATATCCCCAGCCAATTCGTGATACTAAGTCAGGCAAGGTAATACCCAGCTTATTAATCGCTTCGCTTCCGGTAATAATAAGACAACTTTCATTTTCAATGGCGCGATTATATAAATCAAAAATAGCTTGCTGCCACTGGACATCACCAGCTATTAACTCAATATCATCTAAACAAATAAAATCAATTTGTTCTAAGCCATCAAGTACCCCAATGGGTAACTGCTTTAGTTCAGAACAAGAGAGGCAAACCGATGTTTTTTTCAATTGTGCAGCTAAATTATTACACGCATGCAATAAGTGAGACTTTCCTACTCCCGCCAAACCAAATAGGTAAAAGCTGTGAGGCAGCTGGCTAAATAGCGCTAAGGAGTGGTTTTCATGTTGTTCCGTTTCAACTTTGTTTTGGCGAATAAAGCTTGTTAACTGAACTAAAACGCTATGATTTGGCTGACCAATAAAACTATCAAAGGTTTCATCATCTGGCAGCTGAACAGATAGCGCAAGTTGTGATAATTGCGTCATTATTGCTCCCAATGGAAAATGGGAATAGCTGTTGGGTCAACAACGGCTAACGGATCAATGTATTGTTTTAGCTGCTTATTAAGTTTTAAAGAAGCTAATAATGCAGACTCAGACCCCAATAACTTTAATTTAAATTGTCTGGTAGCACCTTTAGCATTTAATAGGGTGACTGATTTTACCGCAGATAAATTAGATAAAAAATCAAACAATTCAGTATACACTTTTAGAGAATTTACATTAGCTACTTCAATAATATACTCATTATCACTGGTAGCTGACAAAGCATATTTTTGGTAAATAAGCTCAGTAATATCAGACAAAGCTTGTGTTGTCAGCACTTCTCTATCTTCCCCTTGATACACTTGAGTAAAGCGTTGGTTTTGACTAAACAAAACCCAATCAAGTACGTATTGCGGTGTTGGTTTTTCATCAACACATAATAAGCCACAACTGTCAGTATTTTCTTCAACCTCTTCAGACGAAGAAGGCTCTGTCAACTCATCAACAATAAGAAGACTAGAGTCAGACAAACGCATAACCACAATGGCCTCTGCAAAATAGCGCTCTGATGCTTGATATATCGGCTGTTCAAATCGCCCCCATAAATCACTCAAATTAACTTGAGTTGCATCAGTTAAATCCATTAAAGGCATGACGACTGGCAGCCCTCGTTGAGACGAAAAATCGTTTACCAATATCGGCAAGTTCGATGGCATAGAGTTTGACATTATGGTACGCGACAACCCTTGCTCATCAATTAACCACAGTAATACTTGAGGTCTAAGGCTTCCCCAAATAGCTAGATTTGCTTGTTGAAATAATTGATTAATTTTATCTTCATTAAAATTTGCCACTAAATAAAGCTGGCCATTTTTTCGAGTATAACGGTATTGAGTAATATAGTTATTTGACTTCTTTACTGCATTTTTTAATATTTTGTTGGTTAAAACTGTGGTTTCTCCACCAACTTTCACCATCACAGCACGTAAAGCTTCTTTTATTGCTTTTTGGCGATGAGTTGATGCTTGTGATTCAACACTCACACGTGCCTGATATAAGTCTTTTACTTCTAACGAATTAACTTTAAAGGGCAACAACAATACAAAAAGAATTGAAATAAAAAACAAGTGTTTGAGCATAAAATGAAAAATATTAGCTGACGATTATCTTAAAAAAGATATTATCATAATAATTAAACATTATCCCAATGAATCCTTATTCGTAAAACAATCGTAATATTGCTTACTCTCTTTCTTGAGTATGACGGTTTGCGCTGATAGAATACGCCCCTTTATATACTGTCGGTAATTTCTGAGGTTTCCCGTGAGCGAACAAAAACAGTCGTTAAGCTATAAAGATGCTGGTGTTGATATTGATGCTGGTAACGCCCTTGTAGAAAACATTAAAGGTGCTGTAAAGCGCACAACACGCCCTGAAGTTATGGGTGGATTAGGTGGTTTTGGCTCTGTATGTCAATTACCAACAGGTTATAAAGAGCCAGTACTTGTTGCTGGCACTGATGGTGTTGGTACAAAACTACGTTTAGCTATTGATTTAGCCAAGCATGACACTGTAGGTATTGACTTAGTTGCTATGTGTGTAAACGATCTTATCGTTCAAGGTGCTGAGCCACTATTTTTCTTAGATTACTACGCTACAGCAAAACTTGACGTTGAAGTCGCCTCTTCTGTTGTTGAAGGTATTGCCGAAGGTTGTGTTCAATCTGGCTGTGCTTTAGTTGGCGGTGAAACAGCAGAAATGCCTGGTATGTATCACCAAGGCGATTACGATATTGCTGGTTTTTGTGTCGGTGTAGCTGAAAAATCACGTTTACTAGATGGCACTTCAGTGGCTGAAGGCGATCAACTTATCGCATTAGGAGCATCAGGCCCTCACTCAAATGGCTTTTCACTTATTCGTAAGGTTTTAGAAGTTAACAATACTGATACCAGTGAACAACTTGATGGCAAAGCTATTAGCGACCATTTATTAGAGCCAACTAAAATTTATGTTAAGTCTGTACTCGCCTTATTAAAAGATGTTGATGTACATGCACTTTCACACATCACTGGTGGTGGTTTCTGGGAAAATATTCCACGAGTTTTACCTGAATCAGCTCAAGCGGTGATTAATGGTGATAGCTGGGAATGGCCAACAATTTTTAACTGGTTACAAGAAAAAGGCAACATTACCAGTCATGAAATGTACCGCACCTTTAACTGTGGTGTTGGCATGATCATCGCGGTACCTGCCGATAAAGTAGAGCAAAGTATTGAAATCCTTACTGCCCATGGCGAGAAAGCATGGCATATTGGCGCAATAGCTAATAAAGCAGAAGGTGCAGAACAAGTCGTTTTTGCTTAATTAAGTAACATTCACTTGTTTTTATAAAGGGCTATTTTGTAGCCCTTTTTCATATCGTTATTTTAGGAAAAAAAATGTCTAGTAGAATTGTAGTGTTAATTTCAGGCAGCGGTTCAAATTTACAAGCTATTATCGACGCCTCTCAAGACAAAGATTATCCCGCTGAAGTTGTTGGTGTTATCTCTAATAAGGCTGACGCTTACGGTCTAACTCGAGCGACAAATGCCGGTATCGAATCACAGGCACTATCACATAAAGCTTTTGAGTCCCGTGAAGCGTACGATGTTGCTTTAATGGCACAAATCGACAATTTCAAACCTGACGTTATTGTACTTGCTGGCTTTATGAGGATATTAACGCCTGATTTTGTTCAACACTATCAAGGTAAACTGCTTAACATACACCCGTCATTATTACCAAAGTATCAAGGATTAAATACCCACCAGCGCGCGATTGACGCTGGCGATAAAGAACATGGTGTCAGTGTTCATTTTGTTACGGAAGAGCTTGATGGCGGCCCAGTTATTTTACAAGCAAAAGTGCCTGTTTTTGAAGGTGATACAAGTGACGATTTGGCAGCGCGTGTTCATGAACAAGAACATCGTATCTATCCATTAGTCGTAAAATGGTTTGCGCAAAATCGTTTATCAATGCAGCAACAAGTTGAAAACGGACAGCAGGTAGAAAAAGCGATACTCGATGGCAATGTACTTGCTCCATCAGGCTATGCAAATGACTAACTAAAACATGTTGCTCTTTGTGGTACAAATTTCGTTCGAATTAAACGCAATTTAATCGCGGCGTCTCGATTGTCGTACAGTTATTCAATATAAAAGAGAGACAACAAAGAGTAAATTACGTTTAAATGAATCTTTATGACAGCTGCAAAAACGAACAGCAAAGGTTAACACGCCCTAGCTTTTAATAAGAAAAAGCATTAGTATCTGTGGTATATGATATTCATAATCAATATCACCTTAATACTAATTAGCATATAGCTAATTGCTTTTTCTTTACTTGTTCAGGAAATTTGATGTTAGCTTTTCTTTCTCGCTCAGCCTTTGTTTTTCTTTGCTTACCTTTAACATTTTCTGCACATTCTCTCGCCGCTGAAGCTGAAACCAACAGCACAAATAAAGTTATTCCCGCCTTTAAAGCAAATTACACCTTACTTCATAAAGGTGATCCTGTTGGTAAAGCTGTTCGAGAACTCAGTTATCAAGAAGATGGAAAAGCAACATATCATTACCACACCGATATAAAGTGGCTTATTTTCTCTGATAAACGCTCTGAAACTTCACAAGTAATCGTAGATAACAATCAAGTTATCCCTCAACACTATGTGTATTCAAGAGAAGGAACAGGCAGAGATAAAAACTACGAATGGCAATATGATATTGCTAATAAAAAAGCAAAAGATTTAAAGAAAGAGCGTCAAATCACCCTAGATATCACTGAAGGGTTACAAGATAAATTAAGTTACCATTTACAGCACCGACTCAATTTAATCGAGAATCCTGAGCAAAAACGTTTTAGCTACCCCGTTATCAGCACTTCTGGTTCAATTAAAGATTATGTCTATCAATATGATGGTGAAGAAGAACTGATGTTACCTTATGGCCTAGTTAAAACGATTCGATTAAAGCGTGAAGTAACCGCTAAAAAACGTATTACTTATGCGTGGTTTGCTCCTGAATTGAATTATTTATTGGTGAAACTATATCAAGTTAAAGCAGGTGCTGAGCAATTTGAAGCACAGCTTGCTTCAATAGAAAATAATAAATAGTAAGTATTGTTTTCAACACGTAATGCTCACTTATTTATTGATTAGATACTGATTAATTATTGAGATTATCTATCATACTTTCAGGCATTAATACGGCAATGACTTCACCTTTTACGCATAGCTTGTTATCTGCGTAAACAAGTACTTCAACGACAATTTTACGTGCTTTGACTTCCCTATAATTACCAATGAGTATTAACGGAACACCTTTAGGTGTTGGTGCTAAGTAGCTAATATTCAACCCGGCCGTCACAAAACGCATAACAGGCTGTGAGCCTAGCTCTCTATTGTCATTATAATATGCCATGGCAGAAGCACTGCCTGTACCATGACAATCTATCAATGAAGCTAACAAGCCACCATAGACAAAACCTGGAATGGCCGTATGTTTATCTGATGGAGTAAAAATGGCAATACTTTGCTGTTTGTTAGCCTCATTATCATCACTTTTACCTATGCTTACAGTGCTTAAAAGCTCGTTTACGCAAGCTTTTAATTCATCACCTGCATTATCGATAAAATTTGATAGCCAATAACTTTTCAGTTGGTGACCCTCATGATTATTAGTACCACAACCATAGCAATGGCTTAATTCATCAGGGTAGTATTCTTGAAATGATTTAATCAACATGGTTTGCCTTATAAACAGTTAAGCCGAATTAACTTATGTCTCGAACATCATCTATCACTTTGCCATCATTGACTAGTGTACCCAAAGGCACTAATGATACTTGTCCTGATAATTTAGTCACTTGCTTTAAGCTCTGTTTAATTTGCTCAATAAATGCTTCTGTTTCAAGTGTTGATTTAGCAAATGAGTCAAGTTCACACTCTAAAAGCATCGTATCATTATGGTTAACTTGGCTAACAGTTAGACGCATTTTACTGATGTGAGAAAACTGTTGCCTCACCTTTTCTATCTGCTCTGGGTGAACAAACATACCTTTTATTTTTGTCGTTTGATCTGCCCTGCCTAACCAACCTTTTAAACGTTGATTAGTTCTCCCACATGAGCTTTTTCCTAGAGAAATCGCTGATAAATCTCCCGTGGCAAAGCGAATTAACGGATAATCAGCATTAAAACTGGTTACCACGACCTCTCCTACTTCACCTGGTTCTACTGGCTCTAACGTACCAGGCCTAACTATTTCAACTATTAGTTCCTCAGCAACAATAAAGCCTTCGCCTGCGGTAGTTTCATAGCCAATTAAACCAATATCAGCACTGGCGTAGGCTTGTAATACACTTATGCCTTTCGCTTTTATCAACGCTCGTAAGCTTTCAGGCAATGCTTCACCTGTTACCAATGCTTTTTGAAGGCTTGAGGTATCTTTGCCTGTGTTTTCAGCCTTATCTAACAAGATTTTTAGAAATGAGGGTGTTCCGCAATAACCAGACGGTTTCAATTGCTCAATAACCTCTAACTGCTGCTCAGTTTGTCCAGGTCCTGCCGGTATTACCGTGCAACCACACGCGCGTGCTCCTGAATCTAAAATAAAACCACCAGGTGTTAAATGATATGACAAACAGTTTTGAACAATATCGCCTTTTCTAAAACCTGCTGCATAAAAAGCTTGGCCCATGCGCCACCAATCATCAAAACAATTTTCAGGTTCATTGATTGGCCCTGGCGATTGAAAGACTCTACCTATGGTAGCTTTCTCTGAAACTATACCGGCAAAAATGGCCTCATTACTTTGTAATAATTTCAACTCGGACTTACGTGTTATCGGTAACTGTGCGAGCGACTCTCTGCTGGTAATGTTATCAGCATTAACATTAGCTAATAACTCAGCATAATATGGACATTCTTGTTTTGCATAATCAATAAACGCAGGTAAACGGTTAAGTAACTTATGCTCTCTTTCAACGGGATTTATCTGCTCATTTTCATGAAAATATTGGCTCATAGGTACTCTTTATTGCAGTTTGTTCAAGGTATATCTAATAGTTTCTTTCTTCTGACATTCATATCGGGAATAGCAATTAAGCTTATAACCAACGTTTACGACGTTTGTAAGATTTTAGATTTTTAAAGCTTTTACGCTCTTCATTACCGCCGCCTAAATAAAACTCTTTAACATCTTCGTTACTTAATAATTGCTCTTGCGTACCATCAAGTACGATTTTGCCTGACTCCATGATGTAACCATAGTCAGCAGCTTTTAAAGCATAGTTTGCATTTTGCTCAACCAATAGCATAGTAATCCCCTGATCTTTATTGATTTTCTCAATAATACCAAAGACTTCTTTTACCAATAAAGGCGATAAGCCCATCGATGGTTCATCTAAACAAATCATTTTTGGTCGTGCCATTAATGCCCTACCAATAGCTAACATTTGTTGTTCACCACCAGATAAATAGCCGGCTAAACCAGTACGCTCTTTTAAGCGAGGGAAATAATGGAAAACCATCTCTATATCTTGGTTAATTTGCGCATCATTACGGGTATACGCACCCAGTTTCAAGTTTTCAATAGAGGTCATGTCTTCAATAATTCGACGACCTTCCATCACTTGGAAAATACCGCTTCGCACCACATCTTCGGCATTTTTCTTATCGATACGTTCGCCCATAAAAGTGATATCACCTCGGGTCACTTCACCGTCTTCAGTTTTTAGCAAACCAGAAATCGCCTTAAGGGTGGTTGATTTCCCTGCACCATTAGGTCCCAATAACGTAACCACTTCACCTTCAGGTACATCCAATGAAACGCCCCGTAATACTTGTATGACTTCGTCATAAACCACTTCAATATTATTGACTGATAACAAAGGGGAAGCTTGCTGAATTTTAACTGCTGCTTGAGACATATTTACTCCGTAAATCTTTCTTCATCTTTAACAATTCAAGAGGTAGAGCCTAGCTCTCGCTAAGCTCTATAGTGTTTAGTAACCTAACCAGTCATCACGACGATCAAGTGTTACTTGCGAGACTTGTTCAATTTGAACATTACCGCCATTGAAGTTACCTTGATAGATATTCACTTGGTTAACACCACGGTGATCATCTAAAGTCCAGTTAGCTGCTAAGCAAACACCTTCAAGACCTTTAGGTACCCAGTTTTTCTGAACGTACATACCTTTCTTAACATTCTCACCGGTAATACCACCGTTCACTTTTGCCCACTCCATCGCTTCTTTCATAAAGTAAGTGGAACAAACACCACGCATATAGTGATGTAATCGTGGTTGCTCTCCTGACTTATCTGACATTTTCGAAATTTCTCTCACCAGTTTCATGCCTGGTACATCATCGTTCCAAAATGGTGTCATGGTTGGGAAAATGTAATTTTTAATCCCTTCACCTGCCGCTTCAAAGACTTTTTTATCACCACCCCAAATATTCGACATAAATTGAATATCAGTGCCAACTGTATTACAAGATTTCACCAGTGATAAAACCGAACCACCAAGGTTACCTATATAACCGTAATTTGAACCTGAACTCTTAATGCTTAGACATTGTGCTTTAAAGTCACCTGGTTTCATTGAAATAACTACCGGTGGCATCACTTCAAAACCTAATTCTTGAGCATATTCTGCACAAGCGGCTTTTGGTGCGTTAGGGAACGGATGATTAGCACCTATATGGGTGAACTTAGGCTTTCTTTTATTACCTTTGCTCTTCCAGTCTTTTGCCGCCCACTGTACTAGACCACGACAGGCATCAGAATAAGATGCACCGTAGAAAAAGTTATAAGGTGCAGGCTTTTTAGTGTGAGGGTTTTTCCCTGTAGGATCCGTTAAATGTCCCGAATAAGATGCCGAAAATACCGGAGTTTTATCTCTAGCAACAAATGAGATTAGCGCTTCGGTATCAGCCGTGCCCCAACCTTGCATTACGACCATTTTTTTACGAGACTTCCATTTTTTATAGGCTGCAATAGCTTGAGGTACTTTATAAGCATAATCAATTGTTTCATACTCAAGTTTGGTACCACTAATACCACCGTTGGCGTTGATATAGGCCAGTGAATCTCTCACTCCGTCAGCGTAAACTTTACCAACAAAAGCGGTAGGACCTGACATATCAGCTAAGTGCCCCACAAAAACACTATCTTGTGCACTAGCATTTGCCGAAACGGATAAGGCTACACAAGTCGCTAAACTGCTTAATAATAATTTTTTATTTGTGCTTTTTCTCATTTGAATCTTCCTTCAAGTTATTGCTTTTATTATTTATTATTTCATTTTGTTTATGTCGGCTTGCAACTTCCCCATAGCCAACGCCATATTCTTCACTTGCTACTAAGCTGTAATCAATACAAGCACTAGTAAGCAAATGGATAGAATTTCCAATAGTTCTTAATTTGTGTCCAACGATGGGCTAGCCCTTCTGGTTCAAAAATTAAGAAGCCAATAATGACAAGGCCAATAGCCATTTCTTTGATATAAGCTAAGCCGTCAACCACCATAGGAATATTGCCCCACTCCGTCATTTTCATTAAGCCAACACCACCTTCGAGTGCTTCAGGTAAAAACACCATAAAGATAACGCCCATTAATGTGCCTTTAATTGAGCCTAAGCCACCAATGATAATCATCGCCAAGAACTGAACTGACATGAAAATAGTGAAACCTTCGGCCGAAACATAACCGAGATAATGCGCATAAAGTGCTCCACCAATACCGGCATAAAAAGATGAGACACCAAATGAAAGTAGGCGATATTTATTCAACTTTACGCCCATAATTTCTGCTGATAAGTAATGATCTCGAACAGCGACAAAAGCACGGCCGTCTCTACTGCGCATTAAGTTACAACCCCAAATAAACATGAATACTAAGGAAAATAATGCAACGTAATAGAAACTTTGGTCAGTATCGAAAACAAAGCCGAATAAGTTTAATGGTTCAGCCATAGAGCCTGCAGAACCACCAGAGAACCATTCAGCACGAGCAAAAAAGTCTTCAATAATAAATTGTGATGCCAGTGTAGCTATAGCCAAATATAAGCCTTTAATTCGAGCAGCTGGTGCACCAAACATCATGCCCACGCCCATCGTTAAAAAACCAGCTAAAGGAATACATAGAAACACTGGAATACTAAAGCTAGTATTCAACCAGGCTGATGCAAAAGCCCCAAAGCCAAAGAACGCACCATGACCCAAAGAGATTTGCCCGGTATAACCGACTAAGATATTCAGCCCCAGCGCAGCTATACCTAAATATGAAATTTGGATAAGCAAAGTAATAAAGTAGCTATCCACCAAAAGCGGTGCAAAACATAAGGCAATAATGGTTAAAATTGCCGCGTAACGAATGGTCTTCGTTTCAAAAATTGTATTATCTTGTTTATAGCTAGTGCGAAAATCTCCGCACGGGCGCATTGTTAAACTCGACATAATAAACTCCTAAAAATGTGTATTGTTAAGCTAAATGCGCTCAATATCTTTTGTGCCAAATAAGCCATACGGTTTGAACCATAAAATTATCAGCAGAACATAAAATGGTGCGATGTCGTACATATTGCCAATGTGTAAATATTGGCTATCAAAGAATTCAGCTAAATTCTCTAACACCCCAATAGTTATACCGCCAACAATAGCGCCAACAATTGAATCTAGACCACCAAGAATAACGGCTGGGAATACTTTAATACCCATAATCGATAGTGAATCTGAGACACCATTTACCATGCCAATAACCACACCTGCAGTTGCTGAAACCGTAGCGGCAATACCCCAGCTCATGGCAAATACTTGTTTAACGGATATGCCTAAACTTTGCGCCACTTGCTGGTCAAACGCAGTAGCACGCATTGCAAGGCCATGCTTTGAATGTTTAAAGAATAAATAAAATGCCACCATGATGATTAACGCGATGATCGTACTCATCAAATAGGCCATTTCTATGTTCAAGCCAAATA